>Ga0207897_100543_pt1 | contig 11128 bp, 12 predicted proteins | sample LinPmetageLP42_FD_184054 | JGI IMG/M metagenome (GOLD analysis project Ga0207897, IMG submission 184054) | Marine viral communities from the Pacific Ocean - LP-42 (SPAdes) | ecosystem: Environmental > Aquatic > Marine > Oceanic | place: Pacific Ocean | collected 2010-08-27
GAGCTCACTATGAACGCGAAAGGATTCGCTCTGATACTCACATTAGTAACACTCATAAGCCTGAGTTCAACCAGCTTAGCTGCACTGCTTTTCTACGCGCAAATGATAGAAGCTCAGCAACATCATCAGTGGCAACAGCTTTCTCAGCAACTTCAGAAAGACTTAGAAGCAGAGCGCGGGGCTTATGAACAGGCACAAGAATAAAGGCTTTTCTCTGGTTGAAGTTTTGGCCGGAGCTGCCCTGGTGGCGCTCTGGTCCGTGAGCAGTCTGCAGCTTTTACAAGTTGGGCTATCGGCGATTGACCATGCCCATACAAAAGCAAAAGCGGTGGAGGTTTTGATGACTTATTTAAGTGAGGCTCAACAAGCGTGGGCTAAAGGTAATAACCCGGAACTATCAAGGAAAGCCGGGCAACTTCATTTAACAGCAGAACTCACTTCTATTGACCAGTTTAACGCTACCACCAAAGTCACAGTGTCCTGGGGAAAAGATAACGAACTGATCCAAACATTCTGGCTTTCCCGATAAACCGTCTAGCTCACCGGGTGCGGTCTTAGCTCTGGTGGAATTGAAAAGGTAATATTTTCTTCGCGGCCGCTCAGCTCTACTGCAGTTTTGCCACCCCACTCCTGTAGCTTAGCAATGACTTCTTTGACCAGAACTTCGGGTGCAGAAGCGCCAGCAGTTACTGCAACCTTGTCGTGCCCCTCTAACCAGGCTTTATCAATACAGCTGGCGTCATCAATAAGGTATGCCGGAGTTCCCATTTTCTCGGAAAGCTCGCGTAAGCGGTTTGAGTTTGAACTGTTACGCGCTCCAACCACCAACATGACATCGGCATCACTGGCTAACTCACGCACTGCGTCCTGCCGGTTTTGGGTGGCGTAGCAGATATCATCTTTACGAGGACCATTAATATCAGGAAACTTCTGACGTAAGGCTTCAATAACATCGGCCGTGTCATCAACCGATAAGGTTGTCTGACTCATGTAATGAAGGTTCTTCAAGTCTTTAACTTCAAGCTTATTCACGTCTTCAGGCGATTCAACTAAGTAGATACCACCATCGGCGTTCTTATACTGACCCATGGTGCCTTCAACTTCCGGATGTCCGGCATGACCAATGAGTACACATTCGTGCCCTTTGCGACTGGCTCGTGTCACTTCCATATGAACCTTGGTTACCAATGGACAAGTGGCATCAAACACCCGAAGGCCGCGATCTTTGGCTTCTTGCCTTACCGCCTGAGAAACGCCATGAGCACTAAAAATAACAATCTGGTCATCCGGCACTTCGTGCAGTTCTTCTACAAAGACCGCACCGGCCTCGCGCAATTTACTGACAACGTATTTGTTGTGAACCACTTCGTGACGCACGTAAATTGGCGGCTCAAAGATTTCTAAAGCCCGCTCAACAATGGTAATAGCGCGATCAACTCCGGCACAAAAACCACGTGGGTTCGCCAACAAAATTTGCATCATTTCCTCCTGCGCTCAGCTCGCTTGTTTAACCAGTCACGGCTCAACGCTGATAATTTCTACTTCAAAAATCACCGTTTGTCCGGCTAACGGGTGATTAAAATCGATGGTCACTGTTGGACCTTCAATTTTACGAACAATTCCCGGTAAATCGGTACCATCCGGTTGAGTAAAAGCCAGAATAGCGCCAACTTCCGGTTTGGTTTCGTCGCTAAACTTTGCCGAATCAACATAATAATAGTTGTCCGGGTTCGGTTCACCAAAAGCGTCTTTAGGCTCTAATGTGAACTCACGCTCGGCACCTTCACGCAGACCGACCAGACAAGCTTCAAAGTTTTCCGTCAGGCTGCCATCACCCATCCGAAACTTTGCGGGCTTACCTGACATTTTGGTGCTGTCTGCAACTGAATCATCGGACAACTTAATAGTGAAGTGCATCACCACTTCCCGTCCGTGCTCTATAGGTAAACGACTCAAATAAAACTCCTTACTGCCCTTGACCGTTCTCGGCTTTGTCCCGACGGTTATCAAAAAAAGCTTCCAATAACATGAGTGCGGCACCAATAGTAATAGCCATGTCGGCTACGTTAAAAGCCGGCCAGTGCCACCCCTGATAATGAACATCAAAAAAGTCGATGACATAACCATACATTAACCGGTCAGCTACGTTACCAATAGCCCCGGCCATAATCAGAGAAAAGGCTAAATTCTGGCGCCATAAACCCACCGGGTTGCGGCGCATCCAAATGAGCAGCACCACGCTGATAGCGATAGCAATGGCGGTAAAGAACCAACGCTGCCAACCGCCGCCGTCACTTAAAAAGCTAAAGGCAGCGCCGAAATTGTGCACATAAGTTAAGTTGAATAGCCCATCAATTAAAACTCGGCTTTCATAAAGCTCAAACTCACCCGCCACCCAAATTTTAGTCATTTGATCAATAACCACCAGCAACAACGTCAGCCACAAAAAACGCAGCCCAGTCGCACGGTTAGTCTGGTTAGAAAAATCAGGCAAAACGACGCTCCTCACCTTCACCTTCAATATTGGTTACGCAGCGCTGGCATAAATCGGAGTGGTTCTCTAAAGTTCCCACCTCTTCGCGATGATGCCAGCAACGCTCGCACTTCTTATATTCAGATTTTGTCACACTAACGGCCAAAGCCATTTTCTCCGCTTTAACGGCGTCAGCAGGTGCGTCATTAATAGATGCCACTTGCGCTTCCGATGTCAGCAGTGCAAAGCGTAACTCTTCGCCTAAACGATTCAGGGCTGTCGCCAGTTTATCATCAGCGTACAAGGTTACTTCTGCCTGTAACGAACCTCCGATAACATCATCGCGGCGTGACTGCTCCAGCGCCTGGTTAACGACATCACGAATTTCCAATAACTGCATCCAGAACTCGTTCTCAGCGTCTTTAACACCAGAAAATTCATCAAAGCCCTGATACCAGCTTTCAGTAAAGACATACTGGCTGCGTTCGTTCGGTAACAAGTCCCAAATTTCCTGAGCGGTAAAGCTGCAAATTGGAGCCATCCAGCGCACTAACGCCTCGGCAATATGATACAGCGCCGTCTGACATGAACGCCGCGCTAAACCTTCAGATTTCGCGGTGTACTGTCGGTCTTTAATAATATCCAGGTAAAAGCTGCCCAGTTCAATGGAACAGAAATGCATGAGTTTTTGCACCACACTGTGGAACTGGTAGTTATTGTAGGCTTCCAGCAACTCTTGTTGTAAATCCGCCGCACGCCCGACAATCCAGCGATCCAGTTCAACCATATCTTCTTTGGCAACCAAATCCTGTTTAGGGTCAAAACCGCTTAAGTTCGCCAGCAAAAAGCGCGAGGTATTACGAATACGACGATACGCATCCGCTGAACGCTTGAGGATTTCATCAGAAACCGTCATTTCGCCAGAGTAGTCTGCTGACGCGACCCATAAACGCAGAATGTCTCCGCCCAGCTTATTCATCACGTCCTGCGGAGCTACCACGTTACCAATAGACTTCGACATCTTTCGGCCCTGAGCATCCACAGTAAAACCATGGGTTAATACCTGGTGATACGGCGCTTCGTCATACATGGCGACACCGGTCACTAACGAGCTCTGGAACCAGCCGCGATGCTGATCTGAACCTTCCAGATACAAATCGGCAGGCCAGCGCAAGCCGTCGAACTCACGCAATACGCAATGGTGCGTAACACCAGAGTCAAACCAAACGTCTAAAGTGTCAGTGACTTTGCGATATTTGTCAGCTTCGTCGCCCAACAAAGTTTCCGGCTCTAAGTCGAACCAGGCTTGCACGCCGTCTTTTTCAATTAGTTGAGCTACTTTTTCCATCAGCTCAAGAGTGTCCGGGTGCAGCTCTTCCGTTTCACGGTTTACGAAAATGGCAATAGGGTTACCCCAAGTGCGCTGACGTGAAATACACCAGTCAGGGCGCCCTTCAACCATAGACTCAATACGACTTTGTCCCCACTCAGGGAACCAGTCGACTTTTTTAATTTGCTCTAAAGCTCCTGCGCGCAAACCTTTCTTGTCCATGCTAATAAACCACTGCGGCGTCGCACGGAAAATAATGGGCGTTTTATGGCGCCAGCAATGCGGGTACGAGTGACGGTAGCTCTCGGCATGCATCAAGTTGCCCACTTCGCGTAACTTATCAACAATAGGTTCGTTCGCTTTAAATACATGCTGTCCGGCGAAAAGCGGCGTGTCGTCTTTGTAGACACCGTTGTCACCTACCGGGTTGTAAACTTCAATGCCGTATTTCTGACCCACTAAGAAGTCATCAACACCATGACCCGGTGCCGTATGCACACAACCGGTACCGCTCTCGGTAGTCACGTGATCCCCCAAAATAACCGGAACCTGCAGTTCAAACAACGGATGCTGTAATTGCAGACCTTCTAAGTCTCTGCCTTTACAGAAACCCAGCTTGTGGTAATGCGCAATGTTCCAGCGCTCCATGCAATCGGTCACCAAGTCATCGGCTAAAATCACACGTTCTGCGGGCTGGTCGTCGCTGGCTTCAACCTGCACTAAGGTATATTCAAGCCCGTCGGCCAGAGTCACCGCACGGTTAGCCGGAATGGTCCACGGTGTGGTGGTCCAGATAACCATGCTGACATTGCCTTCACCCACATGCCCTTCCGGCGTGCTGAAGCGCTCAACCGTTTCAGCCGTAGCCGCAACCGGCATACGCACATCAATAGCCGGCGAGTTTTTATCTTGGTATTCTACTTCCGCTTCCGCCAGCGCGGAGCCACAGTCTGTACACCAGTGCACCGGCTTGAAGCCCTGGTGCAAATGGCCTTTATCAATAATTCTTGCCAGAGCACGAACACTGTCGGCTTCCTGCTTAAAGTTCATAGTCAGGTAGGGGTTATCCCAGTCGCCAAGCACGCCCAGACGTTTAAAGTCGGTACGTTGCTGGTCAATTTGGGTCATTGCGTATTCGCGGCACTTCTCGCGGAATTCGGCCAGATTCAATTTTTTACCCGGCTTGCCGTGTTTCTTCTCTACCTGCAGTTCAATTGGCAGACCATGACAGTCCCAGCCCGGTACGTAAGGCGCATCGAAGTCGCTTAAGGTTTTAGCCTTAACAATAACGTCCTTTAAAATTTTATTTACGGCGTGACCAATGTGAATTTGCCCATTCGCGTACGGAGGGCCGTCGTGCAGAATAAATTTTGGCTTGCCCGCTTTAGCTTTACGAATTTGACCGTACAGGTCAGTTTCATACCACTGCTCCAGCATCTTTGGCTCGCGCTGAGCCAGGTTACCGCGCATTGGAAATGCTGTTTCTGGCAAGTTTAAGGTGTGTTTGTAATCACTCATGGGTCACTGTTTCCATTTCCGCATAGTTACTGACTCCGGCACGCTAATGCTTCACGTGCGCGGGCGGCATCTTTTTCAATTTGTTCTTGTAAGTGCTGTAACGACGCAAAACGTTGCTCGTTACGCAATTTGGCCACCGGTGTGACCGTCATCTGCTGACCGTACAGATTGCCTGAAAACTCAAACAAATGCACCTCCAGCTGTACTTCGTCACCATTTAATGTTGGCCGGGTTCCCAGGTTGGCAACGCCGGAATGTATTTCTTCGTCTTTACCAAACTGAGCTGTTACTGCAAACACCCCATGTAACGGGCTTTTTAAACGTTTTAACGGCACATTTGCGGTAGGAAAACCAATAGTCCGGCCATTTTTGCGTCCGTGTACGACTTTTCCGCATATTCGATAAGGTCGCCCGAGCATTTGTTCCGCCAGATCAAAGTCGCCTTGCTCTAATGCCTGGCGTATGGCAGTACTGCTTACGCGCTGTTGCTGTTGGCGATAACTGCGGGTATCGACCACCTCAAACCCCAGTTCTTTACCGGCCTTTTGCAGCAACTCGAAGTCACCTTCTCGCTTGTAGCCAAAACGAAAGTCATCGCCCACGACCAAAAACTTAACGCCCAACTTACCCACCAGAGTCTGTTCAATAAACTCGCGGGCTGGCTGGCTGGCAAACTTCTTATTAAATTCAATAACAATATGCCGGTCGACATTTTGTGCCTGTAACGCGAGGTATTTCTCACGCCAGTTGGTTAACCGTGCAGGCGCTTTTTCAGGCTGGAAAAGCTCTTGCGGTTGCGGCTCAAAGGTCATAACCGCGGAAGGCACACCCAACTGCTGAGCTTTTTCTCGAACCTGACTAAGCACCGCCTGATGCCCCAGGTGAACACCATCGAAGTTACCTATGGTCAATACGCAACCACAATGTTCAGCTCTGAGATTATGAGTACCGCGAATCAGTTCCATGCCCGCACAATCTTAATGTTTTCCGGAAAAGACGCGATTATAACTGATACCGAGGCGATAATCAGTACTCGCGCGCACGGAAATGTCTCGGTCTCATGCCAGTGATAACCAACACGCCAATATAAATGGCAGCGCCGAATCCTATCACCTGAGCCAAAAGCCAGGGCCGCTCAACCAACGAGCTGGTACGCCAAGCGTCAATGTCCGGGCTTAACCACAGCACACCCGCTATCATCGCAGTTGTTGCGAGAAGTACCTGTAGAATAAAACGCCCGGTGCCGGGTTGTTTCTTCAGAACCCCTTCTCGCCATAAAGTAACACCCAATAACCCGGCGTTAATAGCCGCAGACGCCGCCGTTGCCAGTGCCAACCCGACATAGCTGAATGGAATAGCCAAAGCAATGTTAAATACCATATTGGCTGCCATAGCAATAATGCCGTACTTAACCGGGCGCTTAGTGTCCTGGCGGGAGTAAAAGCCCGTTGCCAGAACTTTTACCATCATAAAACTTAGCAACCCGGTGGAATAGGCCATAAGACTGTACGATGCCATACGCGCATCGTCCGGGCTGAAGGCGCCGTGCATAAACAACACCATAAGCATCGGCTCTGCTAATACAAAAAGCCCCGCCATGGCCGGTACACCCAGTAATAGCACCATGCGAATACCCCAATCCAGCGTAGCACTAAAGTTTTCAGTCGATTTATCCACATGACGTGATGAAAGCGCGGGCAAAATAACCGTAGCAATGGCAATGCCAAACAGGCCCAGCGGAAACTCCAGCAATCGGTCGGAGTAGTACAGCCAACTTATGGAACCGGTCATTAAAAAGCTGGCAATGAGGGTATCCAGCAGTAAGTTGATTTGGCTAACCGACACACCAAAAATAGCCGGCAGCATTAGTTTGCGAATTTTGGTAACGCCCGGGTCTTTCCAGCCCCACAGTGGTTTAACTAATAACCCCGCTTTTTTCAGAAACGGTAGCTGAAATAACAGCTGGATAAAACCACCGAAAAAGACGCCCCAGGCCAGTGCATATTCCGGTTGCTCAAGCTGCGGAGCCAACCAGATAGCCGCCGCAATAACGGCGACATTCAAAAATACCGGTGTAAAAGCGGCTACGGCAAACTTGCCCAGCGTATTGAGTATAGCTCCGGCCATAGCGGCAAAACTGATAAACCATAAATAAGGAAAAGTAATGCGGAGTAAGTCGCTGGCAAGGACAAACTTTTGTCCCTGCGGGCCGTCATTCCACCAGTCTAAAAACCACCCCATACCAAAAAGCGCAGCCACAACCGGGGAAGCTACCACACCGAAAATGGTGACCACCGTCACAATGGTGCCTAAGGTGCCCGAGACCCGGGCAATAAGTAATTGCTGATCGGGCAGTTCTTTGCCCTGCTTGTACTCCGTGAGCACCGGCACAAAAGCCTGGGCAAAAGCGCCCTCAGCAAATAGCCGACGTAAAAAGTTGGGAATTTTATTAGCAAAAAAGAACACATCTGCCGCAGCGCCGGCTCCCATCAAGTTAGCAATGACCACATCGCGCACTAAACCCAATACGCGCGAGATCAGGGTCATCGCGCTGACGATAAAACCTGAGCGGAGTAAAGCTTTTGACACGAGAGATCCTTTCGGCTGACAGCTAAGTTTCTGTTTTTGATTGTAACTGAGACCAATGACGGATGCTATTTTATCAAAACGTCAGTTAAAGCACTGAGTTTTTCCCTTTTCACTGTTGACTTTTACAGCAGAAAAGGCATAATCTGCGGCCTTTATAAGAGAAGCGTTCTGTTAATGAATTTAGGAGTTCACCTTGGCTAACATTAAGTCTGCTAAAAAGCGTGCGATCCAGGCCGAGAAAAATCGCCGCCACAATGCAAGCCGTCGTTCAATGATGCGTACTTACCTTAAACGTGTAAACGCAGCTATTGAGACAAAAGACAAAGAAGCAGCAAACACTGCAATGAAAGACGTAGCTCCAATGCTGGATCGCTACGCGACTAAAGGTCTTATCAGCAAAAACAAAGCGGCACGCCATAAGAGCCGTTTGAATGCTAAGATCAAAGCACTGTAAGAAGAATTACTCACCTGGGCTTAGGCGCAGGGAACGAAAAAACCGGCTCATATGCCGGTTTTTTTATATCTGTAATAACAGTAAAGTTGCGCTATTTAGCTTAATTTTACTTCGTGTAAGCCTTAACGCCCTTTTTACTTTTGGTGATTTTGCTCATAGCTGCTCGGGCTTTTTCCTGTTCAGCTTCCAGTGTTGGCTGAATGTCCGTAAGGTATTTATCTGCTTCAGCAACGACAGTTACCCACTGCTCGGATTTTTGCCAATTGTCAGGAAGATGGTTGAGGCTTTTAATCAGTTCAGCCAGCGTTACATTAGCAGATTCAAATTCTGAATCTGCTATCTCTTGCTTCAGCTGGTCGCTTAGCTCTGTTAACTTTTCAGGCTGCATCATCTCTTTCGCACTTACGCGCCTGAAGCCTGTTGCATCTGGCTCATAGCAACATCACGTTGCTCCATGGGTATTTGATCCCAGGCACCTTTTATATCAATCATTAACCGTGCTACTTCATCAATAATCTCAATATCCAGTTCAATCGATGCGTCAGCAATACGCGTGCTCATATACATATAAAGCTCACGTAAATTACCGGCAGCATCAGAGCCTGCGGTGTCATCCAGGCTATAGCGCAAAGAGTCGACAATAGCCTGAGCCTTACTTAGATAATGACTTTTCTTTTCCAAGTCTTTTCGCTGAATAGCACCTTTGGCGTAATTCAGATTCTCTAACACACCCGCCATCAACATCTGTACCAGTTGATAAGGGTCTGCCCCTGCTACGCGAGTTTGCAGAGAACCTTTAGTGTAGCCTTTCAATTTGGCATTCATACGATATTACCTCTAATTAATCATTGTCTCTAGTGAAGCCTGGAAGGTTAGCAAGTTGAGCACTCACCGAGTTTCCGCGGCTTTGTAACTGACCAACTAACGAGTCAAGCGCTTGATATTTTGAGCGCAACGTCTCTTCCATAGACTCCAAACGGAGTTTTAATTCCTCACGACTTTCCGTCACACGATCCAGACTTTCGTTAATTGTGTCTTTACGTAGCTCTAACGAACCTCCACCACTAACATAGTCATCTAAAAAGCTATCCAAGCGAGATGCCAGGCCATTTTCGCCGCCGAGAACAGACTCCAGCGCTGACGGATTATTTTTCAATACATCACTAACACTTGTGACGGGGTTTTCTTGTTCTAACTTACCATCATTGTCCAGGCCAAAACCTAAATCGAATAAAGTTTGCTCGTCACCAAATGTGGAGGTCAGTATCGTATTCAGTTGACTTTTTAAACTACGAACAGTCGCATCGCCTTGCAACATACTATTTTCACCGCCAATTTCATTGAGTGAAGAAATAGCACCATTATACGCTTTAACAAACGCATCAACCGACTTTTTAACGCCTTCATCATCGCGTGCAATAGAGAGCTTAGCCGTCTCTGCACCTTCGCTTTCTTTAACCGCCGTTATGGTCGAGCCCTGAATAACATCTTCAAAAACATTGGTATCATTTCTAGCCTCAATGCCATCAATTTCAATGATCGCATCCGTTGCTTTATCCGCATCGGCAATACTCATACCGCCTGCGCCACCGCCATTCGCCTGCGTGGAAATCGCATCGAACTCAGCATTATCATTCGTGACAGTCAGGTCGTTGCCTTCGCCACTCACATTTGAGCGGAAAATCAATTTAGCTTCGGTTCCGGTATTAATAATATCAGCCGTTACACCAAAGTTGTCCTGAGAAGAGTTGACGGCCTTACGAATATCTTCAAGGCTTGAACCTGCTTCTATATTAAGCGTGAAGCTTTCGTCACCAGCACCAAAAGTCAATGAGCCCGCATTGGCGTTGACTTCATCTTCCGAATTTGCAAACGCGCCATCCGCAGATACTGCTCTGCTTCCCTTTGCTAACTGAGTCACAGAAATATCAAAATTGCCTACACCGGCATCTTCTGTGCTTTCAACGGTTATAACATCACCTGACTCAGGCTGTTTAACAGACGCTTTCATAGCACTGAATAGCTCGCCACTCGACAGTTCTTCTGACGCTTCCTGAAGCTTTGATAATACCGATTTCATTTCACCAACGGCAGACAACTCTACCTGCAACCGTCCTTCTTGTTGGTCAAGTCGATTTTGTTTAGGAACACGTTCCGCTTCAATCGTCGCGTTTAAAAGACCTTCCAGGTCAAGACCTGAACGGGCACCTAATGATGAAACTAATGGCATACCATCACCTCTTTAAATTTCGTTATCGAACAATAATCCTGCCCGACTGTCTTGGTTATCGGCCATATCTTCTATAGCTTTAGCTAACTTCACAGCAAGCTCGGAAGGTATCTGCCTAATTTTTTCACCGCTTTCTGTATCCATAACTTCGACAACAGGGGGATCCCCCTTTTCATCAAACACAAATTGCAGGCTTGTGTTACGAATCGCAGGAGATTTATTTATCTCTGCAACCATATCGCCAACATTCGGTTCTTCCGTCTGCTGGTTTAACTGAGCTTTATCTGTACGTTCAGCTACCTTGTCCTGTACCTCACTGACGGCATCGATCACACCTTGCTTTTGGGGCTGCTGTGTCTGCACCGCTCCTTTCCCTGTTGAGAGGAGGCTGAAATCGCGGGTATCCATTGATATATCCGCCATAATAATCACCTGTTCCCTATCAAAACATCAATTAAGTTGTTAACGGACCATGAAAACATCTGTCCTTGTATGTTATCGGTATAGACTACTATAAACTTTAGCTTTTATTTG
>Ga0207897_100545_pt1 | contig 11116 bp, 12 predicted proteins | sample LinPmetageLP42_FD_184054 | JGI IMG/M metagenome (GOLD analysis project Ga0207897, IMG submission 184054) | Marine viral communities from the Pacific Ocean - LP-42 (SPAdes) | ecosystem: Environmental > Aquatic > Marine > Oceanic | place: Pacific Ocean | collected 2010-08-27
CTCCCAGAGGTTCTTTTACGATCTCGTCTATGATCTTCTGCTTCTTCATATCTTTTGCAGTAAGTTTTAATGCATCTGCCGCTTGTTCTTTAAACTCCCAGCTTCTCCATAAAATAGAAGAACAAGACTCTGGCGAGATCACAGAATACCACGTATTTTCTAGCATCAAGACTTTATCGCCTACGCCTATACCTAATGCACCACCACTGGCACCTTCACCAATGATCACAACGGTAATGGGTACTTTAAGGCGGGTCATCTCTAGAATATTGCGCGCAATAGCCTCTCCTTGACCACGCTCTTCTGCCTCAAGCCCCGGGTATGCTCCCGGAGTGTCAATAAAACAAACTACAGGAATACCGAATTTCTCGGCGCTCTTCATTAAACGTAGCGCTTTGCGGTAACCTTCTGGATTTGCCATACCAAAATTACGGTATTGGCGTGTTTTTGTGTTAAATCCTTTTTGTTGACCAATAAGCATAAAACTCTGGTCTCCTATTTTTCCTAAACCACCTATCATCGCTTTGTCGTCTTTAACATTGCGATCCCCGTGCAGCTCTAAAAAAGTATCCCCACATAGGGCTTTGATATAATCTAACGTATAGGGGCGGTTAGGATGACGGGAAAGTTGAACTCGCTGCCAAGGCGTCAAGTTTTTATAGATTTCTTTCTTAGTCTCTTTAAGTTTTTTCTCGATCTGCTTGCAGGTATTGGTGACATCTACATCACTCTCTTCACCAATAAGTGAGCATTTCTGGAGCTGTTCTTCTAGCTCTTTAATAGGTTGTTCAAATTCTAAATATTCCATTAAAGGGGAAATTTTTAGTTAGCTGACAAATATAAAGGTTTTAAAAAGCTTCTCCCAAACCCTTATCAGTTTTTAAACCGGTCAATACAAAGTTTTATTCTACTATTTTTATACCATTTAATGCCTTAGCAGTCTTGCGCTTACGGGCATTTTTTAGAATTCCATTGAGAATTACCGTACACAAAATTAAAATAGCTCCCAGATAAAAACCGGTATTCATCTGCTCAGCATCGCCTAAAATGAGAAATGCAAGGATGATTCCGTAAACAGGTTCCATATTTGTGGTGAGCATTATGGTGTACGGGGTTAAATGTTTCATCACTTTTACCGAAGCAAAAAATGCATAGGCCGTACAAACTGTTGCTAATATGATTAAATACACCCAATCGAGTTGTGGCAACTCAAAGAATGCTGCATCAAAACGGGATGTGACTGCAAGAAAAACGGTTATAAACAGGGTGCCGGTAAATAACTCGTAAAACGAAATGACAACGGGATTGTGTTTCTGCGCGTACTTGCCATTAATCAACGTAAATACAGCTGAAAGTAATGCCGAAATGAGCGCAACTATAATCCCTTCGGTATAGCGCGTTTCAACTTCAAAAATCAAATACAGGCCACAAATAACCAGCAATCCAAAAACGATCTCATACCAGATCACCTTCCGCTTGTAAAAAATAGGCTCCAGAATACTAGTAAAAAAAGCTCCGGTACTCATCATTGCCAGCGTGATGGATACGTTAGAGATTTTAACCGCACCAAAAAAAGTTAACCAGTGTAGTGCAATTATAATTCCGGCTGCGGTTAGCCCCAGTTGGGTTTTGCGGTTAGCTTTTAACGAAATTCCCTTCAACTTAATATAGAGAAATAATACTGCTGAAGCGATCAACATTCTATACCAGACCAGTTCTGTTGCACCAATACTGATGAGTGCTCCCAGAACAGCTGTAAAACCCCATATAAAAACTATGAAGTGTAAATGCAGGTAACTTTTAAGATTATCGCTTCGCACGGTTGAGCAGGTAAACAGCTAAAATGCCAAATAACACATTAGGAAGCCAGACAGCTACCATAGGTGAAAAATCTGATTGTTCTGAAATCGTACCGAATACTTTATCAAAAAATATAAAGATAAATGCGAGCGAAATACCCAGCGCCAGGTTGATCCCCATACCACCACGACGTTTCATTGAAGAAACGGCTACTGCAATAATCGTTAATATATAAGCACTAACCGGTAAGCTGAAACGTTTGTAAAGCACCACTTCATACCTGTTAATGGCCGAAGAACCTCTGGCCTTTTCTTTCGCTATAAACTCACGTAATCGTGGAGTAGTCAATGTTTCTGCGATGTATTCTAAAGGGGTTAAATCTTCTAAATCGAAAGAAAACAGAGTGTCTAATTTGGGTTCTGAAATGAGAATATCGCCTTCTTTGCCTATAATTCGCTTTTTATAACCATTAAGGCGGTAGAGCGTATCTTCTGGTCTGTAAACAATGCTTCGTGCCTGAATTTTATATTGAAGGGTGTTGTTCTCAAAATGCTCTAAAGTAAAGTTTTGCCCCATTTTACTAGAGGGCGTAAACCGGCTTACATAGATATAATCATTATCATTGATCTGGCGATACACGTTACGGGTTTCCCGGGCTGCCTTACCGTTTTTAAGATACTCGTATGTAAATTCATTAAAACCTCTACTTGCATTAGGCGCTAAGTAGGTTCCTAAAATATAAGCTCCCACACAAACAATAGACGCTCCTATAATATAAGGCCTCAAAAAACGGTAGAAAGAAACTCCACTACTTAAAAAAGCAATAACCTCTGTATTGTTTGCCAGTTTTGAAGTAAACCATATCACAGACAAAAACAGAAATAACGGGAAAAGGAGGTTGGCAAAATAAATCGTAAAATTGAGGTAATAAATAGCAACCTCAAGAAAAGGCACCTCGTTAGCCAGCATTTTATCTATTTTTTCTGCCAGATTTACGGTTATCCCGATGGGGATAAATAATAACAGCATCGTGATAAAAGTACCCAGATAACGCTTGAGAATGTACCAGTCAAGAATTTTCATCTAGAGTCTTTTGTCCATTTGTTTTACCATTTTTTCCTTCCAAGTATAAAAATCACCTGCAATGATATGCTTACGCGCTTCTCGCACCAACCACATATAAAATCCTAAATTATGCAATGTACCTATCTGACGACCAAGAGCCTCACTCACGGTAAATAAATGACGTACGTACGCTTTAGAATAGGCTGTGTCCACCCAAGTTGTTCCGTCAGGGTCTAAGGGAGAAAAATCATCTTCCCACTTCTTATTTTTAATATTTATGGTTCCGTGTTGGGTAAATAGAGTTCCGTTACGGCCATTACGCGTAGGCATCACACAATCAAACATATCTACACCTAACGCAATATTTTCTAAAATATTGATAGGCGTCCCAACACCCATCAAATAACGCGGTTTATCTTCGGGCAAAATTTCTGTTACCACCTCTGTCATGGCATACATCTCTTCCGCAGGCTCCCCTACCGAAAGTCCGCCAATGGCATTACCTACCGCTCCGGAGTTGGCAATATATTCTGCAGATTGTTTCCGCAGATCCTTATACGTACTTCCCTGAACAATAGGAAAAAACGCCTGATCATAACCGTATTTTACAGGTGTTTTAGCCAAATGGTTGATACAACGATCCAACCAGCGATGCGTCATATGCATTGAGCGTTTTGCATAGTTATAATCGCACGGATAAGGCGTACATTCATCAAATGCCATTATGATATCTGCCCCGATGCTGCGCTGAATTTCCATCACCCGTTCTGGCGTAAACATATGAAATGAGCCGTCAATGTGTGATTTAAACTTCACACCTTCTTCTTTGATCTTTCTATTTGCGGAAAGCGAATACACTTGATAACCGCCACTATCAGTTAGAATGTTTCGGTCCCAATTCATAAACTTATGTAACCCACCAGCCTTCTCGAGAATTGCGGTTTGCGGCCTCAGGTACAAATGATAGGTATTTCCTAAGATAATGTCAGGATTTATATCTTGTTCCAGCTCCCGCTGATGCACTCCTTTTACCGTGGCAACAGTGCCCACCGGCATAAAAATTGGGGTTTCAATGGTTCCGTGATCTGTGGTGATTGCTCCTGCACGTGCCTTGCTGGCAGCGTCTTTTGTAACAAGATTAAATTGCATAGTATAATTTAGAGCGGCAAAGATAAAACTATTTAATAGATAGTGTTTGGTTCAAAAACCAGTTAATAAGTGCGATTTATACACTTAAAATTCAAAACTTCTTAAATTTCCTTAAAACCTTAGTAATATATGGGTTATTGATTGTATTAACAGCCCAAAATCGGTATTTTTGAATTTCAAATTTTAACTTAATCAAAATGCCAAACACAAAACAATTAGAAGATTTTGTCTCTCAGGTAAGAAGAGACATCGTAAGGCAAGTACACGGAGTAAGTTCTGGTCATCCTGGAGGCTCTTTAGGATGTGCTGAATTCTTTGTAGCCTTATACCAAGAAGTAATGAAACGTAAAGAAGGTTTTGATATGGACGGAAAAGACGAGGATTTATTCTTCTTGTCTAACGGTCACATCTCTCCTGTATTTTACAGCGTTTTGGCTCGTTCTGGCTATTTTCCGGTTGAAGAATTAAATACGTTTAGAAAAATAGACTCTCGTCTGCAAGGACACCCTACTACTCACGAAGGCCTCCCGGGAATTCGTGTAGCTTCAGGATCTTTAGGTCAGGGAATGAGTATTGCTTTAGGTGCTGCTCAGACTAAAAAATTAAATGGAGATGACAGTCTTGTATATTCCCTTCACGGTGATGGAGAATTACAAGAAGGTCAAAACTGGGAAGCTATTCTTTATGCTTCGGCTAATAAAGTAGATAACTTGATCTCTACTGTAGATCTTAACGGTCAGCAGATAGATGGTAGTACAGACGAAGTATTATACATGGGTAGCGTACGCGCTAAGTTTGAAGCTTTTGGCTGGGATGTTCTAGACGTTGAAAAAGGAAATGATATCGAAGCTATTATCGCTGGTCTTAACGAAGCAAAATCACGCACCGGTAAAGGAAAACCCGTTTGCATTTTATTGCATACCATTATGGGACACGGTGTTGACTTTATGATGAATGGTCACGCTTGGCACGGTAAAGCTCCTAATGATGAGCAATTAGAAGAGGCACTATCTCAAAACCCTGAAACTTTAGGGGATTACTAATTGACACCCATCAAAAAGAAACTATTAACCTTAAAAATTACCCCGAATATATTTTACTCTTATTGAATAAAGTGGGGTCAGAAATATGAAAAAATTCACAAATTCAGGAAATATAGATACACGTTCTGGTTTTGGTGCAGGTATGGACGAACTGGGAAAAACTCATGAAGATGTAGTTGCCTTATGTGCAGACCTTACCGGCTCTTTAAAACTGAACGACTTTGCTAAGAACCACCCCGAGCGCTTTTTTCAAAGCGGTATTGCAGAAGCTAACATGGTTGGTATGGCTGCCGGGATGACCATTGGTGGTAAAATACCCTACGCTACCTCTTTTGCAAACTTTGCTACAGGTCGTGTTTACGATCAAATACGTCAGAGTGTTGCCTACTCAGGTAAAAACGTAAAAATTTGTGCTTCGCACGCAGGTCTTACATTAGGAGAGGATGGTGCTACACACCAGATCTTAGAAGATTTAGGACTTATGAAAATGTTACCGGGAATGACAGTGATCAATCCTTGTGATTTTAACCAAACTAAAGCAGCTACCATCGCGATAGCAGATTATGAGGGTCCTGTTTATTTACGCTTTGGAAGACCTAGCGTTCCTAACTTTACTGAAGCAGACGGAAAGTTTGAAATAGGTAAAGCATTACACCTTGTTGAAGGTTCTGATGTCACTATTCTTGCGACCGGTCACTTAGTATGGCACGCCCTTGAAGCTGCTGAAGAATTAGAAGCTAAAGGCATTAGTGCAGAAGTTATAAACATACACACCATTAAGCCACTTGATGACGAGGCTATACTTAACTCTGTTAAGAAAACCCGTTGCGTAGTTACTTGTGAAGAGCACAATTATTTAGGTGGTCTAGGCGAGAGCGTATCTGGGCTTTTAGCTAAGAATGATCCTGTTTATCAAGAGTTTGTTGCTACTCACGACACATTTGGTGAGAGTGGTACCCCTGCTCAATTGATGGAAAAGTACGGTCTTAATACTAAATCTATAGTAGAAGCCGTTAATAAAGTGCTAGCTAAGAAGTAAGCGCTTTTAGATATATTCCTAAAAATGCTTGCATCTATCAACCAAAATTAAGCAGTCTTTAGCTAGGCATTTTAATTTTAACCGCTCAACACGAGCACAACTTAACTTGATATGAAAAAAGTATTTTTAGGAATTTTATTTTTAGTCGTGTCGTATGCACACGCACAATCAGACCCGGGCTTTGGTATTAAAGCCGGTCTCAACTACGGAGGTACAGGAGATATATCAGACTCTGCAGAGAATGCCTACCAAGACCCAAGCAGTGATATTGGTTATCACGTGGGAGTTTTTGGCCGTGCCGGTGAAAAACTTTACATCAGACCAGAACTTGTTTATACCAAATTAAATTCTACTTACGAGGATGACAACTTTAGCATGCAAAAGCTCGATTTACCCGTTCTTGTAGGTCTTGAAGTTATAGGACCACTACAAGTTTTTGCAGGGCCTGCATTTCAATATATTCTTGATACAGAATATGACGGGATCACTCTAGGAGATGTTAAAGATGACTTTACTGTTGGCCTTAACATTGGTGCCGGTCTGGCATTAGGAAAACTTGGTATTGATTTGCGCTATGAGCGTGGTTTTGGAGACAATGAGGCCGAATTCTTAGATACGAATGGCATTATTACTGAAGGATCAAGAATAGACACGAGACCAGATCAATTGATTTTAAGCCTTTCGCTTAATCTCTAAATGACAAAAAAAAGTAAATAGAAAAGCCCGTTATCTAACAGATAACGGGCTTTTTATTTGTCTTAAATCAAAGAATTAACTTATGTCAGGATCAAGATAATCAAATACCCCATCGTCGTTAGAATCTATATATATGGTGTTTCCATCTTCATCAAAATCAAGCTCATCGCGAGTAGGTGTCCCGTCGCCATCATCATCTGTATCTAAATAATCAGGCACATTATCCCCGTCTGTATCATCTAGAAGCTCATTTACATAGTTATTGCCATTGATATCTTCTTTCCAGTTGGGTACACCATCATTGTCATCATCTGTATCTTCAATTGCGCGGTATAGATCAAATGTGAATACAAGATCAGAATAGGCTCCAAAACCAGTACCAGAACCGCTAAAATACGCTAAACCACTGGGGATAAATACGGCACCAATACCGTAGTCAGTACCAAAATTGTACGTACCATCAGCATTTTGAGAGAATTCTGTACCTGCTCTCAGCTCACTCACACCGTTTGCAAAGCCAAATACAACTTGGGTTAAGTCAAACCAGACAGGGCTCACAGAACTATCAAATTTACTTCCGCCTAAAACATTACCTTGATAATTCACTAAAGTAGAATCTGCAAATGTAGGCTGTATACCAGCTCCCTGCTGAGCTTCTAAAATGTAAAGCTTATAATCTGTTTCTTGAAACGTGTAGTTTCTTGTAATGACTTGCTCAATTAAAGGCGTTTTATCTGCATTATCCCCGCTAATCGTGTCAAAAACTATTTTATAATCAAAATCTGCAGGCTTATCAGCAAACTCTTCATAATTGTAAAAATGGGTTTCAAGATAGGTTGTTAAGTTAACCGAACTTTCTGCCTGTACCTCTCCGCGATCACGTACTACGACTTCTGTTGTTCCGTCATCATCTTTTTTACAAGAGACAATAAATAAAAGGCCCAGAGCAGCCACTAATACATTTTTTACCATATTCATCATATTGCTTTTAGGTCGCGCAAGATACAATTTTACGCTATTTTTGTGTTGTTAAAAACGAGCTTTAAAGCAATAGATTATGCGTGTTGATAAATATTTGTGGTGTGTACGGTACTTTAAAACCCGTTCTATCGCTACAAATGCCTGTAAAAAAGGACAGGTAAAAATAAATGATGTTGCAGTAAAACCCTCAAGAGAGGTTTATCCTTCTGATACCATTCAGGTTCGAAAGAATCAAGTCAACTATATTATTGAGGTCTTAGATCATCCACCAAGTCGTGTTGGAGCTAAATTGGTTGGCCTTTATTATGTAGATAAAACGCCTGCAGAAAATCTTGAAAAATTAGATTTGCTTAAATATTCTAAAGATTACTACCGTAAAAAAGGAACCGGCAGACCTACTAAAAAAGACCGCCGCGATCTTGATGATTTTTACGAAAATGACGACTTTTTTGAAGACTAATTTAGATAAAGAATATTGGGAGAATAGGTACCTAAACCAAGAAACCGGTTGGGATATAGGTTCTATTTCTACGCCTTTACAAGTTTATGTTGATCAGCTAACAACTAAAAACTTAAAGATTTTAATTCCCGGCGCCGGCTTTGGTCACGAGGCGCGCTACTTAGCTGAAGCAGGCTTTAAAAATATAACGGTCATAGATCTTTCGCAATCTGCTTTAAACCGACTTAAAACCTCTTTGCCTCAAAATTTTACCTGCCAAATTATAGAAGGTAATTTTTTTGACCATAATGGGAAATACGATCTCATCCTCGAGCAAACTTTTTTCTGTGCGCTTCAGCCTCAACAGCGCATTGATTATGCTAAAAAGTGCGCTGAATTATTAAAACCTAACGGAAAGCTTTCTGGTTTGCTTTTTGACTTTCCGTTAACGGAAAATGGACCACCATTTGGAGGAAGCTTTGAGGAATATCAGAGTCTGTTTTCAAAATATTTCCTTATAAAAACTTTAGAACGCTGTTATAACTCTATTAAACCACGAGATGGCAAAGAACTCTTTTTTATCTTTGAAAACTTAATCACCACAATCCGATGAAAACTGACGTACAAACTATACTTAACCACGAAGATATTCAGAATAAAATACGCCGTATCGCCTATCAGATCTATGAGAGTAATGTAGATGAGCAGGAAATTATTCTTGCCGGTATCGCTCTTAACGGTTATGTAATAGCAGAGCGTTTAAAAGTAATTTTAGAGGAGGTGTCAGACCTAAACTGCACACTTTGTAAAGTCACTATGAATAAAACTGCCCCACAAGGTACTGTAGAAACCTCATTAGACGCAGGAGAATATCAAGATAAATCTCTGGTATTAATAGATGATGTTTTAAACTCAGGAACCACACTTATTTACGGTGTTAAGCATTTTCTTGATGTTCCGTTAAAGAAGTTTAAGACTGCGGTTCTCGTGAATAGAAATCATAAAAAGTATCCCGTTAAAGCAGATTTTAAAGGAATTTCTTTAAGCACATCTTTGCAAGAGCGTGTCAAGGTTCGTTTTAAGCCCGGTAAAGATTCTGCTATACTAGAATAATTTTGTTTTCATTTCAGCTATAAGTTGAGGTACCGTATGTCCCTCAACCTTTATTTTAACTTCTGCCTGGTTATAATAAAAACTACGCTCAAATAGATGCTTGCGCACAAATTCTTCTAATTTTTCTGGCGTGTCCTGATGTTGTAAAACCGGTCTGTGATCGCGTTGTGACCACAAGCGCTTGCTTAGCTCAGCCACGGGAACATTTATGTAGACAGATTTACCTTCAGCGGCATTTATTTGCTCCATCGCATTGCCATAACACGGGGTGCCGCCACCAAGGCTTATGATCGTATCATTAAAGCCTTCTAAAAGCTCCTGCAAATAGTAAGCTTCTCGCTTTCTAAAGTAGATTTCACCTTTATCTCTAAACAATTCTGCGATACGTTTCCCTTCTTTTTCTTCTAGATAATGATCAAAATCGATGAAATTCATATTTTTTTCACGAGCTAAAATCTTCCCTAAAGTAGATTTTCCTGAGCCCATATAGCCGATTAAATATATTTTCATTTTTAAATTTACTGATTTTCAGAAGCCTATGCCCTTCCCTTTATTTTTATTCAAATTTATCATAAAAAGTGTTGTGTAGATCAAAAAAATGGATGTATATTTGCACCCGCATTTAAGGAAAGACTTGGTAGCTCAGTTGGCAGAGCATCTCCCTTTTAAGGAGAGGGTCCTGGGTTCGAGCCCCAGCCAAGTCACAAAATACAAACCAGATCTCAACGTCTGGTTTTATTTTTTAAGATTGTTTTGAATTGAACTAAGATTACCGACTTGGTAGCTCAGTTGGCAGAGCATCTCCCTTTTAAGGAGAGGGTCCTGGGTTCGAGCCCCAGCCAAGTCACAAATCAAAACCAAAGCAACAGTTGGTTTTAATTTTACTGTATTTTTGAATTAAACAGACCCGGATGCTGAAATTGGTAGACAGGCACGGTTGAGGGCCGTGTGTACTTCGTACGTGTGGGTTCAAGTCCCATTCCGGGTACTACGAGAATTAAAAAAACCTGTAGAGCACTTGCTTTACAGGTTTTTTATTTTTGCATTAATCGTCAATTTAAAAGGCCTTAATAGCATCTTCTATACGCTCATCACCTTCTATCATTTCAAAAACTGCATTCTGCGCTACATCGTCATTAAGAACGTGTACTAAGGTATATGCAACATCGTCTCTGGTTACTTTACCAGGCTCAACATCTATTGCCGCTTCAATCTTACGAGTTCCGGTTTCATTTTTTAATGTTCCGGGACGTACAATGGTATAAACCAAGCCACTTTTTTTAAGATAATTATCTGCATTTCGCTTAGCTTCCAGATAATGTCTTAAGGTATCGCTACTTTCAGGATTATCTGCATTGATTGCACTGAGCATAACAAATTTCTTAACACCGGCATCTTTAGCGGCATCTACCAAGCTTTTTGCACCTTCTTGATCTACGGCTGTAGTTTTTTCTGGACCTGTATGTCCCCCGGAGCCTGCCGCAAAGATCACCTTATCGATCCCTTTAACTACATGAGATAAGTCTTTTTCCAGATCTCCTAAGACTGTATCAACCTCTAAGATTTTAAATTGCTCTTGCTGCTCTTCTTTACGCACCATTGCAACCGGATTAAAATATTGAGATTCTTTTAAATAGGTAACGATCTGTTTTCCTGTTGTTCCATTTGCTCCCGCTACGAGCACATTTTCTTTACTCTTTTCCATAGTATATTTTTTAAGTGTGGTAGGTTTATTTTCTCTCCTTGCAATTTACTGAGCAACTGAAAGTTTGCATAACGTATTAACGCCCT
>Ga0207897_100546_pt1 | contig 11102 bp, 10 predicted proteins | sample LinPmetageLP42_FD_184054 | JGI IMG/M metagenome (GOLD analysis project Ga0207897, IMG submission 184054) | Marine viral communities from the Pacific Ocean - LP-42 (SPAdes) | ecosystem: Environmental > Aquatic > Marine > Oceanic | place: Pacific Ocean | collected 2010-08-27
GACGGGTTGATCGTTTTCAAATTCAAACAATCTAGAATAATCCATCACGTTAGAAACACCATCAAGTCTGCAAAGTACTGCAACGGCCTCACACATACCGTTAAACATAACTTCTTTAGAATTGCGATCAACGAGCTTATTTGTTTTATAAGACAAGGGCAGCGCGTAACCGCAACCTTTAAGAAACGCAGCTTCGATCTGAAGCAGTTCTGCAGGTGTGTACCCGTTAATTTTTCTACCTAAAGCTTCATTTACCCGACCTACATAAGTGAGTTTTAGCGTGCCGTGACCTTCAGTAAGATGTTTCCAGGTTTCGGTATTGTCTAAAATATTTCCCACAGCGCAACTTTTGCAGCATTCAGGATTTAGAGAATCACTGTGAAAAGCCGTGTATAGCTTACTAATAGCACGTTCAAGGCGAGATGAGGTTTTCATAACAAACATTTTATTTAAAGTTACAAAATAAGAGGCTAGTGGCTTGATATATAGTTTATAGAATTTTTTGTAAAATAATTTATTTTTCTAGTTTTAGAATAAGTTTAACAAAACCACCCTAGAATGATCTTAAGAAAGTTATCTGCAGTCTTTTTCTTTCTTGCATTCGGTAATTCGGTCTCTCTTTCGGCAAATATTTTTGAGCAAAGCGCTGATCGTGATTTAATTGAACAACAGATTGAAGACTCTAAAGAACTTGTCTATGAGGATTTTGCAGCAGCATTAGAATTATTAGGCAAAGCTTATAAAGAATCGCTAGATCTTCACGATTCTTCTCTTACTGCCGAAGTTTTGTACGCTGCCGGATGGCTCTATTATATTAAAGGGGAATACGACGACTCTCTTACACACTTTTTAGATGCCTTGGCATTATTTAGAAAAGCAAAAAATGATCGAGGCATAGGTAAATCGCTTATGGGACAGGGGTTGGTGATACAGGCGATAGACCGGCACACCGAAGCTTTAAAAATATTTGAACAGGTTTTGCGTATTTATGAGAAGGCAGATAAGCTAGAATTTACAGGTGCTGCTTACATCAATCAGGGGATTTCTTATATGGAGTTAAAAGAGTATGCAAAAGCAGAAAAAGTTTTAGAGCAAGCTTTTAAAGTTGCACAGCAGTATGACCAGACGTCAATTAAACATCACTATTATAACAAAGCTGGTGAAGTTGCATTTCAACAAAAGAATTATTCTCAATCTTTAAAAAACTTTCAGCAAGTTGTTAAAGACAGTTTGAATGCTAATGACTGGGAAAAATCTTATGCGTATGCGGGAGTGGCTCAGGCATATTTAAAACTAGGTAATGTGGCTCTTGCCGAGCAATACGGGACACGTGCTGTGGCATTTGCTCAAGGTTCAGAATCTATATGGGATCTAGAACGCAATACTTCGATTCTGGCAGCGGTATATGAAGCTCAAAATAATTTAGAAAAGGCCTATGAACAGCTCAGCATAAACCAGAAATACCGGGATTCTTTGTACAGTATAAAAACCGCACAGCAGGTAAATATTATGCATCTGGAAGAAAAGGAGTTGGAAAATAAGCGTCTGAGCGATGAGGTTATTCTAAAAGATAATGAGCTTACCTTGCGGAGCTTTCAGCTTTTTGGCGTGATCGCTTTAGTACTTTTACTTTTAATAATTCTATTTCTAATTTGGAAAAATTCAAGGCAAAAAGAGGTCTTTTCTGAAGAATTACGACAAAAGAACGAAGTTATCATTCGCAATCATGAGATCATTCTCAAACGCAATATTGCTTTAGATAATTTAAATGCCAATAAAGACAAGCTTTTTGCAATAATATCTCACGATTTAAGATCGCCAATAGTGTCTATTCAGCAATTGTTATCCCTGGCAGATTCTGATATGATAAGCCCCGAAGATTTTAAAAATATCAACGGCAAATTAAAAGAGCAGGTCAATGCAACTTTAGTGATGATAGACAATTTATTGCAGTGGTCTCACTCTCAGTTAGACGGTGTTTTGGTAAATCCGGTTGCGGTAGATCTGCCGCCTAATGTTGCCGCAGTTTTAGAGACATACAAGGCAGGAGCAAATTTTAAAGACATCAGGATAGAAGTTGAAAACCCATCAAGTCTCCCTAAAATTAAGGTAGACACCGGACATTTATCTGTAATCTTACACAATCTCATTTCTAATGCCCTCAAATTTACGTACAGCGGTAAACATATTTTTATAAACTATCTGGTTGATGAAAACTATGTAAACCTGATCATTATAGATGAGGGAATAGGTATTTCAAAAGAGAAGATCGAAGAGTTGAAGCTGTCTCAAGAGCAGATTTTATCTAAACTGGGGACAGCGATGGAAACCGGTACCGGTCTCGGTCTGATGATGGTTAAACAATTTTTAGAACTCAACGAAGCGAGGCTAGACATCACGAGTAATCCGGGAAAGGGAACAGAATTTAAAATCTCATTTAAAAAGGTTCAATCTTAATTAGCCTGCAAATTGATCTTAGCGGTTTTGAGGCCTTTACCACTCACGTTCAACTCAATTATACCGGGTTTATTATCACTCTGAACCAACACCACCAACTTGCCGCTAAACAGGCGCATTGTAGGTTTGTGAAATAGCGCTAACGAAGTTGCATCACCATTACAGGCAGCTCGGTAGCTCCCTGCGCCGGTAACCTTAAAGTTCAATTGATTGGTTGCTGTAGGGCAAATGTTGCCGTTTTTGTCAACAACAGAAACAGTGATAAATGACAGGTCTTTGCCGTCTGCTTCTAAATTTAAACGGTCTGCATCAAGTTTAAGGGCATAAGGTTTTCCGGCGGTTTTCACCTCTTTTTCGGCCATTGCGTTTCCTTCAGAATTTAAGGCTACAACGCGAAGCGTCCCAGGTTCATACACTACATCATTCCACATCAATCGATACCGGGTTTGAGGTGTAGAGTCATTTTTTACTCGAATTCCTTGACTTTTTCCGTTCACAAATAACTCTGCGCGGTCATAACTGGTATAGACAAATACCGGAGTTTTTTTGCCCTCGCGACCTTCCCAGTTCCAATGTGGTAAAATATGTAAGGTTTCTTCTGCGGTGTTCCACCTGCTTCGGTAGAGGTAATAACGGTCTTTAGGGATTCCTGCCAGATCAACCATCCCAAAATACGAACTGCGAGATGGCCAGCTTGTATCATACGGTGTTGGTTCGCCCAGATAATCAAACCCGGTCCAGACAAATTCACCTATAACCCAAGGTTTATCATCCTGAAGTATAAAATCGTCTTCGGGTAAATTTGACCAGCTGCAATACTCCAGATCGTACGAAGAGCTCTGAAAATCGGGATACTCTTTCATACTCGCTTTTTCAACAGGAAACTTGTAAATACCCCGAGAACTCACAGTTGAAGCGGTTTCTGATCCTAAAATGAATCCCTGCGGAAATTTATCATAAGCTTCCTCATATAAATGAACGCGATAATTAAGCCCGGGAATATCTAAAATAGCGCCAAAGCCAGATTCCATCGTTGCTTTAACCTGATCCATCCCCACGGTTACGGGTCGTGTAGGATCTTCTCTATGGAAAATATTTTGCAGCCATTTTGCCCGTTTTACACCCGCGCTTCCGTATTGATCAGGGACTTCATTCCCCGCACTCCACATCACAATAGAAGGATGATTTCTGGTAGCTCGCACCAGGTTAATCACATCTTTTTCGGCATACTCGTCAAAGAAGCGATTGTATCCATTTTTTACTTTAGGTTTTTTCCACTCGTCAAAACTTTCTGCTAGAAACATAAAACCCATTTCATCAGCAAGCTCTAACTGCTCAAAAGAAGGCATATTATGCGCGCTGCGAATTGCGTCACAACCTAGATCTTTTAAAATTTTAAGCTGGCGCCGCAGAGCAGATTTGTTTACTGCGGTTCCCAGAGGTCCCAGGTCGTGATGCAGGCAAACGCCTTTAAATTTGCGTGTTTTACCATTGAGTTGAAATCCTTTTTCTGCTGAATAGCTAATGGATCGAATACCAAATTTTGTCGTAACCTCATCTTTTAAAACCGTACCGGAATAGAGCTGGGTAACGGCCGTATATAAATAGGGGTTTTCGGGACTCCATAGATTGGGTTTTTCAACCTTTAAATTTTGTTCAAATTGATTTTGAATCGCTTGGGAAGCTTGATTACTTACAACCTCATTTCCAATGGCATCGTATAGGGTTGTAATTAACTGAAGATTTTCCCCAGAAAAATTAGTTTTCACATTTACCTGTGCGACTTCCTGAGTAGCAACGGGAGTAGTGATCGTAGTTCCCCAATGCTTGATGCTTTCGGGGTTTTTTACAATGACACTTACGTTGCGATAAAGTCCGGCACCGGGGTACCAGCGCGAAGAAAATTCTTCATTGTGTAATTTTACGGCGAGGGTGTTTTTACCGGGTCTGATTTTATCACTAATGTCAAAATAGAAATAAGCGTAGCCGTAAGCCCATTCACCGATTTTCTCTCCATTTAAAAATACTTCGGGCTCACTCATCGCACCTTCAAAGAGTAAGATCACTTTTTTATCCGCTTTAAAGTCTGTTATTTCAAACGTATTGCGGTACCAGCCCGTTCCTGTAAAAGGTAGAGATCCCGTACGACCTGTTTTTTCTGTAGGTATTTTTTCGCCATTTTGTGTGATGGCGACCGTCTGTTTGTCTATTTCTTTATCAAAAGGGCCATAAATCGCCCAGTCGTGCGGGACGGTAACGGTCTCCCATTTTGAATCATTGTAATTCTCAGCTTGTGCTCCTTCGGCTTTGCCTTTAAAAAATTTCCAGCCGTCATGCAGTTCTGTGACGGTTCTGGTTTGCTGTGCAAATACAGCAAGGGAACAACTGAGAAAAAGGAAACATAATATTCGTGTGAGCATCTTAAGACTTTAAAAAACGCCTTAAAAGTATAAGAATTAACTGTAAAAATTACATTTTATCTAAACTCCTTATGGAAACATATCGCAACGGCACGCATACCATTGCTTTGTGAATTTCTCGAGCTCGTCTAAATAGCTGTTGATAGCTTCAGAGCCCTCGGTAACCGTTTTGCCATCTATAAGTTTAGGGCGGTCATATGCCAAATCTATAACAATATCAGACGGAATAAGCAATTCTTGAACGCGCGCAGTTAGAAGTTTGTGAGTCGTAGCGTCATCGATCTGTAACTGAAGCATAAATTCTGTTTTTAGAGCTATAAAGTTAGTCGAAATGTGCCGAGATTGGCCCTAACCATTTTACAATTCGTTTGAAATAGCAAGATTTCTTAACACTATAAATCGTCATTCAATCCCGAGCAATAGGCTATAAGTAAAAATGATTACCCTTTTTATTTCTTATCGTAATACGCTTTAAGAATATAGAAAGCGTTCTTTTTTTCTCCCTTTTGAGAAATGAGTCCTTTACGATTCCAGCCGTCTTGTGTGCCTCTTAATTGCCGTAACGGAGATCTGAAATCAACCAGAATCCACGGTGTCATACCCGATAAACCTTCGATTTTATCAAACATTGCTAGACTCTCTTTATATAGGTTTTCCTGAAATTCTTCAGACCAGCGGGTGTGCTTATCACCGTGAAACCCTTTTAAAGCTCCGTCGCCAAATTCACTAACGATAATGGGTTTTTTCATCCCTGTAGTAAATGATTTTGTCCTGCTTTCTTCCAGAAGGCCGCCATACCAGCCCAGATATTCATTGATACTAATGATGTCTAATTTTTCTATAAGCGGATCATTATAGGTATAAACACTGTCGGGATGCCCATCTAACTCCTGATCTTTTTTTACAGCAGCTGAGATTAAACGGGTTTTATCTTTGGTGCGTATATAGTCTGCAAGTTCTGACAGGAATGCATTTCGGTCTGTGCCGGGAGCAGTCTCATTTGCAATAGACCAGATGATAGAACTCGCTCTGTTGTAATCTCTGTTTATGAGTTCGTCATACTGCATCTTCGCTTTTTCTAAGACTTTTTGATTTCCCCATTGAATTCCCCAATAGAGCGGAAGCTCTTCCCACAACAAAATCCCTTTTTTATCTGCAAGTCGTACGATCTCTTCCTGATGAGGGTAATGTGCCAGGCGTATAAAATTGCAACCCAACTCTTGCGCCCAGTTTAAAAGAAGCTCAGCATCTTCACGGGTGTTTGCGCGGTCTTTTTTAAACGGGTTCTCATCGTGTAAACAGATACCTTTTAAAAAAACCGGTTCACCATTTAATAGAATGGCACGTCCTTCGGTTTCAATAGTTCTAAAACCTATAGCATCTTTTAACTGTTCATCTTCGGTCTCAATAATTACCTGATAAAGCTTTGGACTTTTGGGAGACCACAACTTCAAATTTTTTACCTCAAATGAAAAGTTTGCAGAATGGTCCTGGTTGATAGTAATTGCTTTTTCGATATTCAATTCGGGTATTTTGATCGTAACGTTTTTAGCTCCTGACGCGCCATTGAGTTCCACTTTACCGTATAAGGTCTTTGATTTTGACTCAAGCGTGTTTTTATCAAGCGCTATAAAATAATTATTCACAAAAGTCTGTGGTGTGGCAATGAGTTTGACAGATCTTGTAATGCCGCCGTAATTGAACCAATCTGTCACTTGCGCCGGAATATAGTCTGCAACACGCCCGGCATCAACTCCTATGATTAAGTAATTGTCCTTTGCTTTGATCAAGTCTGTGATCTCATAGCTAAACGGTGTAAACCCGCCTTCGTGCTTACCTAATAGTTCACCATTAAAGGTGACTGTAGTTTTATAATTTGCAGCGCCAATATTTATAAAAAAACGCTGTGCTTCTGAATGCTCGGGTTTGTCAAACGTGCGGCGATACCACACCGTGCCTTCAAAGTAGGTGAGTTCTGCTTTTTACGCATTAAAACTTCCCGGCACATACAGTGTTTCAGCCGTGTCAAAGCTATACTCCACACGATCTTTTTTTTCGACGGCCTGTTCATTTTTATAAATAGCTGCACCACCCATTCCACCGGTGTTGTAGGGATCAACGATGTATTCCCACTTTCCGTTAAGGTTGGTAAACGTTCGGTTTTGTGTGTTGTTTATAAAGAGCTCCTGAGATTGCGCAAGAAAAATCGATTGCGTAAAAAATAGGATCGTTAAAACAGTCTGAAGTAAGCGTTGCATGTGTACGTGATTTTTTAAAAATTTAAAATACACACTTTTTATTAAATGTAGAATCTTTTTAGTCGCATTTTTTTAATTGGAGAGGTTACAGGTATTGGTTTGAATATCTTAATTTTGCCGTATGGAGAATACGAGATCGGTTTCAGATTTTAATAATGAACTCAAGCTAAAAGGCTTTAATGTTTTTCAGATAGAATCAGACAGTAACGCTACTAAGATTTACTCTAGAAAAGATTTTTATAAGATATGCTTGACGACCGGGGAGAGCAAAATTCATTATGCAGACCGAAGTTTTAATCATAACGGTACTGTTTTATTCTTTGGCAATCCACATATCCCATATTCCTGGGAGACGGTTTCTACAGCCTATACCGGTTATACATGTTTGTTTTCTGAAGAATTTTTAGCCACCTCAAATCGTTCAGAAAGTTTACAGAACTCTCCGCTATTTAAATTAGACGGTACGCCCATTTTAAAAATATCAGAATCACAACGGCTTTTTTTAAACACGATCTTTAAAAAAATGATCGAAGAGCAAAAAACCGATTATGCGCATAAAGATGATCTGATCAGAAATTATATTAACTTATTGATCCACGAGGCTTTAAAATTAGAGCCTTCTCAAAATCTACACCAACCGGCAAATGCGTTGACCCGTCTTGCAAATGTATTCATGGAGTTGTTAGAGCGTCAATTTCCGATAGAAGGTGTCGCTCAGCCCTTACGTTTGAGAACAGCTAAAGACTATTCAGAAGCTTTATCTGTACATGTTAATTATTTAAACAAAGCGGTACGGGAAGTGACAGGGCATTCAACAACCACTCATATTAATAACCGAATCATAAATGAAGCTAAGGCTTTGCTTCTGCACACAGATTGGAATGTGAGTGACATAGCCTCTGCTTTAGGCTTCGACTATCCTACATACTTTAATAACTTTTTCAAAAAGGCAACCGAGACCAATCCCAGTTCATATAGAACGGTAGCATCTTAAAACTTTCCCTATAAAAGTCTCATTCTTAACACAGTTTTAAAACCTTGTGTTGAATTTCTTAATCTTTCATTTGATTATCTTTAGCTAACAGGCCGGTGATCTTTTTAGTTTTGTATTTGAATTTAAACCGCAAAACTTATGACCACAAAAGCGATACTAAAACCGGCAATACCTTTTTTATTAAGCGCAGTCTTATTTATAGGATGTAAAGATCAGACGCCTGAACAGGAGGCATCTGCAACCGAAAAAACAGAACAAACTGAGTTTTTATTTCCGAAAGGAGAAAAAGGACCTGATAAAAATTTTACAGGTAATGCGTACAACACCGGCTTGGTTGCGCCAGACTCAACCTATACTACTGTTGTGGGTAATGTATTTTTTGAACCAGGAGCACGAAGCAACTGGCACACGCATCCCGGAGGACAAATTTTAATTATTACCGATGGTGAAGGCTATCATCAAATTGAAGGAGAAGACAAACAACTGATTAAAAAAGGTGATGTCATCAAGTGCCCGCCAAATACAAGACATTGGCACGGAGCGACGGCAGATAGCGAACTTCAGCAAATGTATATTGTTCCCAATACAGAAAAGGGTATCGTCAACTGGATGGAGGAAGTAACTGATGCACAATATAACGCTCAATAAAGCCTCATGAAAAAGTCAGATTCTACACAAAACAATTCTAGAAGAAGCTTTCTGCAAAATTCAGCTATTGCTGGCGCTGCTGTTATTTCCGGTAGTTGGAAAGCACTTTCAAACGAAAAAACAATTACACAAAATAATATTATGGAAACCCCTAAAGGAACAATTAAAACAAAAGGTTATGCAGCCACAGATGAATCAGGAGAACTTAGTGCCTGGGAATTTGAAAGAAGACCTGTAGGTGATGACAATATTTTAATTGACATCAAATTTGCGAGTATTTGCCATTCAGATATTCATCAGGAGAAAGGACACTGGGGAGAACAGCAATATCCCCAAGTACCTGGTCACGAGATCGCCGGTGTTGTAACCGCTGTAGGTAAAAATGTTACTAAATTTAAAGTGGGAGACCGGGCTGGTGTAGGCTGTATGGTAGATAGTTGTATGACCTGCGATAGCTGTAAAGCCGGCGAAGAACACTTTTGTGATAATGGCGCTACAAAATTTACGTATGGCTACCCTAGCGAGGCAGAACCTACAGGAATCACACAAGGTGGTTACTCAGATAAGATCGTTGTGCGCGACCATTTTGCAGTGCACATTCCAGAGAATATCACTTTTGAAGAAGCTGCACCTCTTTTATGTGCAGGGATCACTACTTACTCTCCGCTAATGCGCGCGCAATTTAGAGTAGGTGATAAAGTAGGTGTTGCAGGAATAGGCGGTTTAGGGCATTTAGCCGTTAAGATCGCCGTTTCAAAAGGGGCTAAAGTTTATGCATTTACTACTTCAGAAGATAAAGTTGAAGATATTAAAAGTTGGGGAGTAGAAGAGGTGATCGTTGTGGATGAGTCTTTTGAAAGTATGCAGAAGTATTCTAAGACGCTTGACTATATGATATCAACAATTCCTTACCAGTTTAACGTTACACCTTATGTGATGTGTTTAAAACCGGGCGGGACTTTCACTTTTGTTGGGATGCCGGAAAAGTCTGAGATCACGGTAAATAATCTGATGCTTGCTTTTGCAAGAGTGAATTTTAATTCTTCTTTAATTGGTGGAATTCCTGAAACTCAGGAAGTAGTGAATTACTGTGCTAATAATGGGATAAGACCTTCAATCGAGATCATTAATGCCGAAGAAATCAATGAAGCTTGGAAGAAAGTAGAAAATAAGCAAGCGCGTTATCGTTATGTGATTGACGCAGCAACATTTTAAAAACTTAAAAAAAATTAATTATGAAAATTACGAGAAATAAAGAAATAGAATCGGCTCAAGGTCCTAAAGAATATTTTACGGGTAAGGTACGTGTAGAAATGCAGTTTGGTCAACAAGCAGCCACTAAAGCTGCCGGTGCACTGGTAACTTTTGAAGCGGGAGCACGCACCGCTTGGCATACGCACCCTGCGGGGCAGACCTTGATCATAACTTCTGGATTAGGCTGGGTGCAAAAAGAAGGTGAACAAATAATAGAAGTCTCACCTGGCGATGTTATCTATTTTGAACCTAATGAAAAGCACTGGCATGGGGCTTCTCCCAAAAAAGCGATGAGTCATTTGGCCATTCAAGAAGAGGTTGATGGCAACGTGGTAGACTGGATGGAAAAAGTTTCAGACGCGCAATACAAGCAATAAACTAGTGTTTTTTCTAGAGATGCCAGGATCCTAGTGAGGTTCTGGCATTTTCGATTAAAACAATTAATGCGAATTAAAAAAAACTTTATGACTACTCAGAAAGCAAACATTTTTAAACGGTTAAAAGCCAATGAGCCAGTCTCTATGGATGATCCTGATTATGGATCGATTAGGGTTGCGGTAGAAGAAACGATGTTGTTAAATCTAAAACTGAATAATGCTGAAAATTTAGCGGATGCCAGGCATTATTTGGGGAAGATCATTGGTAATACTGTGGCCGAAAGTACTACGATTTTCACTCCGTTTCACACAAATATGGGCAAGCATATTAGTTTAGGTCAAAACGTGTTTATCAATCACGCGTGTAGTTTTCTGGATCTGGGCGGAATTGAAATTGAAGACCATGTTATGATTGGTCCACGAGTAAATATCACTTCAGAAAATCACCCCATTACAGCCGAAGATCGAAATACTTTAGTTCCGCAAAAAGTTATAATTAAAAAAGGAGCGTGGCTGGGTGCCAATGTAACGGTTTTACCCGGAGTAACCATTGGTGAAAATGCCGTGGTAGCTGCAGGGGCCGTAGTAACTAAAGATGTTGAGGCCAATACACTTGTAGGAGGCGTTCCGGCGAAAAAACTTAAAGATCTATAGAAAAATGAGCTTAACAACTGAAGAGATAAAAACCATTGCA
>Ga0207897_100548_pt1 | contig 11098 bp, 10 predicted proteins | sample LinPmetageLP42_FD_184054 | JGI IMG/M metagenome (GOLD analysis project Ga0207897, IMG submission 184054) | Marine viral communities from the Pacific Ocean - LP-42 (SPAdes) | ecosystem: Environmental > Aquatic > Marine > Oceanic | place: Pacific Ocean | collected 2010-08-27
AAGGCAACTTTGATCGCGTAAATATTCATGGTATAGGCACCTCAAATTACGTACAATTTGAGGCTCTCGCACTTTTAAAGAATTAAAAAGCTTTCATTCAATTGCCCCACACTTTGCGGTGCTCTCCTAATTGGTGTTGGCAGCTCCATGCGCTGACGGTATGTAAGGCACTTTTTCTATCTTTGGTTGTAAATGAACGACGTGCTGTTTTTCCATCAATGGCAATGATATCAGCACCAGTGGTTTCAATAAGTGATGATATCCAAGATTGAAATGAATGCTCTATTTCATCTGATTTTAACCGACAAATGACACGGGCAATGGTGTCGTGTCTTGGGATACCCTCTTTGAAAGCGCCATATTTTTTTAACCAATCAAGTTTTAGATGCCCAAAATCTTCAATATCCTCCCATCCTTCTGCGCCGGAGAGTACAGCACTAATGGCTAAGAGGAGAATATCGATAAGTTCATGCTTTTTACAGCGTTCAATGCGAGGATCGGTAATTGAATCAAAGTGTTTCAGAAAAGTAGCGCTCATATTAAGTGACCAAGGTGATTATAATGCCTTGATCTGATCGCTACTTGTTCTAGAAGTTCAATTTATAATGATCTTGCCGTGGATTGTCCTGTATAAACTACTTAATTTGATTGACTTGAGTGGGTTTCTTGACTACCATGTTTTTTAAAATTTTGATGTTAGAGTAAAAATGAAAAATACTTGGATTAGTTTGTTAGTAGTACTATCGATTGCATTGCAGTCGTTTGCTTCTGTGGCTAATTCAAATGAAAGTCATCAGATTGACTCTCTACATATTCAAACAGAACATTCCCATGATAGTGATGATATTGAACTTTTCGATGAATCATCTGACACTGAACATAATATTAAAGATTGCCATCATTGTGGTCACTGTCAAGGCACTCACACACAGTGGGTTGCCAGAAATAAATCTACACTACAGACCCCTAAACTTATTATTACAAATCAATATTTTTATGCTGATCATGTAGATAAAATATTCACTGAAGAACCTATACGCCCCCCAATCGTTTAATTTAGTTTTAAAGCTATATTCGTAACAAATTTATTCTTAACTAGCGCTTAATGTAGCCTAGTTGGTTTAGTTGCGGCATTTTATTATTAAATTAAGAGATTATTATGAAATTTTTCTCAGCAAAATCTGCTGGAATCGCATTATTTATCGGCTTTTCAGCAAGTTTATCTGTTAGTAGCTTCGCTTTTGCTAAGCCAACGCTATCGAGTGACTGGCTCGATCGGCAAATCAATAAACACCCTGATATTGTCTCAGCACGTGAACTCATGAATGCTGAATTTTCCAAAGCACAGGGCAGTAAGTTACCACTTTACAACCCAGAACTATCGACAGGTTACGAGCGTGAAGGTGACGGAAATAATTACAATATTGGTATTAGCCAAACGATTGACTTGTGGGATAAGCAGGCTGTTAATGCTGCTATCGGCGATAAAATATTAACGGCGGCCAGTAAACAATTCACTTATGCGATAGAGCAGAAAAAAGCACAAGCCTTAAAAGCACTTATTAATTGGCAACTTGCCATGGATAAGTCGTCACTTGCTTTTGAACAAGAGCAACAGTTAGAAACCTTGCTTAAAATTGTAACTAAAAGGCAGAAAGCTGGCGATCTTGGTCAGGTTGATGCTGAGTTAACTTTCTTGAATTTGTCGCAAATGCTTAATAAAACGGCCCAAATACAAGCACAGTTAACACAAGCTCAAGCCAAGGTTAATGAGTTGTTGCCTGATTGGCGTCCTGATACACAAGCATATCCAGAGCAGGGCTTAGGCGTTACAAACTTTCAAGTAGCTGAGCAGTGGTTAACGCAGCACCCGCAAGTATTAGCCTCTCAAGCACTGTGGCAAATGCAAAAAAGTAAAGCTCAATATGCCATGCTTGAAACCAAAGCCGATCCTACCATTGGAATTAGTGCCGGAAAAAATGATGTCGATAATGTTGTCGGAGTTACTTTTTCTATGCCGTTAAATATTCGTAATGATTACCAAGCTAATGCCAAAGCACAAAACCAACAAGCTATCGCCGCAGAAGCAAATTTTCGTTCAGTAATGCGTAAGCAAAAGTATTTGATACAGGCAAGTACTGCCTCACTAATCTCTAATAAAAAATACCTTGGCCGTTGGCAACAGTTAATGCAAGGACGCGGCGAACACAGCGCGCAGTTATTGCAAAAACAATGGCAAGTAGGTGATTTAAATACCTCGGATTATTTATTGGCATTACAACAAAGAGCGGAAGGTTTATACGCGGGCATTGAATTACAAGCCCAGTTCAAAATAAGCGAAGTGCAATGGCTACTCGATGTAGGCCAATTAAATGCGGCAACTAAGCTATTAAACTAAACCTATTATATCACTTTACGCGGCTTGATGAGCGTGAATTGTTACAGAATTTGGAATTAAAAATGAAAAATAAAATAACTGATAAAACATCTCATAAAATAGTGAAAAAAATAAAACTCATTACCCTAAGTAGTTTATTTACTGGCTTAGCTGTCGTGTCAACTACGGCATTATCATATAACGATGCCGCTCTAGAAAAAACGCCAGCAGTAGAGCAATCCATCGTATTAAAAACTGACCATGATCATGACTCTGAAAGTGAAGAAGTGCATGACGAAAGTGGTCATGAACATGGTAGTGATGAAAGCAAAGACGACCATGCTGCGGAGGAGAAATCTGATGACGGTCATGACCATGGTAGTGAAACAGCGAGTAAAGAAACAGCTGAAGAAGAACATGAAGAAGGCATAAGTTTTAGTCCAGAAAAAATGGCACTCGCCAATATCAAAGTGACTAACTTAAAGCCGGCAATTTTTGCTAAAAGTATCTATGCACCAGGAGAAATAAAAGCGAACGGTTATACCAGTTACATTGTCTCTTCACGTACTGAATCGGTAGTGATCAGTCGTCATGCTATTTTAGGTGAACATGTGACTAAGGGTCAGTCTTTAGTTACCTTATTTAGTGAATCAATGGCCGAAGCACAAGCACAATATCGTGTTGCTTACAGTGAGTGGCAACGAACTAAAAAATTGGGCCTTGGCACCGTCAGTGAAAGCCGCCTATTAGCCAGTGAAACAGATTACATTTCAGCTTATGGTCGATTAACTGCCTTTGGTTTAACCAAAGCAGCCATTAAAGATATTGTAAAAAACAACTCATCAAATCTTGGTGAATATACCTTAGTCGCTCAGCGCTCTGGTGTGGTTTTAAGTGATGATTTCTCTCAAGGACAACGTGTGCCTGCCGGTGAAAAAATCATGGTATTGGCTGATGAAAAAGACTTATGGGTTGAAGCGCGTGTTTCGCCAAATAAAAAATTAAGTCTTCCTATTGGCACCATTGCAAAAGTTGAGTTTGCCGGGCAAGTGCATGTTGCCAAGGTCATTCAAGAAGCACATACCATTGATCCAAGTACGCGTACCCGAATCGTTAGACTGTCGGTTGAAAATACTGATGACAGTTTGCATTCAGGCATGTTTGTTAATGTAAATTTTCAGTTTGATACGCAAAGCCCTGTAATGGCAGTACCAGAAACAGCATTAATGCGTGGTGCCGATGGTGATTGGACGGTATTTGTTGAAGACCATTCTGGTGAATTTAAAGCCGTTGAAGTTGAATTAGGTCAGCCATTAGGCAATTACCGTCAAATTATCGGTATTGAGCCTAATACCCGTTTGGTAACAAAAGGTGCCTTTTTTGTTGCGTCAGAAATAGCAAAAGGCGGATTTGATCCGCACGGCCACTAGGGGAATAAGATTATGTTTAATAAAATGATTGATTGGTCGATCAATAATCGACTCTTAGTAATTATCGCCCTAATTGCTACTATGGCAGGCTCTGTTATGGTGATCCCAAAACTAAATTTAGATGCTTTTCCTGATGTAACCAATGTTCAGGTAGCGGTTAATACTGAAGCACCGGGCTTAGCCGCTGAAGAAGTAGAGCAGTTAATAACCTATCCCATTGAAGCAGTAATGTATGCGTTGCCTGATGTAGAGCAAGTACGCTCTATTTCAAAAACGGGTTTATCGGGTGTTACTGTTGTCTTTAAAGGAGGCACAGACATCTACTTTGCTCGCCAGTTAGTATTTGAGCGTTTACAAGCGGCAAAAGAGTTAATTCCGCAAGGCGTGGGCACACCAGCAATGGGACCTAACACCTCAGGTTTGGGTCAAGTTTTTCAGTATTTGTTAATTGCAGATAAAGATTCTGGTTATGATTCTATGACCTTAAGGAGCTTGAACGATTGGATAGTAAAGTTATTGGTTATGCCGGTAGATGGTGTTACCGACGTCTTATCTTTTGGCGGCAACGTCAGACAGTATCAAGTCAACATTGAGCCAAGTAAATTATTATCATATGAGTTAACGCAAGACGATATTGTTACTGCACTCGATAACAACAATGCCAATGTTGGCGGTTGGTACATGAACCGTGGACAAGAGCAATTAGTTATTCGTGGCACAGGTTGGTTTAATAGTGGCGAAGCAGGTTTAGCTGATATTAGACAAGTACCGGTTAAAACGGTTGATGGTACTGTGGTGACTATCGAAGATGTAGCCAAGGTTTCGCTGGGTAGTGAAATACGCCAAGGCGCAGTTACTATGACGCGCAGAGATGCACAGGGTAACATTGAAAACTTAGGTGAAGTGGTTTCAGGTATCGTATTGAAACGTATGGGCGCAAATACTAAAGCGACAATCGACGGTATAAGTGCACGTATTCCAATGATCAACCAAGCACTACCTGAAGGCGTACGTTTTGAACCTTTCTACGATCAGGCAGATTTAATTACTAAAGCAGTTGATACTGTAGTGCAAGCATTAGCGCTGGCATTTATATTTATCGCTATCGTACTTGCTCTGTTTTTAATGAACTTACGCGCAACCTTTTTAGTGTTAATTTCAATTCCTATTTCAATCGCTATCGCCTTAATGGTGATGTCTTGGATAGGTTTATCGGCAAACTTAATGTCGTTAGGTGGTATCGCTGTTGCTATTGGTATGTTGGTTGATGGCTCTGTTGTGATGGTTGAAAACATGTTCAAACACCTTAATAGACCTGATTCAACACATTACAAAAATGCGCAAGCGAGAACGTTAGGCACAGATGCTGATCCCCACGATGTAGAACATGATAAAGAAGGCATTCCTCTACGATTAAAAGAAGCAGGAAAAGAAGTTGCACGCCCGGTATTTTTTGCTGCCTCTATTATTTTAGTGGTATTTACACCGTTATTTAGCTTTGAAGGAGTGGAAGCTAAATTGTTCCAGCCGATGGCTATCAGTATTATTTTAGCGGTTATTTCGGCTATTTTAGTGGCACTGTTTGTGGTTCCAGCCTTAGCAACCTTTATGTTTAATAAAGGCGTTAAAGAAAGAGAAAGTTTTGTCTTAAAACCATTAGATAAGCTTTATCGAAAAGGCCTCAAAGCCGCGATGAAACACACGAAAGTAGTTATTATTGCTTCATTATTGTTACTTGTGGGTGCAGCATCTTTAATACCTCAAATAGGGACTGAATTTGTACCAGAATTAGAAGAGGGTACCATTAACCTAAGAGCAACATTAGCGCCATCAGCAAGTTTAGAAACAGCCTTGTCGGTTGCTCCAATTCTTGAAGAAAAGTTAATGGAGTTCCCCGAAGTTGAATATACCCTAAGTCGAATTGGACGTGCTGAAATCGGCGGTGATCCTGAACCAGTTAATAACATCGAAATTTACATTGGCTTAAAACCTGTTTCAGAATGGACAAGTGCCAAAAATCGCGTTGAATTACAAGGTTTAATGGAAGAGAAACTTGAGCAATTCCCAGGGTTATTACTTAACTTTTCACAGCCCATAGCGACTCGTGTAGATGAATTACTGTCAGGAGTTAAAGCGCAACTTGCCATTAAATTGTTTGGACCAGAATTAGATATGTTGGCGAGCAAAGGTCAAGAAATTGAAGCGGCAATCAAACAAATTGATGGCGCAAGAGATGTAGCCTTAGAGCAAATCGCTGGTGAAGCACAGTTAGTGATTAAACCGAAAAGACAGCAATTGTCACGTTTTGGTTTGTCAGTTGGCGATGTCATGGAAGTGGTTAAAAACGGTATCGGTGGCGTTAGCGCTGGCCAAATAATCAATGGTAATGAACGTTATGATATTTATGTTCGCATTGAAGAAAAATACCGTGATAACCAAGAAGCTATTGCAGATCTGAGAATACAATCACCTACGGGTGCTTGGGTACGTTTAGGCGATATTGCTACCGTCAGTTTTGAATCTGGCCCACCACAAGTGCGACGTGATGATGTACAGCGACGCGTGGTAATTCAAGCCAATGTTCAAGGTCGAGACATGGGAAGTGTTGTTAGCGACATTCGTGCAGTTATTGATAGCAAAGTAGATTTACCTGCAGGTTATTCTGTAGTGATTGGTGGTCAATTTGAAAACCAACAACGTGCGCAGCAGCGACTATCAGTGGTAGTGCCTCTATCATTGGCACTAATTGCCTTGCTACTTTATTTCGCCTTTGGCTCTGTTGGTCAAGCGATGCTTATTTTAGTGAATGTACCCTTGGCCGTTATAGGTGGTATTTTCTCACTGTATATTTCAGGTCAATACTTGTCAGTGCCAAGTTCAGTCGGCTTTATCACTTTGTTTGGTGTCGCCGTGCTTAATGGTGTAGTCATGGTAGAAAGCATTAACCAGCTGGTAAAAGATGGTATAGACACCTCAAAAGCTGTTTTTGATGGGGCAGTATCTCGTTTACGTCCAGTATTAATGACCGCCATTACTTCTGCGTTAGGTTTAATTCCAATGCTGATGTCCAATGGAGTTGGCGCTGAAATTCAACGACCACTGGCGAGTGTTATTGTTGGCGGTTTGGTTACTGCAACGTTACTCACCTTGTTTGTGTTACCGGTTTTATATGCTTGGTTCTCAAAAGCCAAAATCAAAGATCTTAGAGACTAACGCGCTAGATAACTTAGTGACTTACTCATTAACTTACAAATTAATAAAGTAAGTAACTAATTTGATAGCACTATAAATCGCTACTAGCTAAGCTCTTGTCAAAAGCAGGGCTTAGCCAGTCATTTTCACTCGATGCAGAGATTCAATAGTAGGCTTTTATTAGCTTCGAATTTTTGCATCCTAAATTTAGGGAATAATGATGAAAAAGCTGTCGTTTTTCAATTATTCGCCAAACCTCCTTATTATCGCCACCGTGCTATTTATTATAGTGACGGGCAATTCTACATTTTTTGAACAAGTTAATTCGGTATACCCGTGGCAAGATAATCAAGGTTTTATTATCGCGCTGACTCTTGTGGTAATGAGTGTATTAACCATTATTGTGTCATTTTTCAGTATTATCATTCCCGTTCGAATAGTACTGAGCAGTCTTTTACTCTTATCTGCCATGGCTGGTTATTATACCGATAGCTTTGGCACCATCATTGATAATGTAATGATTCAAAACATTGCTGAAACGAATATCGATGAAGCAACTGACTTACTGTCATTTGAGTATTTTTTAACTGTTTTGTTGTTAGCCATAGTACCTATAGCTTGCCTTTTTATGGTCAAAATAGATAAATCGTCATGGACAAAAAACTGTTGGCTACAAATAAGTAATACCATCATGGCACTTGGTGTAATTACTGTTTCACTTTATATTTTTAGTGCTCAATTCACTAATTTCTTTAGAGAACACAAGCCATTAAGATTTTACTTAAATCCTATCTATCCCATTTACTCTACGGGATTTTTCCTCAAGGACGTGCTTGAACAGCAAGAAAATAACGAATTTTTAATGGTAGTAAACTCTGCCAATGATATTGATAAAGAGTCGCATAAAAAACTCTACATTGTCATTGTCGGTGAAACTGTCCATGCGGGTAATCTTTCTATAAATGGCTATAAACGAGAAACTACACCATTATTAGCTCAAAGAGATGATTTAATTAGTTTTGATAAATTCTATGCTTGTGGCACATCAACCGCGATTTCGGTCCCTTGTATGTTTTCATTCGATAACCGAGAGTCATTTGATAATAAAAAAGCACGGCGAACACAAAACGTATTAGATGTTATTTCCAAAGCCGGGGTAAGTGTCCTTTGGCGAGACAATAACTCTAGTTCAAAAGGCGTCGCAGATCGTGTCGAATACCAAAATTTCAAATCACCTGAGCTAAATTCAGTGTGCGATATAGAGTGTCGTGACATTGGTATGTTAGACGGTTTACAGGGGTATATTGATGATCAAGAAGGTAGTGTACTCATAGTGCTTCATCAAATGGGCAACCACGGCCCGGCATATTACAAACGATACCCCAAAGACTTTGAGAAGTTCACTCCTGCCTGTCAAACAAGCGAACTCTCCGCCTGTGAAACTAGCGAAATTGTTAATGCGTATGATAATGCCATTCTCTATACCGATTACTTTATCAATGAAACCATTAATTTATTAGAAGAGAACAATACCAACTTTGAAACTGCCATGTTTTATATTGGCGATCATGGTGAATCGTTAGGTAAGAACGGACTCTACTTACATGGTATGCCTTACATGCTGGCGCCTGAAGAACAGACTCATGTACCTTTAATTGCTTGGTTCGGCTCTTCATCACACGTTGATATGGAAAGTACGGTCAAACAAAGTAAAAAAGAAAGTTCTCACGATGCTTTTTCTTTTTCTTTACTACATGCGTTAAATATCAGCACAGATATGTCATTGCCTGAAAAAGCGCCATCACCACTATTTGTTATGCAAGAGGAAGAGTAAATGTCAAATAATAACCATACGCACAGCCATGCACATAACCATGACGGAAAATTAAGCATGGCAGTATTTATCAATATTTTACTTACTGTGGCCCAAGTTATCGGCGGGGTTTTATCAGGTAGTTTATCCTTGATTGCTGATGCGCTTCATAACCTCAGTGATGCAGGCGCTATCGTTATTGCGATTGTTGCGAGAAAAATTGCAAGAAAACCCGCTAATAGCCAAATGACTTTTGGTTTTAAACGGGCTGAAATTATCGGGGCATTAATCAACAGTACTACCCTTATTATTCTTGGTATATATCTCATTTATGCCGCAGTTGAGAAGTACTTTAACCCTCAACCTATTGATGGTTGGATTGTTGTTTGGATTGCGACAATAGCCTTAGTGATTGATTCCATAACCGCGTGGTTGACTTATCAAGCAGGCGCGAAGAATAACTTGAATCTCAGAGCGGCATTTATTCATAATTTATCTGATGCCTTTGCTTCTGTCGTTGTCATTGTTGCGGGTAGTTTGATCATTTTATATCAATGGTATGTTGTCGATTTATTGGCAACCATACTTATCTCGGTTTATGTGGTGTACCACGGTATTATTTTAGCTAAGCAAAGTATTCGTATTTTAATGCAAGCGGTCCCCGTTGATATCGATATCGATAAGATTTGTAAGGATATCGAATCAATGGAGAATGTTGAAAAAGTAAGACACATTCATGTGTGGCAATTAGATGATAGCGAAGTGTATTTAGAAACCAGTGTTAACTTAAAAACGATGGAACAATTCCAAGATCTTAAGCCAATTAAAGATTTGCTCGCAGCTCAATACGGTATTCACCACTCGACCATAGAAGTGGTAGTAGGGAACACCTTGCAAATGGAGAATTGTTTTGAACTTGAGTAAACACCTGCTTTATTCAATGTATGCATTAACGCTTATTGCTTTTTTATTTGAAACAACAAATAGCGATATTTGGCTTCAAAATTTGTTATTCAATGCATCCAACCAAACGTGGTTAATTGATAAATATGAAGAGCCTTATCGTTTTATTTTTTACTTGTTGCCTAAATACAGCATTATTTTGTTGGCACTGTCGCTCATTGCTTTTTACGTTATCGCTTGTAGACGCAAGTACTCTAAGCACTTTCAAAAGCGATTATTAGTGGTTATTTTCTCTTTGATGTTAGTGCCGTCAGTCATCGGCGGTTTAAAAGCAACAACCAATGGTGCTTGTCCTGCGCAGCTTGAACTATATGGCGGCGATGTCCCTTATGTTAAGGCGTTTGAATTAATGCCTGAATCGTTTGAGTCAACTAAAAAGTACAAGTGCTTTCCTGCGGGTCATGCCAGCGGTGGTTTTGCCTTAATGTCATTATTCTTTTTGTTTTATCGTCCGAAATACCAATGTATTGCGATAGCGTTTGCTGTTTCTACTGGCTGGATTATGGGGAGTTATAAGATGGCGATAGGTGACCATTTTTTAAGTCACACACTAACAACGATGACGTTGTCATGGTTAATCATTTGTTTGATAGCCGCGGTAGTGTTTCGTACCTTACACTTTCCTAATTCCAAACCTAATGCTAAGAATAGCCAACAGGAGCCAATCAATGGGTACTAAGCAAAAGCCGACGGGAATAAAACGAATATACCTAGCAGCGGGGCATTCACTCAGAGCGTTTAAATGGCTGATAGCAAATGAAGCAGCGTTTAAACAAGAATTCTGGCTGTCAGTTCTTCTCGTTGTGGGCTGTTTATTCTTTCCATTTTCACTTTTTGAGTACGTGTTTCTTTGGTGCGCTTTATTATTCGTATTGTTGGCAGAAATCTTCAATACCGCTATTGAGGCAGTAGTCGATAGAATTGGCGCGGAAATTCATCCGCTGTCAGGTTTAGCGAAAGACTTAGGCTCTTTGGCTGTGATGGTGAGCGTTATCATCGCAACTTTAATATGGGCTGGTGTATTTATTCAGCACTTGAGCTTATGAAGTGTAAATGTTATTAGAATGTATATAGCTATCAAATTCCTTATGAGTTGGATAACAAAAGGCAATATTGAGGAATTTAATGAACGCGATGCTATTACAACTATTAAAAAGCTAGAGCTTAAAAGGCAGCAATTAAAGTCTGAAGGCAATGGAGAGCACCGCAAAGTGTGGGGCAATTGAATGAAAGCTTTTTAATTCTTTAAAAGTGCGAGAGCCTCAAATTGTACGTAATTTGAGGTGCCTATACCATGAATATTTACGCGATCAAAGTTGCCTT
>Ga0207897_100550_pt1 | contig 11043 bp, 7 predicted proteins | sample LinPmetageLP42_FD_184054 | JGI IMG/M metagenome (GOLD analysis project Ga0207897, IMG submission 184054) | Marine viral communities from the Pacific Ocean - LP-42 (SPAdes) | ecosystem: Environmental > Aquatic > Marine > Oceanic | place: Pacific Ocean | collected 2010-08-27
GTGACCAAAGTGCTTTCTGCATACTCTCCCTCTATTTTTGCCGTTACTTTAATTTGATCTGTTTTTTCTGAAAATAATGCGACCTTAAACATACCGTCGGCATCGATTAATATCCAGTTAATGCCATATGCATCTTTACTTTTTTCAAGAAATTTTTGTGCGTTTACTTGAAATGCCAGCGAAATAAGTAAAAAGAAAGCTATATATTTTAGCATAAAAAAAGCCCCAGTTTGATGAAGGGGCAGGTTCATTTATTTTGAAAATTGAAACTCATTGTCTTTCGAGATACTTTAAATTACCTCTTTTCGTGCGGTAAAAAACAGCAACCTTGGTCAAGACACCGCACTATGTAATTGGATGCCTACGAAAAATTCAAGAACACCATTCAGAAGATCCCGCTATCTAGCGGGACACCTTCGACCACGTGTTTTTCTGCGAATAACACCGCCCCACTTACTTCTGCATGTTTTTGGCTTCGATACTTAGCGTTGCGTGAGGTACTAATTTTAAGCGTTCTGGGTTTATTAATTTACCCGTAACACGACATATACCATAGGTTTTGTTTTCTATACGGATCAGTGCATTTTTCAAGTCTCTGATAAATTTCTCTTGACGAATTGCAAGCTGCGATGCGGTCTCTTTACTCATTACCTCACTACCTTCATCAAAGGCTTTAAAAGTAGGAGACGTGTCGTCTGTACCATTGTTACTATCGTTTCTATAAGCACTTTCAATGAGGTCAAACTGTTCTTTAGCTTTCACAATTTTTTCATTGATAAGTAGTTTAAATTCCGCTAATTGCGCGTCGCTATATCTGTTTTTTACATCTTCTCCCATAATAATATATTTTTAAATCCGCTTAGCGAATGTATATTAGTGTTTTTTTATTTTTAGCTTTGTTGTGATATCGTCAAAAACAATTTCTGTACCATTGTCTACATGACTTTTAAACGCCAACACATCTGTTAATGTTTCTTGCTTTATATATTCTAAGTTTTGTTTCACTGCAGGTGCTATTTTGTCATTTTCTTGCAGCGTCACTTCAATTCTATCTGTAACTTCAAAACCTGAGTCTTTACGTAGGTTTTGTATTCTATTTACGAGCTCTCTCGCTATCCCTTCATTTTTTAATTCAGGAGTAATAGTAATATCTAGCGCTACTGTAATTCCATTGGCATTTGCAACTAACCAACCTTCAATGTCTTGAGAACTTATTATCACATCATCGAGGGTCAATTTAGTATTTTTTTGATTAATTGGCACGAGAATACTTCCCTCTTTTTCCAATACTGAAATCTCTTCTTGACCAAACTTTTGGATAGCCCCGGCAACAGCTTTCATATCCTTTCCAAACCGAGGACCTAACTTTTTAAAATCTGGTTTTATTTGTTTTACCAAAATACCTGAAGCTTCATCAATCAGTTTAATTTCCTTGACATTGACCTCACTTTTAATCAATTCAGAAACTGCTTCGATTTCAGCTTTGATCGTATTATCCAACACTGGAATCATTACTTTTTGTAATGGTTGTCTCACCTTTATCTTCTCCTTTTGACGCAGTGATAAGACAAGAGAACTTATCGTTTGTGCCCGTTGCATTTTGCGTTCTAGCGTAGTGTCAATAAAAACAGTGTCTGCCACTGGAAATGAAGTTAAATGTACCGATTCTTCTTCATTTGTATTAACTCCTTTGGATAAATCTTTGAACAATCTGTCCATAAAAAATGGAGCAATAGGAGCGCCAAGTTTTGCCACTGTTATCAAACAAGTATATAACGTTTGGTAGGCAGAAATCTTATCTTCAGCATATTCTCCCTTCCAATAGCGCCTTCTACTTAACCGCACAAACCAGTTACTCAAGTTTTCTTGTACAAATTCGCTAATCGTCCTTGCGGCCTTTGTAGGCTCATAATCGCTATAAGCTTCATCCACGTTTTGAATCAACGTATGTAATTCTGAAAGGATCCATCGGTCAATTTCGGGTCTTTTTTCTAACGGAATGTCTGCTTCACTGTAATCAAAATTATCTAAGTTGGCATATAAACTGAAAAAACTATACGTATTATAGAGCGTTCCGAAGAACTTGTTACGCACTTCAGCAATCCCATCGAGATCAAATTTTAAATTATCCCACGGGTTTGCATTGCTTATCATATACCAACGGGTCGCGTCTGGTCCATAGGTTTTTAAGGTCTCAAAAGGGTCGGCAGCGTTTCCTAAACGCTTGGACATTTTTTGTCCGTTTTTATCCAGTACCAATCCGTTTGACACTACATTTTTGTAGGCTACATCATCAAAGATCATGGTGGCAATGGCGTGTAATGTATAAAACCAGCCTCGGGTTTGATCTACCCCTTCAGCAATAAAATCTGCTTTACGCCAGGTGCTTTCTACTTTTTCTTTATTCTCAAAAGGATAGTGCCATTGTGCATACGGCATGGAACCACTGTCGAACCAAACATCAATAAGATCGGCTTCCCGCTTCATGGGTTTCCCACTTTCTGAAACTAAAACAATACCATCAACTATATTTTTATGAAGATCTACTGTATCATAATTTTCTTCGGAAAAATCACCCACTACAAAATCCTGAAAGATCGCAGAAGTCATAAACCCTGCTGCTACAGATTTTTCCATTTCAGTTTTTAACTCTTCGATAGAGCCGATTATTATTTCTTCTTTGCCATCTTCTGTACGCCAAAGTGGTAATGGGATTCCCCAATAACGTGAACGTGACAAGTTCCAGTCATTTGCATTTGCCAACCAGTTACCAAAACGACCTTCACCGGTTGCCTTTGGTTTCCAGTTGATTGTTTGGTTTAGCTCATGCATGCGATCCCTAAAATCGGTTACCTTAATAAACCATGAATCCAATGGGTAATACAAGATAGGTTTATCGGTTCGCCAGCAATTTGGATAACTATGCACATACTTTTCTACGTGGAATGCTTTGTTTTCTGTTTTTAATTTTATGGCAAGTTCAACATCCACACTCTTCTCGGGTGCTTCGCCGTCTTCGTAATATTCATTCTTTACATACTTTCCTCCCAGGTCGCCTAATTCGGGTCTAAACTTCCCTTGAAGATCCACCAGCGGAACTAGGTTTCCATTCTCATCTTTTACTAATAACGGCGGTACTTCGGGCGTTGCTAATTTTGCCACCATGGCATCATCTGCTCCAAAGGTGGGAGCCGTATGTACGATACCGGTACCATCTTCGGTCGTCACAAAATCCCCAGCTATTACTCTAAAAGCATTTTCAGGGTTATCATGAGGTTTTGCATAATCCAATAACTGCTCATAATGAATTCCGACTAAATCTTTCCCTTTAAATTCTTTAAGGATATAAAAGGGTATTTTTTTATCGCCTTGTACATAAGCTTCTATGGCATCTTCATTTTCAATCTGCTTGTATTTTCCACCAAACTGCTTCCCAACCAAATTCTTAGCAAGCACTACATTGATAGGTTGAAATGTATATTCGTTATACGTTTTTACAAGTACGTAATCAATTTTAGTCCCTACGGTAAGTGCCGTGTTACTAGGTAACGTCCATGGTGTTGTGGTCCATGCCAGAAACCAAATATTGTTACTTTCTTCCGCTAAAAAATCGGGTAGCGAATCTGGAGTTGCCTTAAACTGTGCTACTATTGTTGTATCGGTTACATCTTGATACGTACCAGGCTGGTTAAGCTCGTGAGAGCTCAAGCCCGTTCCTGCCTTTGGGGAATATGGCTGAATGGTATACCCTTTATACATCAACCCTTTATTATAAATTTCTTTAAGCAGCCACCATACGGTCTCCATATATTTGGGCTTATAGGTAACGTATGGATCTTCCATATCTACCCAGTAACCGTACTCTTCGGTTACTTTGTTCCAAACGTCTGTATAGCGCATCACCGCTTTTCTACAGGCCTGATTGTATGCTTCAACGGAGATTTTTTTTCCAATATCCTCTTTGGTAATCCCCAATTCTTTTTCAACCCCAAGTTCAATGGGCAAGCCGTGGGTATCCCATCCTGCTTTTCGATCTACTTTATAGCCTTTTTGGGTTTTGTACCGGCAAAAAATATCCTTGATAGCACGTGCCATGACATGGTGAATTCCCGGAAGACCATTAGCAGAAGGTGGGCCTTCAAAAAACACAAACGGTTCAGCGCCTTCACGAATTTGAATACTCTTTTCAAAAATTTCTTCTTTTTTCCAAAAATCAAGTATTTCTTCGCCTATTCTAGGAAGGTCTAAGCCCTTATGTTCTTTAAATTTAGTGCTCATAAAGCCGTTTCTTTTAGTAAGCTGCGAATTTAAGGAATTTTAAAGAAAGTGCCGTTGTAATTATGGTATGAAAAAAGTAATTCAGAATATCGAAATAATAACGGGTAATCGCACAAGACTCAACCAATATAAAAAAAGAACTATCACACAATGAGCTTTTTGATATGGCGATGGTACCCAGCAAATCATTAAAGAGGAATTTTATTTTCATAGTGAGTTTAGAAACCCTTTTCCGAAATTATAGGAAAGGGCTTTCCTATTTAAAATTCGTGTATATTTAAAACGAATTTAAAATCAATTATTTGAAAAATATACGCATTCTCCTCCTATTTTTTCCCCTGTTTTGTAACGCCCAAGATTATGTTGACCTTTTACGGGTTGGTTACGGAGAGACCTTCAATAACGATTTTGTGGATACCAATGAAAGCACTTCAGTAAAGTCTTTAGAAGTTGATTTTACACTTCCTGTTGTATTAAATGACAATCATGCATTTATAACGGGTTTCAGTTTTAGTCGGAATAGACTACAACTCTATCCAGATAATCCCGAGGTTTTATATTTTGGGGTGGACGAGAATAATTTTGCCAGTCTCTACAGTACCATCCTAAAACTAGGGCTTGCCTCGACTTACAATGAGAAATGGAGCAGCACCCTTATTTTATTGCCCAAAATAGCTTCAGACTTTCAAAAAATTAATGGGGATGATTTCTATTTTGGAGGGTTAGGATTGCTGAAATACCAAAAAACCGAACACTTAAAATATCGGTTTGGTTTGTATGCCACCTCGGAAGCTTTTGGGTTTTTTACCACTCCCATTATAGGCTGGTATTACCTGAGTCCCAACAAAAAATTTGAAATGGACATGTCACTCCCTATTGCGGCCGACGTTAATTTTACGCAAGGGCCTATTACCTATGGGATAGATTATTTTGGTATTGGCCGAAGTTTTAGGCTCTACGGGGGTAGTGAAGAATCACAAAGTTATGTTGATTTAAGTTCGTTGGAATTTGCGAGTTATGTGCAATTTAATACGCTCGAGAAAAGTGTTTTATTACGGGCAAAATTTGGGTATTCGAGTAATAACTATGAAGTCTACGCCACAGGAGATAAAATTGACCTAGGGGTGTCCGCATTCAGTTTTGGAGATGACCGAAATCAACTAAACCCCGATATTAGCGGCGGGGTTTTTTTAAAGTTTGAAGCTATTTACAGATTCAATATTACTTCAGAAAAGGAAGAAGAAATCAAACAGTAAAAAAACTATCTAAGTTTTAAGTATCTTTAAACCTATGCAAAAAATCTGTCCTGAGTGTGGTGATAAGATTATAGGTCGTGCAGATAAAAAATTCTGTAGCGACGGTTGTCGTAATGCGCATAATAATATGCTCAACAAGGATAACAAAAACTTGGTGCGCAACATTAATAACCGACTTCGGAAAAATTATAGGATCCTTGAATCGCTCAATCCTAATGACAAAACTAAGATTTCTAAAGATAGGTTAGAACGGGAGGGTTTTAATTTTCAGTTCTATACCAGCCAATACGTAACTAAAGCTGGAGCGGTATATAATTATGTCTACAATCAAGGCTATTTGGCCTTGGAAAATGATTGGTTTCTAATTGTAAAAGTAGACGTTCGTCTTTGATCTTCCCTGTGTTATAGGAAACAGGAAAAATTTACTTCCAAGTTTGCCCTTTAAGTTCAAGGGCAGCCTTCAACACATCTTTTTGACTAATTAATCCCACTAATTTGCCATTTTCAACAATGGGAAATCGGCGTCTCCTATTTTCAAGAAACTTGTTGGCGGCATCAAAAACATTCATGTTACCATCAATCGTCTCAACGTCCTTTATCATGTGATTTTCTACAGATAGGTTTTCCATGGGATGGTTATGATAACGGCTTTCGCTTATCTGTTTCATACAATCCCCTTCAGAAATAATCCCGATCAATTCATTTTTATCATTTATAACGGGGCCACCAGAAATACGCTTTTTTACAAGAATGTGCATCACCTCTAATACAGATTGCTCTGGTTTAAACTTTATGAGATTTCGACTCATATAGTCTGAAACTCTAATGTTCTCATCAGAACCCTTTCGCTGCTTCGCTCGTTTGCCCATAAAACTTTTAATACCCATAGCTTTGAAATTTAGAATACTAAATATACTGTATTTTTAAATAGTATATAGAAATTTTAGCGCAAGCCTAACATAAACGCAGAATATCGTACTTTTAAACCACCAAAAAACCAATACATGAGAAATCTCGCCGCCATTATTTCTTTTTTTCTTTTGCTTATTATTACCTATTTCAGTTTTTATAGTTTGATGCCTACAAAGGGTACATTAGCTTCTACTCCAGCAACTGAATTTTCTACTGAAAGAGCCCGAGTACACCTCCAAGAAATTACCAAAACACCGCATTATTACGGAAGTGAAGCGCATGCAAGCGTTCGGGAATATTTACAAGCCCAGTTAACTATTTTAGGGCTTGAAACTGAAATACAAGAAGGCTATGTTGCCGAATCTACCTATTCAGAATTCGACGAAGGTGACACGCTTATTTCTAAGCCATCGGGCATGCACCTTATAAAACCAAAAAATATTATTGGGCGCATAAAAGGGACCGATGATGGAAAAGCCCTGCTCCTCCTCTCACATTATGACAGCGCTATGGTACCCTCTTATGGTGCGAGTGACGCGGGAAGTGGCGTCGTGACGATCCTAGAAAGTTTGCGGGCTTATTTAGCGGATGGCGCAACGCCAAAAAACGACATCATTGTACTTTTTAGTGATGCTGAAGAAATCGGGCTCGATGGTGCCACACTTTTTGTAAAAGAACACCCTTGGGCAAAAGACGTAGGATTGGTTTTAAACTTTGAAGCGCGGGGAAGTGGCGGCCCAAGCAATATGATTTTAGAAAGCAATCAAGGAAATGCAAATCTCATAAAAAACTTTATCGCTGCAAATCCCGAATATCCAGTCGCATCATCACTCATGTACAGCATCTATAAAATGCTCCCCAACGATACAGATTCAACTGTTTTTAGGGAAGAAGGCGATATAGACAGCTTCTTTTTTGCATTTATTGATGACCATTTTGACTACCACACAGCGAACGATACGTTTGAAAATCTAGACGATGAAACCCTGCAACATCAAGGGAGTTACTTGTTACCATTACTTGCCTATTTTGGAGACGCAGACCTAGAAACTTTGAAAGCCGAAGAAGATTATGTGTATGTAAACGCGCCTTTTGTAAAAATGATAAGTTACCCTTTTTCATGGATTCTTTGGATGTTAGTTATTGCCACAATACTTTTTATTGTATTGCTTTTTTACGGTTTTAGTAACGGAAAATTGAAAGGCAGGTTAGTGGGTCGTGGTTTTGCCTCGTTTTTTATTGCGCTTACGGTAAGCGGACTGATAGGCTTTTTTGGATGGAAATTAATCCAAACGATCTATCCGCAATATGCCGAAATTCAACAAGGTTTTACCTATAATGGGCATCGTTATATTGCGTTTTTTGTGCTGCTTACACTAGCGATTCTATTTAAAATCTATAAAAATTTTACGCGTAAAGAGAGCCACGCTAGTATGTATGTTGCGCCACTATTGTTCTGGTTGTTAGTAAATGTGGCGGTATTCATCATTTTAAAGGGCGCAGGCTATTTTGTTATTCCTGTGTTTTTTGGTTTGTTAGCATTTTGGGTTTTACTGAAATTTGAATCGCCAAGCTTACTTTTCTTGACCTTACTTTCGGCGCCTGCGATTTTTCTATTTGCACCGCTCATCCAATTTTTTCCTGTTGGATTAGGGTTAGAAATGCTCGTGATAAGTTGTGTGTTTACGGTACTTACTTTTGGATTAGTTTGGCCTATTCTTGGATATTTTAAGTGGAAAAATATACTATCGGCTATCTGTTTTATAGCAGCTATTGGCTTTTTTGTTAGTGCTCATTTTAAGAGTGATTTTTCTGAAACAAGACAGAAACCAAACAGTTTGGTCTATTATCAAAATGCAGATACCGGCAAATCCTATTGGTTAACGTATGATAAAATGCTGGACGATTGGACGAAAGGATACTTGGGCGACAATCCTGAAAGTGCTGATACCTATGTTACAAATTCGGCAGGAAGCAAATATAATTCAGGCTATCGTTATGCAGCAGAAGCTCCAGCTATTGCAATTAATCCTTTTGAAGTTACCCTGAACAACGATTCAGTGTTAGCGGGAAAAAGAAGTGTATCCTTTACCATCTACCCAAAACGGACTATCAATAGGCTCTATCTTTATACCGATGTGGCCACGCAATTTGATGAAATTTCATTTAATGGAAACTCGGTGGAAACACCAAAAAATGCAAAGAATTTCGTGAATGAGCGTTTTCATAATGGTTTAGTACGCTTTCATGTGGCAAAAAATGACTCTTTAGTGGTTCGTTACGTGACAGACTCGATAAATGCTCCTGATCAATTTCAGGTATTAGAATATTCGTATGATTTGATGACCCATCCAAAATTTGCTATTGCTAAACGGCCTAAAGGTATGATGCCAAAACCATTTGTAATTACAGATGCGGTGGTTGTAAATAGAAGTTTTTCAGTTTCACAATTGAAAGAAATAAAGCAAGATTCTATTCGGTAATTATTTTACTGTCCCCCTGAAGTGGCTTTCAGGGTGTCGAGCGAAATCAAAAAAAATACCCAAATACGTAGGTACTAAAAATGAAAAAGACAATAGCAATAGCAGGAATGGGTTGGTTGGGCGTGCCTTTTGCGCAGCATCTTATGACGTTGGGGTACCATGTCAAAGGCTCTGTGACCTCCATCAAAAAAGCCTCAAAACTTCAAAAAACGGGTTTTAATGCTTTTCCATTAGAAATTTCTGAAACAGGTGTTCGTGGTGAAGTGAGCGCATTTTTTATGGATGCAGCGTGTCTTGTCGTTATGATCCCTCCTGGTCTTCGCAGAAATACGGGCGCTGATCATGTGCTTAAAATGACCCATTTTCTAACCGAAATTGAAAAATCTGAAGTTGAAAAAGTAATCTTAATAAGTAGCACATCGGTCTATGATGACCACCAAGGTGACGTGACCGAAAAAGATATTCCCAAACCCAAAAGCGAAGCTGGAAAGCAATTAGTACAAGTAGAACAATTGTTTTTTAATGCACCATTTATAGAAACTGCTATTGTGCGTTTTGGTGGCCTTTTTGGCGGAACCAGGCAACCTGTCACCTATTTAGCTGGAAGGAAAGAATTGCGGGGTGGGAATGCGCCGGTGAATTTAATTCATCGTGATGATTGCATCCAAATACTTACTGAAATTATTAAGCAAGAAACCTTTGGCCGCATTTTTAACGCTGTAACACCACAACATCCAGTAAAAGAAGTATACTATTCTAAAATGGCAAAAAAGCTTCAGTTAGAAGCGCCTCAGTTTAAAACTGAATCGACTCATGCTACATTCAAGCAAGTAGATTCGGTTAACTTAGCAGCGGTGCTGCAATACGAGTTTATTCATTCATTATAACTTCTGTAAACAAAAAAGGAACCCGATGGGGCTCCTTTTAATTTCAATTGTTTAAATATCTGTTACCAGATTCTTACACGATTTTCAGGTGCGACATACATAGGATCTCCTTCTTTAATATTGAATGCTTCGTAAAAAGCATCTACATTTTTAAGCGGCTCCGTTGCTCTGTAACGACCTGGCGAGTGTGGATCTGTTTTCACCTGCGTACGTAACGATTCATCACGTTGCTTGGTTCTCCAAACGGTTGCCCAACTCATAAAGAAACGTTGTTCTGCAGTCAAACCATCAATATCTTCTGGTCTACCGTTTTCCTTGTAGAATTTTTGAAGTCCGTCGTACGCTGCTAACACACCTCCAAGATCTCCAATGTTTTCTCCCAAGGTAAATTTACCGTTGATGTATACACTGTCTAAAACTTCTACTTTATCGTATTGTTCTGCCAATGCATTTCCACGGCCCGTAAATTGTTCAAGGTCTTTATCGCTCCACCAATTTACTAGGTTTCCTTGTGCGTCAAAACGGGCGCCACTATCATCAAAAGCATGCGAAATTTCATGTCCGATTACTGCTCCAATACCACCATAGTTTACGGCTTCGTCAGCTTTGTAATCATAAAAAGGAGGTTGTAAAATCGCTGCTGGAAATACAATCTCGTTATTAAACGGATTAAAATAAGCATTCACAGTTTGTGGTGACATACCCCATTCTTTACGGTCTACTGGCTCATCAATCTTATCCAGATTGTCTTTAAGTTGCCATTCTGCAACCGCTTGCATATTCTCATAGTATGATTTATCTGCAGAAACTGCCATGCTAGAAAAGTCTTCAAACTTGTCTGGATATCCGATTTTTACAGTAAATTTATCTAATTTTTCTACCGCTTTTGTCTTCGTTGAATCGCTCATCCACTCAAGGTTCATAATACGGTCTTTATATGCTGATATCACATTGGCGATCATTTTTTCTGCTTTTGCTTTTGCTTCTGGTGGAAATTTTTCATCCACATATAATTGACCTACGGCTTCACCAATAGTTCCATTTACAGTTGCTAAAGCACGCTCATCAGCTGGACGTTGCTTTACTGCTCCACTTAAATATTTGCTATAAAAATCCCAATTTGCTTTTTCAATATCGGTCGTCAACATTCCCGCCGCACCATTTAAGGTTTGCCAACGCATTACCATTTTCCAAGTATCAACATCGCCTTTGGCAAGTATGTTCTGC
>Ga0207897_100551_pt1 | contig 11041 bp, 9 predicted proteins | sample LinPmetageLP42_FD_184054 | JGI IMG/M metagenome (GOLD analysis project Ga0207897, IMG submission 184054) | Marine viral communities from the Pacific Ocean - LP-42 (SPAdes) | ecosystem: Environmental > Aquatic > Marine > Oceanic | place: Pacific Ocean | collected 2010-08-27
AACGAGGCAAATTCATAATAATCTACCTCGCTATAAGATTGTCTGGTATTAAACGTCCTGTGGAAGCACGTTAGAGTTAGGATCAACACCGGTTTTCATCGCTTCGATCGCATCTTCTACACCTTTACCATACGCAGGATCTGCCTTGTAAAAATGCCCTAATTGACGCTGCACAATTTCTTCAGAAACACCGTCTAAAGCTGTTGCGATGGTCACAAACATGCGTTCTTTCTCATCCTGTGGCATCAAACGGAACAGATCACCCGGCTGTTTGTAAATGCCATAGGTATCATTTTCTTCATAGCGTTTAACGTCTCCACTTATTTTCATAGGTGGCTCCTCAACTTCCGGTACTTCTACTGCGCCACCTTTTGAGTTAGGCTCGTAATAAGCATCAGGATTACCAAAGTCATTAGTAAAGAAGCGCATCGGCCCGTCTTTATGATAATGACTCACATCAGCATTTTTAGGCGCATTAGCCGGTAAGGCTTCATAATGCGTACCCAAACGATAACGGTGTGCATCGGCATACGAGAAAATACGCGCTTGTAGTACTTTATCTGGTGAAAAACCGATTCCGGGTACCACATTTGACGGAGAATATGCCGCATTTTCTATATACTGAAAATAGTTATCCGGGTTTTGATTCAATTCTAACTCACCTACTTCAATTAACGGGTAATCGTCGTGTGACCATACTTTAGTAAGGTCAAACGGATTGAACGGCAGGTTTTCTGCTTCCGCTTCCGGCATTACCTGAATCTTCAGCGTCCATTTAGGATAATTTCCTTCATCTATCGCTTTAAACAATTCCTCCTGATACTTTTCGCGAGTTTCACCAATCACATCAGCAGCCTCCTCGTTTGTATAATTCTTTATTCCTTGTTGCGTTTTAAAGTGAAACTTCACCCAAAAACGCTCACCGTCGTTGTTCCAAAAACTAAAGGTATGCGAGCCATAACCATTCATGTGCATAGGCGTTAGCGGAATCCCACGGTCAGACATTAAGATCGTCACCTGGTGCAGACTTTCGGGTGATAATGACCAGTAATCCCACATCGCTTCCGGCGAACGCAAGTTGGTTCTGGGATGTCTTTTTTGTGTATGAATGAAATCAGGGAATTTATACCCATCTCTGATAAAAAACACCGGAGTATTGTTCCCTACCATATCCCAGTTTCCTTCTTCGGTATAAAACTTAACCGAAAATCCTCTCACATCCCGCTCGGTATCTGCAGCACCGCGTTCACCGGCAACTGTAGAGAATCTTGAGAGCACCGGAGTTTGCTTTCCTATTTCAGAAAATAACTTGGCGCGTGTATATTTTGTGATATCATGCGTGACAGTAAAGGTACCCATAGCACCCCATCCGTTGGCGTGAACCGTTCGTTCCGGAATACGCTCCCTGTTCTGATGTGCTAGTTTTTCAAAAAGTTTATAATCCTGCATTACTACAGGCCCTCTTTCGCCGGCGATCTGCGATCTTTGATTGTTAGAAACCGGAGCTCCCGCCGTTGTAGTCATTTTTTTGTTGTCTGCCTTGTCTGCCATGATAGCCTTATTTTAATTAAATTCTCAGTCAAAGTTATTTATTGATTCTGCCGATTTTGTTAGAAAATGATTAAAAGATTAGATTTACTCATCAAGGAAAGCTATTTAACTTTTATTTTTGATAATTTTTAACAATAAACCTACTTTATGAGCCGATTCCTACCCCTTCTTATTCCTGCCCTTCTGTTTTTCCTTTTTAGTACTGCAGAAAGTAATGCACAAGACACGTATTTCCCCGAAGCCGGTGCCCGGTGGAAAACCCAATCAAAGGAGGACGGGATGTTTACGGAAGCAGCATTGCAGAAAGCCGTTGCCTTTGCGCAAGCTCACGAGTATAGTGGGTCACGCGATCTGCGCCAGGCGATCTTAAAGGGTTTTGAACGAGAACCCTATCACGAGATCCTGGGACCTACCAAAAAGCGTGGTGGTCCTGCAGGGATGATCCTTAAGAACGGCTATCTCGTGACCAGCTGGGGCGATACCCGGCGCGTAGACATGACCTTTAGCGTTACAAAAAGCTTTCTTTCTACCACTGCCGGTCTGGCCGTAGATGCCGGTCTCATCCCTAATGTGAACGACCCGGTGGGCAGAACGATCTGGGACGGAACGTTTGACGGAGGACACAACAGCGGGATCACCTGGAAGCATTTGCTGGAACAAAACTCTGACTGGAGAGGCGAACTCTGGGGCGGAAAGGACTGGGCAGACCGTCCACCACGAGAGGGTGGTATTGATGCCTGGAAAAACCGCGAACTTCGTACCCCCGGAACTTTTTTTGAATACAACGACGTGCGTGTAAACGTACTCGCGTATGCGCTTACCCATACCTGGCGCAAACCGCTTCCTCAGATATTGAAAGAACACATTATGGATCCTATAGGCGCTTCCACCTCGTGGCGCTGGTTTGGCTACGACAATGCGTGGAGCACAATAGACGGACTAAAAATGCAGAGTGTGACCGGTGGTGGTCACTCGGGTGGTGGGATGTTTATAAGTGCAGAAGATATGGCGCGTTTTGGCCTCTTATTTCTTAATGACGGCGTCTGGGATGGCGAGCGCTTGCTTTCTGAGGCCTGGGTCAAGGCGGTACAACAGCCCTCTGCGCCTAACCCTAATTACGGCTCTATGTGGTGGCTTAACCAACCGGGACCCAGAAACTGGAAAAACCTTCCTGAGCATTTGTATTATGCCGCCGGTTTTGGCGGAAACTTTATCATCATCGACCAGGAGAACGATCTGGTCATCGTACTCCGCTGGCTAGAGCCCAGTCAGATCGAAGCCTTTTTGGAGTTGGTTTATGGAGTTTCTTAGATTTTAGACTTTAGATTTGAGACTTGAGGTAAAAGAATAAAGACAGGGTTTAATATACGAATGTAGAAATACGACTTAAACGTCATTTCGACCATAGGGAGAAATCGCATCTGGTGTGCGCTTCATCAAAAGCCCTCACCCCCAGCCCTTTTCTAGTCGGCAGTCTCGGTTGGCAGTTTGCTGTTTATCATTTGCTGTTTTCGATGTTCTCGCGCTGCCTGTCCCAATGCATATAGGGAATTGTACTACTGTTTTCGCGCGATTGTATCGCGTGTTCAAGCATAATTTAAAAGGTTCCTTTTGTAACTCAATAGTAACACCCTTCTTCCCAAAGCTTCGGGAGAAGGAAGGGTTGGGGATGGATGTTTTCAGAAGAAACCTCAACATCCCTCTAAATCTCCCTTCAAAGGGAGACTTAAGATGATAGACACCAGAACAAAGACAAATTACTCATACCCGATGGGTTTTCGCTTCTTTTTCTTCAGTATAGCGAGAAGGCTCCGTTAAGAATTTTTGAAACCATAAAAAAGTCGGCAGTAGCAGTTTTCAGTAGGCAAGGATTATTGTTTGTTATACGTTTCAGAAGAAAGAGGCTTTAAATATGAAAGTAGAAATACGAAATACGCAGCACCGTTCTCGCGCTGCCTGTCCCAATATATATAGGGAATTGTACTTTTGTTCTAGCGCGATTGTATCGCGCGTTCAAGCATAATTTAAAAGGTTCCTTTTGTAGCTCAATAGTAACGCCCTTCCTCCCGAAGCTTCGGAAGAAGGAAGGGTTGGGGATCGATGTTTTCATAAAAAACCTCAACATCCCTCTAAATCTCCCTTCAAAGGGAGACTTAAGATGATAGATAAGAAAACAAAGACAAATTTCCCATACCCGAAGGGTTTCCGCTTCTTTTTCTTCAGTATAGCGAGAAGGCCCCGTTAAGCATTTTTTGAAGCCTTAGAGAAAACGCACCTCAAAGTCGGCAGTAGCAGTTTACAGTAAGCAAGGCTTATTGTTAATTCTAAATAAAAGAAGAATTACTCATACCCGATGGGTTAAACGAAATCACAATTCCCTCGGTTCAGAATAGCTGTAGGAAGCTCCGAAGGACAGGAGCGGTAGCGACGCAGAGCTGAAAAAGCGGTTTTTGCCTGATAAGGCAAAAAATTCCTAAGCGAGGGGGTCTTTTCTTTTCAGCATCCGACGCCCGTAGGGAGAGGAATGCACCTGTTGTGCTATGTACTAATAGTAGTCGAATTAGTACAAGCAAAGAAAATCAACAAATCATGAATTAAAAAAATAAACCTTTTTTCACACTCATCACAATACCAAGTATAGCTATCAATCAATACTGGTACGCTCCCAAAGCAAGCCTGCAAAGCTTGCTACGCCTAGCGGAATACAGGCTTCGTCTACGGCAAATTGTGGTGCATGATTTATCGCGCTGATACCCGCTTCGGTGTTCGAGCCACCGAGTAAAAAATAGACTCCCGGAACCTTATCCTGAAAGTAGATGAAATCATCATTAAAATAAGGGATCTGGCCATATCCGGTCACAACCTCAGTTTCGTCGCCTAAAGCTTGAAGTATCTGTTGTGCATCTTGTACTAAGCGGAAATCATTGTGCACAGTAGGGTTTTCTTGAATGATAGACGCATCTATAAAATCATCTTTAACGTCTGAAGCTTTGATCAGCGCTTTCAACTGAGGTATTAGGTTTGCTGCTTGAGCAGCGTCGGTTTCATACAGATACCCTTTGAGGGACAGTTCATCAGCAGTCTCTTCAATCACGACCTGTTCTTCTAAAAAGCGATAATTTGCAAAGTCAGAATCAGGATTGCTTATGCCTTGAATACGATCAAAAGCTTGCGAAATAATCCAAGGCGTCGCCCCTGATTGGGTACGCTGCAGTTCTACGCGCAAGTTTGCATACAGCTGTTGTGCTTCAGCTCGAGACAAGCGACTATTAAATCGTAATTGTATACGTTTTTGATATGCAAAAACCTTATCTGGTTTTACTAGTAGCTGCCCTACAGGTAAGGCCGTAACGTGCAGCGCATAAATCTCATCCAGCTCTAAAGCAGCAAAGGCAGTACTGGAAGCCAACTGCTCCGCTCCAACAAAAATTTCTTCTTCCGGCTGAAAGATAAAAGCCAGGTTTCCGCTTAGATTTTCCCGATGTTCTGACAGTACCTGAGCCATACCCAGAGCAATCGCCATATGCACATCATGTCCGCAGTTGTGTTGCAGCGAATCTTTATAAGCGGTGGGCAAAGCATCCATATCGGCACGCCAGCCAATGTTTTTACCGGGATATGCTCCTTTTAAAATTCCAATCACACCGTGACCCGCTATGCCGGTCTTAACTTCCAACCCTAAGTCTTGTAAGTAGGCCGCAATGCGTGCTGCCGTACGGACTTCTTTGCCTGCCAATTCCGGTTGTTTATGGAAGGTATTTCGGAGATCGATCAATTGCGGTGTAATGGCTTCAGTATCTTCTACCAACTGCTCATAAACACCTCGTTTTTCTGCAGGTTTGCAATCCAATAAGAGTGAACTGATAAGGAAACTCAATAAAATTGAACGTTTAGCTTTCCTAAAATACGTTTTACGCATAATGTTAGGGTTTACTTTCAATCCTGATTATTTACTTTTCTAGTCTCCTGAATTGACCTATCGAGCAACATAGGATTTACGTACCCAAAAAAGCTTATCGTACTATCTTTTTTGTGTACTAAAACTACAAGGCGGTCTCCGGGTTTAAGCGTTGTGTGTATGTTGCGCTCATAGCCCACTAAAGGTGTCTCTTGATCTAGGAAGTATTCATATTTCAACACCCGGTTTCTTGACAATGAAAAACCCAACAGATTACTAAGCACCCTACCTTCTACTTCATAGAATTCCTCAGGCTCAAAATCTGCATACGACAAACCTTTGTCATTGGTAGAAGACCTACACCCCATTATCATCAAACTAACAAGTATTAAAAGGGTAACTATTCTTTTCATACAATACTTTAGTTCTTTTAAAAATATAATAATGGTATATATTTCCTACTTAAGATTAACAATTACAAGGTTTTACCTAACACCCGTAGTTCCTCTGGTTTATTTTATTTTAGTGTCTGCTATCAACGTTTCCCCGTAATAGATCTTAAATTTTTTCAGATCGTTTGGCAATGTAAAGTACAAGTCAACTTTACAAGATTTTAACTCTTTATGATTTAAATAGGGGGATGATATTCTCGGTTTGCGTTTGGAGCCAAAGTTTATATTCGCGCAAATATCTTTATACCCCTCAATTTTATAGTCATTAAATGTATTCTTGACCTCCGGTTTGTACGAAAGCCATTCTTTAAGCCTCTTCTCACTGGGCTGAAAGTTAACCAAATATTCAAAACCGATGTAGATCCAACCGGCAGCATAATTATGTCTTACGTCAATAGGTCTAACCCTCCATTTGTAACTGTCAGAGACCAAATAAAATTTATTAGGATCAAAATCATCCTTAGTACCCGATAGGGATTGCATTTTGAATCTAACTTGTGTTTTTTTTACTCCCTTTGGCGTTTTAATGGTGTAATAATAATTGCCTCCAACAGCTTTTTTTGCTTTTATAAATTTAAACTTGAAATTATCTGCAGGCGTGTACTCCTGACTAAACAACTGCAAATTGATTATAATAAATAGTACAATTAGTAGTCTTATTTTCATTCCGTTTTGGTTATTATAATTGAAGGGAAAAGTATTCACTAGCAAATTTGTATCATTAAATTAGCAAGCAAATATCATCCTAAAAACCCAAACCTCCGACAGCAGCATTTGAACAAAACCCAGGATAAGTTGTACTTTTCTTTGGAGTAGCATTGTTATATTTTGAATTTAAGACCTATTCTCGCAAAAAAAAACTACTATTAATTATCACACTAACATTCGATCTCATCAATTTTAACTCAAACAAATTCAAAAGTATCGTGAACCTTAAAATATTTATACAGATACCATTCAAAATTATCTCTTTCATCATCATTGTTGTGACTCGAATTGTTCTTGAACCATTTTTTTCAATTTCAGCTATTATGGACTGAAAGAACATATCTGATAATTCCTTTTTATTCTTTTTTGCCTTTCTCCTTTTTCTTTTAGGCTTTCCTTTTTTCTTAACGGAATGATCTTCTTTATATATATTATTTCCTATTTTTTCTAAAATTTTCAGCATATTATAAAAATTTATTTCATTAAAAAGGATAGCTTCTATAGATCGAGTGGTATACAAACACAAACTGAATTGAAAAACTACGAGGATTTTCAGAACAGGCTATCTGGATATTTCTCATTTTCCTTCTCCGCTTGTTCTTCCTTAGCTTGCTCTAATTGCTTTATTATTGATTTTGTTTCTCTGAATTGTTGAGCTTCAATATCTTTCATAAAATCAACTTCTTTCTCAAATTTATTCAATACAACTTGTTCGATTTCATCTAAAGTTACTCTGAAATATTCTTTTCGATAATTCACCTTATTTATACGTCTATCATCAAATTCTCTATGTAATAGATTTTCAAGTTCAGGTGCGTTCTCTGAAAAAATCATTGCGTGTAGATCAAATGTAAAGGGCACTGAAGCATCTCCTAGTTCCTTAACCCTGTCTAATGGTTCAAGTCTTCTAGTCATTCCTATTTTATAAACATTCTCTCCAAATGAGCCAAGGTTTGAGATAATATAAACGTGTCCAGATTTTGTTTCTTGAGCTCTAGATATTGCTCTTTCTTTTGCTTCGTGCGCCTCTTTCAAATTCTGTTCTAATGTAGCTATTTGAGAATTTAGCTCTTCCAATTGTCGTCCGCTGACTAAACCTAATTCCTTTCGCGCTCTTTCCAGTGCCTTTTGATATCGCGTCTCTTCAATTTCAGCTTGCTTTCTTGCCTTTTCAAATTCACGTTGTGCTTTTTCTTCTTCTCGCTGTTCCTCTCTAATAGCTCTTGCTTCCTCTTTTTCTTGATATTTTTTGTAAGCCAACTCATAAACTAAATGAAGTTCATCTAATTTTAGTTCTAAATACTCGTCTGTTATATAAGTATTGTTAGATTGACCAAGTTTATTAATTGCATTAAAGGATTTTTTAATTCTCTCCTCGAAACGTTTTACATTATTCCATCGCACTTTTGAAATTAATGAATCACTCTCTCCATTAAATGCTCTTAATGTCAAATTAATATATCTTCTTGTCATTATTTCACCTTGCTTTCGGCTATTTCCGACAGTCCATTCTGTATTACAAATACAAGCATTTCCGCTTTTTATCAACTGTTTTTGTTTTGTAACTATTTGCCTTATTCGTTCTTTATATTTTTCAGAAGTTTCCAAATCAAAAATTGGATCGTAAATCCCAATTTCAATAAACTCTAAATCATTCTGATAAAGGTTAATATCCTTCTCTAATTCATTGAAGATCGATTTGGCATAAATAAACTTATTATTTAATTCAGCAGCATTTGCTTGAATCTCTAAAAACTCCTGATTCTTTGTTTCAATTTCATTTTCAATTGATATAATTCCGCTAAATCGTAATAAATCATTATTTAGTTTATCATTTTGTTCAATTTTCGCGATTATTTCTGCATTCAATACTCTTTTAGTCTTTTTGTATCGGCTTAGCACTATAACTAAGGTGATTCCTAAAGCTAAAATTGTAATTACTAATCCTATTGTCATTTTTATACAGGTCTTACTTGTATGGTCTACTACTTTTTATGTCAAACTAACTATATAAACATCCCCTCAAAACTCACAGGAAATCAAAATAATAACCGTTCTGTATAAATCTACCCCAAAATCCCCACACCACTTTACGCAATTCCATAATTATCAAAAATTAACCCCTTAAAACCTGCACTTTGAGGGTATTTCCCCTCGGTGATGCTTCGGCCTTTATGCATTATTTACCCATAGTTTCTCCATTGTTTGTCCATTAAACCCCAGTATTTATGGGCAAACAATGGAGTATTAATGGACGATCTATGCTTAAACTCCCTCTAAAACACGAAAGAGACCAGAGTCCGGGTTGCAAAAACCGTGTTAAACCACAACGCCTTGTCTTGCATCCTTACTAACTTTAAAACTTAATTCAATACGACACGATTTATGAGCAACGCACTGGAAGCCTGGTTAGAAAAAGATACGTTCACCTCTAATGTAAGCCGCGGTCTGATCTCCGGGGTTTTAGGCGGTATCGCCGGTACGGTGGTTAAATCTGCTATAGAAAAAGTGTTACCGGTACGCAAACCCAACACGCGTTCTGCTCAGGTAAAAATGGTAGACGATCTCTCGCTAAAATTAACGGGAGAGCGCATTAGTGAAAGCAATCACGAGCTCGCAGAGCAGTTGGTCAATATTCCGTTTGGGGCGAGTTTAGGGGCGACCTACGGCTATGCAAAACGCGATAAACTTGACACCAATATCTTTGACGGTCTGGCGTATGGTGCAACAACCTGGGTGGGGACACACGAGACGTCGCTACCGCTTTTAGGCCTTAAAGACAATCCTACAGAGGTGCCGGTAAAAATACAGATCAACGAGTTGATCGCGCACGCCGCTTTTGGGATCACTACCGAAATTGTACGCGGTCTTATTGCTAAAAAACTTAGAGATTAGTACTACCTTAGTACGCAGATCAAGGTTTATACAACAGCCGGCTGCGGCTGTTAAAGGCGTTATCCCTATTCAAGAGGAGTCTTGCATGCGATAAGTCTGTAAATACCTTTAAAACAGCTTAAAGCTGTGTTACCCGAGCATCGGGAAGCCCTATATCTTAGAAGCACGTGACTATTGAAGTTTAAGAAGTACACCGCATCAACCCTCAGTTTTATAAACAGCACCGATTTTGCTAAAGCGCTATTGGTAACCACCGGTGTCGTACTTCCTATTTTAACGGGCTATCTTTTTGATGCCCTGAGTATAGGCCTTGCGATAGGAACCGGGGTGATGTTTTGTGCGCCCAGTACAGTTTCGGGCAGTTTAAAGAACAAGCGTATCGGGATCCTGATCTCGGCGGTTCTGGGCTCGGTGATCAGCCTGATAGGCGCGTATATCCCAGATCTGTATTGGGTGCAACTGCCGTATCTGGGCATCACGATGTTTGCCCTATCGTTGCTTTCGGTATATGGGTTTAGAGCTTCCCTCATCGGTTTTGCCGGCTTGTTTGCGGTGGTGCTGAGTTTTGCCAATTTATCTGCTTCCGGCTTGAGTCCGTTACTGCGTTCCCTGCTCTTGATCTCTGGCGGGGTCTGGTATTTACTCCTCACGCTCCTTTATGATCTTATCGCTCCTAAAAAGCAGGTAGAAGAACTGCTGGAAACCGCGATTGAACTCTGTGCCGGTTATATTGAAGCCCGCGGGCAATTCTTAAAACAAGCTACAGACCGGGACACGGGACTCAACCGCCTGTTTACGATACAAAGTGAATTTAATGAACATTTAGAGAAATTGCGGGAGATCTTGCTCATCAGCCGGCATGCTTCGGGAACTTCAAGCTATTACCGCAAGCGTTTTCTCATTCTTGGCGAACTCGTAGATCTTTCAGAATTAGCGCTTACGAGTCCGATCCCACCGCGTAAAATGCATGATATACTCAAAAATTATCCCGAGCAATTGGCTGCCTTTATTCAGCTCAATAAGGCGCAAAGCGAAAGTTTAAAGCACATCGCCCGTACCAATCTCAAAAAACACGAGGTCAACCTGAGTCCGTTATACACCGCCCTCCAAAATACCAGGCAGGCGCTGGAGCGCTATCTGGAAAATCACTCCTGGGACAGCAATTATCTGGTGGTTAAAAACCTGTATGAATTGCAAGAAAAACAGGCGCAGCGCATTTTTAGCATTGCAGACCTGCTCGATCGCAATACCAGTATCAAAAGTGCTAAACCCGGTGCGGCCAACGATGTGGAGCATTTTATCACCAGGCAAGACTATAGCGCTCAGCTTATTTTACAAAGCCTCAACCTCAACGCGCCTATTTTTAGGCACGCCTTGCGTATAGCCGTCACGGCGGTCGTAGGCTTTGGGCTGGGTAGTTTTTTTGAAATTCAAAACCCCTATTGGATCTTGCTTACCATTGTCGTGATCATGCGTCCCGGTTATGGACTTACTAAACAACGCTCTAAGCATCGTATTATAGGCACGCTCATTGGCG
>Ga0207897_100552_pt1 | contig 10956 bp, 9 predicted proteins | sample LinPmetageLP42_FD_184054 | JGI IMG/M metagenome (GOLD analysis project Ga0207897, IMG submission 184054) | Marine viral communities from the Pacific Ocean - LP-42 (SPAdes) | ecosystem: Environmental > Aquatic > Marine > Oceanic | place: Pacific Ocean | collected 2010-08-27
TTGATAAACGCATCGTCTAACGTTAGGCCGTCTATGCTTATAGGTTCGTCGCCTTTTTTAAATAATTGCATGATGCCCATGTCAATTTTAAGAGATTTACCAGTGGCCAGCGTATCACCTTTAAAAGGCACCCGATTCACCACGCTAAAATCTTTAATGACCAAAGCCGCTTGTGGAAAGCTTTTAAAAAGGCTTAAATCAAAATCTCCCCAAGCGACATCAGCGTTTACGTTTTTGTCAATGTTCTTTTTGATTAATTTTTCTATGGTTCCTTCAAAAAAGAATGGGGATAGCGCTAATAAAAGGATAACAATCCCTAAAATAACGCCTACTATTTTCAATAATTTCTTCATAAACTGTTTTATGTACTCTAATTGTTAATTGCTACCGCTGTTTCTGTGCTTTCGGTTAATTCCTCACCCATTTCTAAACCAAACCTTTTTCTCAAGGCATATACTGCTGCATATAAAAAAGGCGTGTCTAAAACCGCCACCAAGACCTTAAATAAAAATCCGCTAATGAGAAGGGGTATAAATAATTCCCATTCAATTTTATTAAAGGTACATAGCAAAAATAATACCGTTGCCGTGTCGACCAGTTGAGATAGAAAAGTCGAAAAATTGTTACGTAGCCACAGGTGTTTTCCTTTTGTAAGCTGTTTCCAAAAGTGAAAAATCTGGATATCTATATATTGTGCCAGTAAGTACGCCATCATAGAGGCTGTCACTGCGATGGCCGTGGCGCCAAACACCGTGTTAAACAAGGTGTCGTTAATTGGGCTCCAGGTTGTTGCGGGCACGGCGCTGGAGACATAAATTATAATCAAGGAAAAGAACGAGGCAAAAATTCCAGCGGTCACTACTTGATTCGCTTTCTTTTTTCCATAGACTTCACTTATAATATCGGTTATCAAAAACGTTACAGGGTATGGAAGTATGCCTACTGAAATCTCGAACGTATAAAGACCAAAAAAATCCCAATAAAAAAATTTCTGAAAAATTAAATTAGAAACAACGAGCGAGGCGATAAACAAAGCGCCTAAAATCAAATAGATACGCTGTGCAAAAAGTCGGTCTTGTAACGTTAGTTTGGCCAAAGAATTAGTCTATTTAGACAAAGATAATTGCCAGTCATTTTGTTTTCGTTAATTTCGTCATAAAGTAAAAAGTTACATTTTATCAAACCACTGCAAAACATCTATTTATCACTCGGGAGCAACATGGGCAACCGTTTTGAGTATCTTCAAGAAGCCATAGACGGTATTTTTGAAGAGATAGGCACTATTATTAAAATTTCGACGGTATACGAAACGCCTGCCATGGGATTTGAGGGCGACCCATTTTTAAATTGTGTGATCTGGATACAGTCTGCCACTTCAGTAGAGAAAATACTAAAAATGGTTTTGGCAATTGAAATCCGCATGGGCCGGGAAAGAGTAACAACCGGTTCGTATGTTTCTCGTCCTATCGATATTGATATTTTGTTGGTTGATTCAATCGTTTTGCAGACAAAGGAGCTCACGATTCCGCATCCAGAGATCGAAAACCGCAGATTTGTACTTCAGCCGTTAGCCGAAGTCAATGCGCAGCTTGTGCATCCCGTCTCAAATAAAAATGTAATACGACTGCTGGCTGAAACACCTGATAAAAGTTCCGTAGAAAAGCAATCTAAATGGCTTAAAAACCCGAAGAGCGATTACGATATTTCAAAGTACAATTATATTGCTATCGAAGGGAATATTGGTGCCGGCAAGACAAGTTTAGCAACCCAGTTGGCAACCGATTTTAACTCAAAGCTCATTTTAGAACGTTTTAAGGATAATCCGTTTTTGCCTAAATTTTACGAAGAGCCCGGTAGGTATGCTTTTCCATTAGAGATGTCTTTTTTGGCAGATCGATACCAACAGCTATTAGAAGATATTGCACAATACGACCTTTTTAAAGATAATGTGATTGCAGATTATGACGCGTACAAGTCGCTCATTTTTGCAAAGGTCACGTTAGGGGACGAGGAGTTTAATCTTTACAAGAAGTTGTTCCATCTCATGCATAAAGAGCTTCCCAAGCCAGATGTATATGTGTATTTGTATCAAAACACCGAGCGTTTGCTAGAAAACATAAAAAAACGGGGACGGGAATATGAAAAAGGCATCCAGCCAGAATACCTTCAGAAAATAAATGATGGGTATTTGGAATACATTAAAAACCAGAGAAACGACCGAATTAAAATCATCGATATTTCAGAAATAGACTTTGTAAAAAACAGAAAGGACTATCTTTCGGTTTTACGACAAATTAGAAATTAATAAGGCTATTTATGGCTGAGTTTACTGAAAAAATCCCAAGCAACAACACCAACGCTCACGCTTATATTTAAAGAATGTTTTGTCCCGTATTGAGGGATTTCAATTACCACGTCACTTGCTGAAACTACATCCTGTTGCACACCCTTTACTTCATTGCCAAAAACAACCGCATACTTCAGCGCTTTTTGTACCGAAAAATCGGCAAGTGAAACGGAAAGTTCTGCTTGTTCAATAGCGGCAACAAAGACCCCTTCGTCTTGCAGTTTTGTGATGACACTCATGGTGTCTTCGGCATATTCCCACGCGACGCTGTCAGTAGCGCCCAAGGCCGTCTTGTTGATGTCTTTGTGCGGTGGCTGCGCAGTAATTCCGCAGAGATAAATTTTTTCTATTAGAAATGCGTCGGCAGTTCTAAAAACGGAACCGATATTATTTAAACTCCTAATATTGTCCAGAATAATAATGAGCGGCGTTTTTTCTGAAGATTTAAAGGTTTCAGCATCAATTCGGTCAAGCTCGCTATTTTTAAGTTTTCTATATTTCATTGATAAATTCTGTTCCCTTGAGGGGGCTTTAAAGGTATTTTTATTTTATATGAATAGTTGATTGTCGCTCAGTATTCACACTCAATTTTGTCACATCGGGTCGTGAATAATGGCCTACTGGGTCAAAATTTTGTCGTTCCTCCAGTACCCGATTAAAATCGAGGGTTTGGTAAATGTTTCCTTCCGTATTTAAAACGGGCTCGATAATCCATTCGCCATCAGGGCCTGCGATACAGCTACCGCCGTTGGCAAGTATTTTTGGCGCTTTGTTTAAAATGGTTTCTAAGTGTGGTGTGTCTTTAGGGAAATCATCGACGGTCATTAACGAAGAAACTGAAATAACAAAACTGCGGCTCTCCCTCGCGATAAAACGGGTAATATCTTTTGTGTTATGTTCACTTCCAGGCCATACAGCGATATGAAGGTTTTCTCCCTGTCCATACAGAGCAGCTCTTGGCAATGGCATCCAGTTTTCCCAACAGTTTAGACCACCCACAGTAAATTCTTTAAGCGGATGCGTAACCAGACCGTTGCCGTCACCTGGTGCCCAAGTTAAGCGTTCATCGTAGGTAGGTTGCAGTTTTCGGTGTACCGATTTTATTTCTCCCTTTTCTGAAATATATACGAGCGAAGCATAGATGCTATGCCCGCCGCGATCAAGGGGGCGCTCGATAATTCCTAAATAAACAGCAATTTTATGTTGTTTTGCCAAATCACAAACGGCATCAAGATCGCCTTTTTCTATGGTCACGGCATTACGTACATAATGTGCATGCATTTCTTTATTGATCTTGGTGTCCCAATGTGCCCCATCGGTCAAGGCTAGCCAGAAAGGGTAACCAGGCAGTAAACCTTCTCCAAAGATGATGAGTTCTGCTTTATTTTTTGCAGCATCACTAATCTGTGATTTTATTTTTTCAAGGGTTTTGGCTTTATTGAGCCAGACCGGAGCGACCTGTGCAAGTGCGACTTTTAGAAGGTTTTCGATTTTCATAGGTTAAAAATATAGAATTCCCCAATTGAAGTAGGGCAATGGTACGTTAAATTAACGGATTATAGAATCCTGTTCAACACCACGTCAATATCAATTAGTACGATACTAAAAACGCCAACAACAATAATAAACTTAAGGATGTTGTGTAAAATAAGGTAATGTATTTTTTTAGCAGAATTCCATAAAATGAGATCAAAAACGAGTAAGCCCAGAAGACTTCCGTAGAAGAAAAGATACATGTGGCCTATCTCAAAACGGGTTAGCAGGAGTATAACGGGAAAGAGTGTAGCGATACTTAAAAAGGTCAACATTCTTTTTGAAACCTTTTCACCATAAACTACGGGGATAGTATGATACCCTTGTGCTAAGTCGCCTTTTAAATTTTCAAGATCTTTTGTGAGTTCACGCATGGAAATTAACAGAAATAGAAAGGTAGCGTGTACAAAAATCACGAGATCGAAATTCCGGTAATAGATAAATACCGCAAAAAACGGTACCACCGCCAAGATTGCTGCGGTTATATTACCGATAAATGGGAATTTTTTAAGCTTGTGTGAATAGAACCAAATTCCGAAGATATAGATAGAAAAGAAAGCTACAGCCCGAAAGGAAACATAGCTTGCAAAAACAACCGAGAGAAAATTAAGGATGAAGTAACTCGATAATTTGGTTTGCTGGCTCACCAACTTGTCCAGCATGGTTTTATTGGGCCTGTTGATTAAATCCTTTTCACTATCATAGAAACTATTAATAATGTAACCGCCTGCAATTGCTGCCGAAGAAGCCAATACGAGCATGAGCAAATTTAAATCAAAAAGCACACCTCGCAACGGTAGATCTGGTGCTAGAATGTAAATCGAAGTAAGGTATTGTGCCATAACAATAACAAGTATGTTATAGCCTCTAACAATAGAAAACAAACTAAAAAACTTTAGGAGAAAGTGTTTTTGTTTTCTTTTTAGCATCAGTTAATAGATGTATTTTTCTAGAAGTTATAAACCACTTCTAATTTATGGGCTTTAAGTGCTTTGCGTGCTTTATCGATATCTTCTGTAAAGCCGAGCATGTAGCCACCACCACCAGAACCACATAGCTTTAAGTAGTATGCGTTGGTGTCGATCCCTTTTTTCCAAAGTTTATGGAATTCTTCTGGGATCATGGGTTTAAAGTTGTCTAAAACTACTTTGGAGAGTTGTTTAATGTTTCCGAAGAGCGATTTTACATCCCCCTTTAAAAAATCGTCCACGCAGGCGTCGGTATGTTTAACAAACTGGTCTTTTAGCATACTTCGGAAACCTTCTTGTTTCATATTTTCCATGAAGATGTGTACCATCGGTGCTGTTTCGCCTGTAGAACCGCTATCTAATAAAAATACTGCTCCTTTACCGTCTTGCGTTTGAGATGGAATGCCAGCTGGTTCAATATTATCCTTGCTTTTTATAAGAATAGGCAAACTTAGATAGCTGTTAAGAGGATCTAATCCTGAGGATTTTCCGTGGAAAAAAGATTCCATTGCAGCAAAAATCTCTTTAAGCTGTAATAATTTTTCCCGTGTTAAGTTTTCAAGTACGGTTATTTTGTTAGTTGCATACTTGTCATAAATCGCTGCAACTAAAGCACCACTACTTCCCACGCCATATCCCTGCGGAATACTACTGTCAAAGTACATTCCGTTTTCGATGTCCTCCTTTAAGGATTTCATATCGAATGTTACCAACGCTGAATTTTCAGATTGTATAGTTTCCAGATATTCAGAAAAACGTTTTAGGTTGTCATTAGATTTGTGCGTGGCGACCGTGCGATGCGCGTCAATTTTTAAAGCACCGTTGTAAAAATTATAAGGGATAGATAATCCTTTAGAATCCTTGATGATACCGTATTCGCCAAAGAGCAAAATTTTAGAGTAGAAAAGGGGACCGCGCATAAATATGAGTAATGGTTACGTAAAAGTACAAATTTTTTAACGTACAAATTAGATTCGGTGCAAAGATACGCTATTGTTTAATTTGTATACCTGTAATTATGTAAATTTTAGGGACTAATGTATTGATAGGTTGGGCTTTTAGAAATATATTTTGATTTATGATGACATTTTAAAAGCTGTGCGATGTACTAATATAAATTAAACAGAAACCCATATGAAAACGGCACAAAACATTTTACTTTTAAGCATACTAGCCATCGTCTTTTCTTCTTGTTTCTTCGGAAATTCTGAAAGGGATCGTTATTCTGAAGAATCGTACGCAACTGGTTCAACCAGTTATAATGAAGTACGTTCTTTAGAAAAACAAAATAAGTTGGTCCTGAAAACGACCTTAGATGCTAACACTGGCATGCCTTCAACCCGTTTCCCATTGCCTACCGATTGGAATGTGCACAACGATAAAAAAGCACCTTATTTTATTACTGCTCCTAATGATATAAAGGTGTACCAGACTAACACAACTAATTTTGCCTATGCCAATGACGCGTATGCTCTTGAAACCATTAAGATGATGGGGCAACAAAATATTGCGCCCGTGGTATCCATAGAACAGGCGGTACAAAAATATACGCCGCCTATCGCCGAGAAAAATGGAAGCACTCTTATTACAACTTATAAACTACCGAAACTTACTAAATTATGGAAACAGTTGTTGGCTAGACTCTACAATTCGGGTTCTCAAAGAACGGTAGATGTATTGGGTTCTGAATGGCAGGATCAAAATGGTAAAAAAGCGTTGCTTATTACCGTTCAAATCATCACTAAACAAGGAACATTTACACATTGGCAGCTCCTTGACACGCGGCTAGAGGCTCCGAATGAACATTTTGAGTTTGCCAAAAATACTTTTATCTATGCACAGGAGAACACACAAGTAAACCCTAAATGGTTACAAGCAACGAATCAGCAGATGCTAGCCAACAAACAAAAAAGCGATGCGTATTGGGCCGAAAAAAGCAGGCAATCTGCAAGAACGCATCAACAGAACATGGTCGCAATACAAGCCGCAGGTAACACCTCAAGAATCATAGCTAAAAACAGTAGTGATGCGCTGGATGCTTCTTATAATAGCTATATGCAACGTAGTGCCGAGAGTGATGCTAGCCAATCTAGTTATGTGAACGGTATTTGGGAGCACCAAACGGTTACAAGTCCAAGCAATGGCACACAGTACCAGGTGGATGGCTACGATTCTAACGTTTGGGTGAATCAGGACAACGAATATATAGGCACCGATAACTCATTGTATGATCCTAATCTCGACACCACGACAAATAATCAAAGTTGGGAGCAGATGGATAGCGATGATGGTTGGTAGTACGGGAGATAAACCGGCAATGCCACGAGTTTGTTAAACTATTTTGAAAGTAAATGATGACATCTTGAAAAAGCTTCGATGGTATTGTAAATAAGTAATTATCTGGCAAGATGTTTCAATGAAAAAAAAATATTGCTATCTTTCATCTACACAAGATGGGGAAAATTAGACAGATAGCAAATCAATTTGAGCTTATAGCGGCAATTAAGGCAAACAATGAAGATGCTTTAAAGGAACTTTATCGCGTAAATTATAGAAAGGTGGAAGTATTTGTTCTTAAAAATAGCGGTTCTGTGCCCCAGGCCAAAGATGTGTTTCAGGATGCTTTTTTAGCGATGTATCAAAATATAAAAGCTGACAAGTTCATTCCAGAAAACGAAACGGCTTTGCAGGGATATCTCTATCAGATTTCAAAGAATAAATGGCGAGATGTATTGCGCTCTTCCCGTTTTAAGAAGACGGCTGAGTTTATTGACAATGTACACGAGACAGAAGATATTTCAGATTTAAAGATAATTGAAGAAACTGAACAGCAAGAACGATTGGCAGCAACCATGGAAGCTTTTAAGAAATTAGGAGACGAATGCAGAGAACTATTGACACAGTTTTATTTTAACAAAAAATCATTGCGAGAAATTTCTGAAAATGCAAAATATGCTGAAGCCTCAGCTAGAAATAAAAAATACCGCTGTATCCAGAAATTAAAAGAACTGGCTTTAGCAACAACATAAATAAAGATACCCGCCTACTCGGGCTTGATATGAATAAGAATAGCAACATACCCCAAGCAGAATTTGAAACCATTGAGCGCTACATCAATAGAGCCATGGATTCACAAGAACGTGCTGCGTTCAACACAAAAATTAACGAATCGCCTATGCTAGCCGCTCAGGTGGAAGAAGTTAAAGAAACTATTTTAGGAATAGAAAGTGCCGCTTTATCAGAGAAATTGGATGAATTTCATCAAGAGATAAACCCTGTTCAAAAGTTACAAGGGCAGGAAACAGAAGGGAATTCAAATAATTTCAGAAAAAGATTTATATCTATTGCCGTTGCCGCCTCTATTGTTTTGGTTTTAGGGGTGTTTTGGTACAATAGTAATGGTTCTTCTTCAGAAAAATTATTTGCCAAACATTTTACACCAGATCCTGGATTACCCACTACCATGAGTACAACAGATAATTATGATTTCTATGAAGCGATGGTAGACTACAAAACCAAAGATTATAAAACAGCCATCCATAAGTGGGAGCTTATTTTAGATGAAAAACCTGCAAATGATACATTAAATTATTTTTTGGGAGTGGCTAATCTTGTAGAAGGAAATGATGAAAAAGCACTTTCATATCTTGAAAAAGCAGCAAACAATAATAATAGTTTTCTTAAAAGTGATATTTATTTTTATTTAGGTCTAACTTATCTAAAAGAAAACAATAACATAGCAGCTAAAGAAAGTTTTAAAGTAAGTGGAAGTGACAAAAGTCTAAAAATTCTCTCCGAAATAAAAGAATAAAATGAAACTGTTGCTACCATACATAGTATTCTTTTTATTGATAATTCCATCATTGTATGCTCAAGACAAAATTACTACACGGCAAGACTTGAGAAAATTAATAGCAGAAGGTAAAAAAGTAGAAGCGCTAACAACACTTAACGAACAACTGGATTTTTATAGAGCGCAAAAAAATTATGACTCCTTAGTAAACTATTTTGAATTTGTAGGGAGTTTTACATTGGCAGATGGTGATAAACAACTCGCCATAAAGAAAAGCAAAATATTTGCGCAAGAACTCCAGCAACAGGTAAACCCTTACTTAAGAGGAAGAACAATTGTAGGTCTGGGGGGTATATTATTTGAGGCAGGAGCGGTTAAAGATGCCTATGATTTATTATTGACTGCACTACCATTTATTGCTCAATCTGATAAAAATGAAGCTTATTTAACATATGAAATAGAGTATGATCTAGGTTTTTATTCGCAAAACCTGGGAAATTACCCAAATGCAAGAACTCATTATCTAAAAGCAATAAGCGCACTTGAAAAGTACAAAGAGCCTGACCATGTTGCTTCTCAGCGTACGTATAATGCTATTGCAGGTATTTATTGGGCATTGGGTAAAATGGATAGCACCCAGTATTATTTTGAAAAATCATTAATCGCTCTCGAAAAAGCTCCAGACAGCGGAGATTTTATGAACGAATATTATAGACCAGGCCTCCTAAAAATGAACATGGCAGTAGTAGCTCAGGCTCTAGGTAAAAGTGACGAAGCGATTTCTTCTACTGAAAGGGCAGTAAAATTATTTGAGGACTTTTTAAATAATTCAATTGATGAACAACGCAATTTGGGAGCAAGAAAAAATCAACTGGCAGCCATAGATAATTTAGGGGTTTTTTATAGTGAAAGAGGTGAGTTCACAAGAGCTGAAGAGCTGATTACTTATTCGTATAATTTGAAGAAAAAGTTTTTGGAAGAAGACGACGGCAATATAATCCTCTCAAAAGTTATCTTAGCACAAAGTAAAGTAAATACAAAAGATTTTGAAGGAGCAGCAACATTGCTCGACGAAGCTATTGAGCAAATAGAAGATAATAATGACGACCTTATGTTATGGAAAGCAATGGCTTACACTACTAGAGGTTCTGTTTTTAAGGAGATTGGTAATTTTGAAAAAGCCGCTACCTATTTTGAAAAAGGAGAGCAAATTCAAAAAAAAGCACTTAAAGGAAACTACTCAAAAGAATTTCTTGAAGAGTTAGGTACAATGGCTATTTTTTATGCTGAATATGGTAATAGGGACAAAGCAATAGCTATAGCAACCGAAGCCTACAATGTCACCAGAACAGGAGATTTTAAAAACACACTAAGAGAGTTTAAAAGCACAACTATTCTAGCTCAGGTATATTATATCTTGAAAGATTACGAGGAGGCAAAAAAACATAGTGAAGCAGCACTTATGTTTAATTATGCCACAGACGACCAAGTAAATAAAGTTACAGATTCTATTTTACTTCAATTTGAAAAACCGACTGCATTAGCAATTAATATAGGCGCAATCTATGAACTAGAGCCCAATAAAACCGAAGCCTTTTTAATCCAATTACTCTCTAAAGTAAAAGAAGGTGTCGCCATTTTAGATCAGCGTAAAACGGTTTTAAAAACCCATAGTGATTTAACAACACTTATTGCGCACAATCAAGAGCTTTTCAATTTGGCAAAAAAAATTAGACTTGAACTTTATACGCTAACTAAAAAAGAGTCTTATTTAAACGATATTATCGAACTACATGAATCAAGCTTGTACAACAGGATACGATCAAGGCTTAACTTTAGACAAGATATCGCTTTCTCTGGTGTTCCCTCAACTGTTTTAAATCGGGAAGTTGCCCTTAAAAATACCATTGCAGCAACCATCGAAGGCAGCTCAGACGCAGGTATCAGTAACTTTTTTGATGCTACAAAAACGTGGACAGTATTTTTAGATTCACTCAGGCATGCCTATCCAGCATATTATAAAATGAGATATGCCAGTATTAAGGAGCCGTTAGATGGTTTACAAGCAACACTTCTAGATAATACAACTATTGTACGTTATCTTTTTATTGAGAAAAAATTATATGCCGTCGTTATTACACAGGCTAAAAAGGATCTAATTGCATTACCTTTTGATCAAGGTGATAAATTGATTTCCATTCTGGATGAAACGACTTTTAATGAAAAAAAAGCAGGAACCATTTTATATGAATTATATAAACAACTTTGGAAACCTGTTGAAGACAAGGTCACCACTAAAAATGTGACAATCATAC
>Ga0207897_100553_pt1 | contig 10921 bp, 7 predicted proteins | sample LinPmetageLP42_FD_184054 | JGI IMG/M metagenome (GOLD analysis project Ga0207897, IMG submission 184054) | Marine viral communities from the Pacific Ocean - LP-42 (SPAdes) | ecosystem: Environmental > Aquatic > Marine > Oceanic | place: Pacific Ocean | collected 2010-08-27
CAATTGTTGCATAGGCTGGACGGCGGTTATTTGACATAAACGATATTTCTCAATCAATGAGCATTATTATTTTGTAGTTCAGCTTATAGGTTGGCGTTTTTCAGACGGTTTACCTGAGTACGATAGATAGATTTTGGCTCAGACTCTCCCCATGCCGTCAGACCCAAGACTTGATCGGCGGAATCCAAATGGTTCATTCTATAATTATCACGAATCACATAGCCAAGACGACTTGAGCAAGCAGATACCAATCCATCGTTAGACTCACCTGCAAACGGTACGCCCGTTGCGGCTAATAGGTAATCGCTAGGATCAAGTGCGCTCGTTATTTGCCCGACGCCGCTAAACGAATAGTACTTGATGCCATTGACCGCCGTACTAGTCGGTTGACCACAATAGTTTTTTGGCATTGCTGCAGGAAATTTGGCATTGAACTTAGCAGCACCATCGGTCGATAGAGCCACGAGCGCTTGCCAGCCATCTTGTTGTTGAATTTGATTGAAACTGATACCAGAACCAATATCTGTAAAGCCACCAATCAGATTAAACACGCCTGATACTAGCTGGGTGGTGACATTAGATGGCTGTCCAGAAGTATTATTTGGCTCAAGGACATCTTTAACAAAATCAGCGGTTTTTGATCCTTGCTCTGGACTTGATACCGCGGTTACTGAAGCCACGTACTTTGGCGCGACGCCAGCGACATAACGGATATCTATACCGCCCTGACTGTGTCCAAACAAATTGACTTTAGATTCACCTGAAATCGCGGCAATGGTCTTGACCTGTTGTAGCAGTTGCTCACCTCGAACTTCGCTGTTATTGACCGCTGACGTTTTGGTGGTATATACCTCTGAGCCACCTTTCATCAAGTCTTCTGGAATCCCATTAAAATAATCAATGACTCCAAATAGCGTTGTGAAGCCGCCAAGCCCGTGTGCTAAGACGACTGGATATTGAGTTTTAGTGTAACTAGAAGTGAAATATTTACTGTCTACCAACTTGCAACCGTTAGCATTGGCACAATTATAGTATTGTCCTGCAGCTTGAGCAGAAGTGGTTTGTATGGTCATTAGAAGTACACCAGCACTGATTGAACCCAGTATCGGTAACAATGTCTTTGGTGTGAGAGCTGCACGAATGTACAAAGAAAGCGTCATAACAACATCCTTGTTATCATTGATTTGGTTATTTTTACTGCACAACTACAGTAAAAATTGCTGCTAATTCCGTTAGCAGGCAAAATTATATTACTTATATATCTTGCAACATTCAACTAATTTGTCAAAATATGAATATATTAGTCTGACTAATGAGTCATATAAGCCCTCACCATGTTGTAAAGCAATTATTTTCAATGATAATGATAGGTACACTATCACTTAACGTAAAAGTGTCACTAGTACGTTTATGGTATAATCTATCCACAATGAACCCATAATTATAAGATATACGATGATGACTAAAAAATCCCTTATCCAGTCTCCAGAAGCCATAGAAAAAATGCGTGTGGCCGGTAAACTCGCTAGTGATGTCCTTGTCATGCTCGACGAGCATGTCAAAGTGGGCGTCAGTACCGAAGCACTCAATCAGATCGCCCATGACTATATTGTTAATGTGCAGCAGGCTATCCCTGCCCCACTTAACTATAATGGTTTTCCAAAATCTATCTGTACCTCAGTCAACCATGTTGTCTGTCACGGTATCCCAACTGAAAGCAAGCTGCTAAAAGATGGTGATATTATCAACATCGATGTGACTGTTATCAAAGACGGTTACTATGGCGATACCTCAAAAATGTGGATCGTCGGCAACGGCTCTATCATGGCACAGCGTATTTGCAAAGTGGCGCAAGATGCCCTTTACGCAGGTATGAGCGTGGTCAAGAACGGTGCACGCCTAGGTGATGTTGGCGCTGCTATTCAGGCCGTTGTCGAGCCTGAGCGTTTTAGTATTGTTCGCGAGTTCTGTGGTCATGGTATCAGTGATGAATTCCACCATGAGCCACAAGTCATGCACTATGGCAAAAAAGGCACTGGTTTTGAGCTAAAAACAGGTATGACCTTTACCATTGAGCCTATGATCAACCAAGGGACATGGCAGACTAAAATCTTGCCAGATGAATGGACCGCCATTACCAAAGATCGTAAGCTATCTGCTCAGTGGGAGCACACTATGGTCGTGACAGACAATGGCTGTGAGGTCTTTACGACTCGCCCTGAAGAAGATTTAAGTTTTTTGACGCAGTAGTACAATTAAAGATCGCTTAGGCGGTCTTTTTTTTGGTCTTTAATTAGTCCATATTGAGTATTGTGCTTATAGGCGCTTTGTCTTTATACTCAGATGGCCTGATAACTTCTATTGATATATTTATCAGCACTTTTATTGATAATTGCTATTGGTGACTTTTATTAGCCATCGGCATATTAGATGCCCAATAGCGCTCAGCTCAAACGTTCTATTTCTAAACTCTTAACTGGATAACACTCATGTTTAATTGTGATATCGCCTCTGTTGATTTGACGCCTTTACCGATACTACCAAGTGAGGTGGCGACAGACTCACCCCCACTGTCAGCCAAAAATGTGACAGACAAGAATCTACTTGGCATTCCTGAATGGTTGGCCCAGATCAACGACGATATCAGCCGCTCACTAGAACGTGGCACCAATATTCGTCAGCTGGTTGCAGCACGTGCTTGCGCTATCGACAGCCTATTGATTGCATTATTCAAATGGTTTGAGTTAGATAAGACTGATTTGGCATTTTTTGCGACTGGTGGCTACGGGCGCGGTGAGCTATCGCTTTATTCAGACATCGATATTTTGCTCCTGTCTCCTGGTGAAATAGGTGCTGATGCTAGTAGTAAGATCGACAAACTGGTCGCTCTACTATGGGATATAGGATTAGAGCCTGCGCTCTCCGTACGTAGTGTTAATGATGCGCTAGAGGCCGCGCTTGACCATACGATTGCCAGTGCTCAGCTAGAGGCTCGACTCCTAATCGGTAACGAAGCATTGCAAGACATGCCTGCTCAAATCGTCAATAAACAATGGTCTCCGCGCGCATTCTTTGATGTAAAAATGGAAGAATCCAAAGCGCGTTACTTGCAGCACAATGCTACCGAGTACAACCTTGAACCCAATATCAAAACAGCACCGGGCGGGCTACGTGATATCCATATCATCGGCTGGGTCACTAAGCGTTATTTTCGCGTGAGCAAGCTATATGATTTAGTACAACAGAACTTTTTGACTGAAAAAGAATTTGATGAGTTAAGCTTTGCCGAAGGATATTTATGGCAAATTCGTCATTACTTACATGTACTGACGGGCCGTAATGAAAACAAGTTGTTATTTGATTATCAGCGCGAGATTGCTCAGTTAATGGGCTACGAGACCCAGCCTGATGACCAGCCTAACGCTGCGGTCGAACGGTTTATGCGCGACTACTATCGCTGTGCGATGCAGATATCAACACTGTCTGAGATGCTGACCAATCATTATTATGAAACGATCATAGAGCCGCAGCTGCCTGACGATGAACGTCCAAAAAAACAGCCTATAAATGCGCGATTCAACCGCATTGGCAACCAAATTGCCATCGCCCATCATCGAGTCTTTGCACAGCACCCTGAGTCTATCTTAGAGATGTTTTTATTGATGGGTCAGCATGGCATCGATAAAGTTCGCACCCACACCTTACGCGCACTCAAAATTGCCGCGCGAGGCATCGATCAGATATATAGAGACAATCCTACGCACAAAGCGTTGTTTTTATCGAATCTAAAAGAACAAAACTACCTATTCCATCGTCTACGTACTATGAATCGCTATGGAGTATTGGGTAACTATATTCCCGCTTTTGCGCAAGTCACTGGCCTCATGCAATATGACTTGTTCCATCGTTATACAGTAGATGCGCATACCTTATTTTTGATTAGAATTTTGCATCGATTTACAGATCCAGCCTTTCAAGAAGAGTTTCCACTGGTCAGCTCTATCTTTCAGCGTATCGAGCGTAAAGAGATTTTGGTGCTGGCAGCCATGTTCCATGATATTGCTAAGGGCCGTGGCGGCGATCATAGTGAACTTGGTCAAACCGAATCGATTGAGTTTTGCTTATCGCATGGTATGAGCTTGGCTGATGCGAATTTAGTAGGCTGGCTCACGCGCTATCACCTTCTTATGTCGATTACTGCACAGAAAAAAGATATCTCAGACCCTGAAGTGGTGACTATTTTCTCTGATCTCATCGGTAACGTGACTCATCTAAACCATCTGTATGTACTGACGGTGGCTGATATGAATGCGACTAACCCACAGCTATGGAACAGCTGGCGGGCAACCCTCATGAGACAGCTATACTCACAAACTCGGCGCATCTTGCGCGCTGATATCGATGCGCCCACCAATCGTCAAGATATGATTAGTGCCACACGTAAGCAAGCGTTGACGATGCTAGATAATGTCAATAACCAACACATGAACCGCGATGAAGTATTGCGTCTGTGGGATGACTTGGGCGATGAGTATTTCTTGCGAGAGATTGCAGAAGATATCTTATGGCATACCGAAGCTATTTTGAATCACCCACCGATTGGGCTTGCTTCTAATGCTGATAGTCCACCATTGGTCGTTTTGCGTGAGCATCGCGAATTGGCACTTGATGCAGTACAGGTATTTGTTTATACCCAAGATCAAATGAACCTATTTGCCGTTACCATGGCAGTATTTGATCAGATGAATCTAGATGTTTTAGATGCACGCATTATCACAGCGACCCGTGACTTTGCTTTGGATTCTTATGTATTGCTAGATCCTAGTGGCACATTGCTGGTCGATGAGGAGAGCCAACAAGAGCTAAAACAACGCTTAATTGATTCGTTCAAAGACCCTACTGTACTTAAACTGACGAACAAGCGTATGCCGCGTCAGTTAAAACACTTTGAAGTAAAAACGGTGATTAACTTCGAATTCAATGAAGCATCAGATCAGCACATCTTGAGCTTAGAAACGCTTGATCAGCCAGGGCTACTGGCGCGAGTTGGGCAAGTGTTTTTGCAGGAGCAAATCGAAGTACATGCTGCGCGTATTACTACTCTAGGTGAGCGTGCTGAGGATATGTTTTATATCAGTGATCAAAACGATAAGCCACTCTCATCTGATAGACTTGAAGCATTAAAGGCAGCGCTGTTAGCCAGTCTTACCGTTCAAAAAGACAATAATAGCTTGGCTTATAGCTGAAGATAGCTAAGTAGCTATTTTTAGATAGTGACTGTCTTTAAATAGTAGCTGCCTTTAAACGGCGGCTATCTTTGGAGAATGGTAAACATTAGAGAATTATTTGATAGGTATTATAAAAGCACGTTTTAGGACGTGTTTTCATTTGTCATGTGCTTCTATAACGTACTTCTATAAGTTATCTCGCTGGCATGTTCGTTCAGTTCATCGTCAGCAAGCTCTGGCGGCAAAACACCGACTTCAAGTGGCTGCTGCTCCATGATTAATCGTCTAGCATCGACTTCTTTTTGTAGCAGACATTGCAAGCTTGCTAGGTGAAACTGTCCGTCTAGATAATCATCTAATGCTTCTAAAGAAATAGGCGATTTGGCATGTACATCAGGATACAGGCTATCCTCTGCCAAAATAATCATTTCATTGAGCGCCTCTTCGCGCATCAGCTCATCGTTGTCTATTTTGCGCTGCAGTTTGTTTTCCAACTGGCCTTTAGCAGCAAGTGCACTGACAAAAAATATGGTCTGTATCACAAACAAAGAGACGTACTGCCATAGCGGTAATGAGATGCCAAACATATTATTGAGCAGCATCAAGGCCATTGCTACTACCACGTAGCCGACCAATTGCCACAACAGCCACATAATTAGGCTGTTTTCACCATACCAAAACATTTTCTTTTCTTGACGCTCAATCAGTTGTTGGCGCGCTTGCCACCAGCTCTGTTCACGCTCTTTGAGCAGCTTATACAGGTTAGAGCGCTGCAAACTGTTATCAAGTTTTTCATTATTGATATCTTTAGCGATGAGATCATCATTATTTAGCACACTAGACATATCAAACTATCCTTAAAACGATCTACCACGTTTGTGATGTAGTCATTTTTTATATTGTTATAGGTTATAAATTATGAAAGGTTCAAAAGACTTTTGAGCGACTACCTATTCGGTAGTCATATGATGAATAGCTTACGCTTGGTAAATGCCTATTCACGATATAAGAAGAAAAGGACAAAAAATTAGAGAAGTGCTACACTGCTCTAATGTAAATTTTCTTTATAACTTTATTACTAATTGTCTATTATAGTTATCACACTTATGAATCACAACTTAAAGCATCTCCATCCTTATCCATTCGCAAAGATGGCAACATTACTTGCCGATAGCAAGCCTGCCAACGGTTACAGTAAAATAAAGCTCGGTATTGGTGAGCCAAAACATGAGCCACCTGCATTTGTGCTGGACGTCCTACGCGAAAACTTGGACAAAATAAGTCGTTATCCGACTACAAACGGTATGTTTGAGCTACGTCAAACTATCGCCCACTGGTTAGAGAAGCGGTTTTTTCTAAATCATGTCGACGCCAATACTCAAGTATTACCCGTGATGGGCACACGAGAAGCGATTTTTAGCTTCGTACAAGCGGTCGTTGATCATGATGTAGCTGACACAGAGAGCAATGCTCCAGCATCTAATACATCGCCTACGGTTGTCATGCCCAACCCGTTTTATCAGATATATGAAGGCGCAGCGATACTGGCACAGGCAACGCCTTACCTTGTCCCTTGTACATCAGATAATGACTACAAAGGTGACTATCGCGCGGTACCAAAAGACGTTTGGACGCGTACGCAGCTATTGTTTGTCTGTAGTCCAAACAATCCAACAGGCTCAGTCATGACGATGGATGATTGGGAATACCTCATTCGTCTATCAGATCAGTACGGTTTTATTATTGCCAGTGACGAGTGTTATAGCGAGCTGTATTTTGATACAGCACCGATTGGATTGCTCCAAGCTTGTGCGGCCCTTGGTCGCCGTGATTTCAAAAACTGTATCGTGTTCCACTCTCTATCCAAACGTTCAAACTTACCGGGTTTGCGCTCTGGGTTTGTAGCTGGTGATGCCAAAGTTTTGCAGGCTTATTTGCAATATCGTACTTACCAAGGTTGTGCGATGCCGATACCTCATCAGCTGGCCTCTATCGCTGCGTGGCAAGACGAAAAACACGTCGCTCGTAATCGCGCTTTATACCAAGAGAAGTTTGCCCTATGGATGTCTGAGCTTGGGGAATTGCTAGAGTTACGCATGCCTGATGCTGGGTTCTACTTCTGGGTCAAAGTGCCTGAGCAGTTCGGCGGTGATGATGAAATCTTTGTCAAAGCGTTGTATGAGCAAGCCAATATCCATGCACTAGCAGGACGCTATTTGTCACGTGAAGTTGATGGCCATAATCCTGGACAAGGTTATGTGCGTATCGCTCTAGTCGCGAGTGTCGATGAGAGCCGAGAAGCAATCAGTCGTATCCGAAAATTATTAGGTGCTTAAAGCTAATTAGAAAAATCTAATGTAGCTGAGATAAATGTCGCCATATTAAAAAGCCTCCAATAACCACAATATAAATAGGGTTATTGGAGGCTTTTTGTTTTATTAATGCTATAGTAAAGTCTCTACCGAAAATATGCCATCAAGGATGATGCCATGCCCCATCTTGACTTTAGCCAACCGCCCTTTGATGTATTGAGCTTAGCCGAGCGTCAAAGCATTAAAAAAAACACCCAGATACGCTACCTTGCCAAAAACGAAAGCTTGCCTGCAGAAGAATTGCAATTTCTGTATGTGGTCATCAAAGGGCAAATCGAGCAATCACTAAATGGTGAGTTTGTCGCGTCCTATGTAGGTAGCAATCACGCTGACGGTCTGAATAATAATGATTGGTTTGATAGCCGCCGCCTACCTGAATCACTTACCAAGGATAATCAGCTAGAGCCTGAAAGTACACCTATACAGCCCTATCAATTCCGAGCCAATGAAGAGACGTTACTGCTCCAAGTCGCTGGCACCGCTATCGATAAAATCAGCGCGCAAAATCATTTGGTACGCCAAATGCTATCAGACAAACTGCCTGAACGATTAAAAGCATTGCGCCAACGACGTCATAATAAAACGCTAGATCCTGCCAGCTATACCAACCAACAAGAAGTACAGCAAATCATGTTGCAGCCAGTGATAGATGTACATCTATTACCAGTCCATATCGTCGATGCCAATGATAGCTTGTACGAAGCGGCCAGCATCATGACCAAAGCTGGACTAAAACATGTGCTGGTCCGGTCGCTACATAGCTTAGAGGGTTTAAATGAAGTAAATAGTTTAAATGGTTCGGATAGCTCACAAACAGCGCAACATGAGACAGGATTACTCTTAGGGATTTTGACCGATACTGATATTTGTCGCGCTGTAAGTGACAGACAAGACCTAGCTATCACTCCTTGCCAGCGCTATGCAAACTTTAATCTGCGCACCATCAAAGCCACTGATGAGATTGGCGATGCGCTACTGACCATGACTCGCTACCGGATTCATAGACTGCCAGTCATTGATAAGAGTGGCGATGTCGTCGGTGTGCTTGGGCAAAGCGATATGCTCGCTCACATTGGCCATCATTCACAGCTCATTAGTATTCAAATCGAACAGGCACAGGACTTATCGAGCCTAGATACCGCTGTTGAGCTGATCGGTCGCTATATTCGAGCACAGCATCACAATGGTGTCAAAATCGGCAATATCAGTCGTATGGTACAGACGCTAAATGCGCAGGTATTTACCAAGCTATGGCAGCTAATCGTACCTGATGAAGTGATGGCCAATACCTGCCTGATCGTTATGGGTTCAGAAGGTCGCGGTGAGCAAATTATGCGTACCGATCAGGACAACGCGCTCATCATTCGCGATGGCTATACACACCCTGATTTAGCACAGTTCACTGATACTTTTAATAGCCATTTAGCAACGCTTGGCTACCCACTGTGTGATGGCAATATCATGATGACCAATCCTATGTGGCGACAACCGCTCAAGCCATTCACTGCGCAAATTGGTCTATGGTTTAGAAACTCCGACCCGATGCATGGTATTTACTTGTCTGCGATACTAGATGGTGAATACGTCTGCGGCGATGAGTCACTGCTTACTCAAATACGTCAGCATTTAAAGCTTGCTCATCAACAAGCAGATCCTATGTTTGTCAGGCAGTTTGCGCGGGCAGCGCTACAGTTTGGCGACGTTAATCAATGGTGGCAAAAGTTTGTCCCTTTACTAGGCGGCAAATCAGCATCATCTGATATCGACCTAAAAAAAGCCGGTATTTTTCCCTTGGTACATGGTATCCGTACCTTAGCATTAGAAAATAATGTGCTCTATGTGCCTAGTACTAAGGCGCGTTTAAAGGGCTTGGTGCAGATTGATGCTATGACCCAAGAGCGTGCCGATACGCTGCTAGAAGCATTGGAGTTCTTTATGGCTCAGCGCTTATCTGTGGCGCTCTCAACCGACGATAAGCATGCTCGGCAAGTAGATCCAACGACTTTGACTGCACTTGAACGTGACCTACTAAAAGAGTGTCTGGCCGTGGTCAAAAGCTTTAAGAATCAATTGCGTCAACACTATCAACTAGAAATCGCATAAATGTGGCAGTCTTAATACAGAGGCTTCATGAATAAAGAAAAGTCTCAAATACAAAAATAACATATATAGATGAGCAACTAATATGAGCTGGTTACAGCAGTTATCTTGCGCTTGGCAAAAGAAGCAATTACAGCGTCCAGAGCTTGCCTCAATGTTTACGACACCTTCGGCTGAGCAGTGGGTGGCGATTGATTGCGAAATGACAGGCCTGAACCCCAAGAAGCATCACCTGCTGTCTGTAGCAGCGATACATATTAATGGTAATACTATCGACACAGGTAATGGCATGCATTTGGTTTGCAGACCTCCTGTAATGCCAGACCGCGACACTATTGTCATTCATGGCTTGCGTACCGCCGATGTTGAACATGGCATGAGTTACGATGACATGTTGGCGCTGCTGCTACCATTCATAGGTAATCGACCAATCGTTGGATTCTGCACACAGCTAGACATGGCTTTTTTGAATCCTTTGGTCAAACGCTACATGGGAACGTCTCTACCAAACGAAGTCATAGATTTGCGTCACCTTTACAGTCGGCGTATCAGTGGTCACACACAAGGGCTCTCTAACCAAGCCCAACATCTGAATCGGATATTAGCCCATTACAACATTCCTGAACTGGGCGCGCATGATGCTTATAACGATGCTGTTATGACGGCGATGGCTTTTTTGCATGTGCGTTAGCAGTAAAGCATGCTCGCAGTTCAATCGATAGTTAGAGTTAGTTATCTAAATAAGAGCGTTGTTATTGCTAAAATTGTGCTTCTGACGTCGTGTGCGAAAACAGCAACTCATGTTACCATAGGCTGTTTTTGCCACCTGATGAAAGATGCTCATGCGATACCCTTCTAAACGCCGTCATTATTCTACTGCTGCAACCAAAATCACCACGCTTTGTCGTCATTTGCGACTGCTTAACCAACCTAATAAACGTCTACCTAGGTTAGCGTTATTGGCAACGGTTATAGTCGCACCAATACAGGCACAAGCCGTGTTGCCCGCAGACATTCAAAAAGCCTTGGCGCGTGCCTACTTGACAGAAGCGGATATCAGTATCGTGATTACCCCTGTGGGTGACAAGGCTGCCAGCCGTCTGCCTACTCCTATTCAAGTCATCGATAGTGATGAACCTGATAGCCAACCTGCAGCTACTATAGTATCTGAGCACCCAGTTACAAACGCCTCTACGGATACAAGTACCAGCGACCCGAACC
>Ga0207897_100555_pt1 | contig 10904 bp, 9 predicted proteins | sample LinPmetageLP42_FD_184054 | JGI IMG/M metagenome (GOLD analysis project Ga0207897, IMG submission 184054) | Marine viral communities from the Pacific Ocean - LP-42 (SPAdes) | ecosystem: Environmental > Aquatic > Marine > Oceanic | place: Pacific Ocean | collected 2010-08-27
TCGTAAGCGCTTCGCATTGTGTAGGATTTACTTTACCGGGCATAATAGAGGAGCCAGGTTCGTTTGCTGGAATACTGATCTCGCCAATACCGCTTCTTGGACCACTAGCAAGCATGCGTATATCATTTGCAATTTTATTTAAAGAAACAGCTAATTGTTTAAGTGCCCCATGCGATTCGACCAAGGCATCATGTGCTGCTAAAGCTTCAAATTTATTTTTGGCAGTTTCAAAGGGGTGCCCTGTAAATTCTGCAATATAACCAGCTACCTTGACATCATAGCCTTTGGGTGTATTTAGTCCGGTACCTACTGCGGTTCCCCCTAAAGCGATTTCAGCTAAATGTGGAAGGGTATTTTTTAAGGCATTGAGACCATGAGTCAATTGTGAAGCATATCCACTAAATTCTTGACCTAGCGTTAATGGCGTTGCATCCATTAAATGCGTACGGCCAATTTTTACGATGTCTTTAAAGTCTTTAGATTTTGAATCGAGCGTTTTCTGTAATTTTTCTACCCCTGGGATGGTTACCTCAATTAACTTTTTATAGGCTGCAATGTGCATTCCCGTTGGGAAAGTATCATTAGAGGATTGCGATTTATTTACGTCGTCATTGGGTTGTAGCGTTTTTTCTCCTTCGCCTATTTTTTTTCCAGCTATTTGATGGGCACGGTTGGCGATCACTTCGTTTACATTCATATTGCTCTGGGTACCACTTCCCGTTTGCCAAATAACCAATGGAAATTCATCATTGTGCTTTCCTTCAATGATTTCGTCACAAACTTTTGCGATGAGGTCTCTTTTTTCTTCAGAAAGAACACCTAATTCACAGTTAGTATACGCCGCTGCTTTCTTGAGATACGCAAAACCATATACTATTTCTAGCGGCATGCTTGCTGCTTTGCCTATTTTAAAATTATTTCGGGAGCGTTCGGTCTGTGCGCCCCATAATTTATTGGCAGGCACTTTTACCTCGCCCATGGTATCTTTCTCTATTCTATAGTCCATCTTTGATTATTTATGTGTACTACAAAAATAAATGTTTATGGTGTAAATGCGAAGCTGTGATACGATTGTTTATTGTTTTGTTTAAAACTTCAGTTATTTTTTTGTGGTTTGTTTCTATTCTAGAAAAATGATTTTATCTTTGCAGAACTAAACACGCCGTATTATGTTCGAATTTGATCAATATTTAGGATTTCTAGCATTTTTAACTATCTTGACCATTGGTTTTTGGTTAATGATTTTCTTGATATCATTTATTCCATATTGGATAGGTGGTGCATTGTATGAAAACTGGAAGTTAAAGCGTGAGGCTAAAAAAGCAGACAAAAAATCATAATAGTACAACACTATTTTTTATATAAGAGGTCTTTAGACCTCTTTTTTTATGGTGTTTACCGAATATGAGTAGTCTAGCGGAACATTACTTTTTTACTTCGTCTATTCTATTCTCTTGAAATGCAGAAGGTAATAGCTTCGGGATAAATTTTACTAACAACGGAAGAAGCACAGTCCCTCCCGGTAGTATAAAAATAGCCAGTGATGGAATGGTCTTACAGATATCCAGTAATTGTTCTTTTACCTTGTCTTTTTCTTGTCGAGTAAGATCTCTAATGGTAGAAGAGGAGAGCAATACTACTAACTCACCGCTTTCATTTAACTCTTGCAACAATCTTTTTTTATTTCGGAGTATCAATAGCTTCACCGTTCCAGAGGCTTGTTTGTAAAATAACTTGACAGGGTTTACGTATTCAAAAAGCTTCAGTTTTTTATCAGACGTTGATGTAAAACCAGTAATAGCTGAAATACTTTGATGGAGCGTGTCTTCAGGTAGGTCTAAAATTTCGACGAGGTTTTTCAGAAAAGTAAATTCTGATGTGTCCAATTCTCGATCATCCCAGACAGCAATGCAGCAAAGATCTAGTAAGTATATTTTTTCGATAGTAGTGGTTTCAGTAAAAGTGCCACTATTCAAAAACATTGTGTTATCTTTTGTTAGGACTTGTGAGGAATATCCTTTTGAGGTTTCAAATAATTCAATCAATAAGATGTCATATTTTTTCTGCTGCTTTTTCGACTGCAGGGCAAAATAACAGCATGATATGGCAAGAGCTTCTATTTTTTCGGTATATGTCTTTACATCGCCTTTGTTAATTAGCCATCTCTTAAAGGCTAAAACATCTACAAATAGCAACGCATAGGTAAGTATAGCAGTACTATTATATTTTAGTTTACTATTGGTCTCATTGAGTCTTGCTGCCAGCAATTTCTCTAAATTTTGAGAAGGGGTATTTGCAAATTTGATTTTGGAAAATAGGCCAGATTTACTTTTTTCAAGAGTTTTATAAAATTGGATGATGGCTTTAATAGCTTCCTCGCTGTCCTGACTATTATAAACACTATAGTATACATGTAGGAGTGAATGAAATAAATTTACCTTAGTAAATTCTTCTTTCGTCAAAGTAAGGTCGCTAATAGGAGCCTGCATAACAGAAACTCTTGCGGCCCCATAAATAAAACCTGTCGCTTTTAATGTGTTATAATAATCTTCAATAGTGCAAGATGAAGCGGCATATATTATTGAATTATAATTATTTAAATATTTCGGGATCCAGTTGGATGAGGATGGGTTCATAAGACTTGTATTTAACGCTATTTAACTAGATGCAAAGATAATTAACAACAGCTTGGCGAACACCATAATTACATTAACATAAGATTAACGACCCCGTCAAAACCATCAACGTAATTTTGAACGTAAGTATTAACGAACAAATAATTTAAAAATAATCCAATTATGAGAAAAACAAAAATTTTTGCAGCCATAGGAGGTTTAGGAGTAGCGATACTATCTATCTTCTTGATTGCAGCGGATCACGTTGATGCGCCAGCTGTTGCAGGCGGAGTTACCGATATTGCAGATGTATACGCGTTTCAAGGGGATAACCCAAATAACACGGTACTAATTGCAACCGTACAGGGGCCTTTAATGCCAGGGGATAATACATCGAATGCAAAATTTGATGAAAATGTATTACACCAATTTAATATTGATAATGATGGTGATTTTGTAGAAGATTTAGTGATCCAAGCAGTACGTAGAGGTGACTCGATGTATTTTTGGGGGCCTACAGAACCGCTTTCTACAGGTTTAAATGCACAAGTAGCCGTAAATACACCGCGTGCTAGTGTAGCAATCTCTTCGGGAAGTAACGTTGAAACTAACACCTTTAATGGAGTTACTTACTTTGCTGGAGCGAGAAGAGACGCTTTTTTCTTCGATTTTAACCGTTTTAATATGGTAGCTGCTGGAGAAGTAGCGCCAGAAGGATTTTTACCTCCTGGACAAGCAAGTGACTTTTTTGAAAACTTAAACGTACTTGCAATCGTAGTCGAAGTGCCAAATTCTCTTTTAGGAGAAGCACCTGCACACGTTGCTGGAGCAGTTGGAATTGAGGGATTACCTAACTCCTACAATGTTTGGGTAACAACACATAGAAGATAATAAAAACTAACTTTAAGATATAAAATATATACATATGAAAACATATAAATTAAAAATAGTATTTGTCGCTATCTGTGCCTCATTATTCTTTGTGGCTTGTGATGACGATGATAACGGAAATGTAATAACTTCGGCAACCTGTTCAGATGGATTGCAAAATGGAGATGAAGAAGGAGTAGATTGTGGTGGTTCTGCCTGTGGTCCTTGTGGAGAACAATTTGATTTTTCAGGAACATATGCACAAGAAGACCATATGGGTCGTCCTGGTATAAACACCGTATTTGGTGGAAGTGATCCTGTTAAAAATGATTTTAACACGTCGATAACTTCAAACAGAGCGTCTTTTCAACCAATATTTCAATCAACTCTAGAGTTATATCATGATGTTTATGGTAACTCTTTAGGAGTAGATTTAGACTATGAGACGAATATTTTAGGATTGGATGCAGCAACATTTACCACTGTATTAGCACAATTTGATGCTTTACAAGTTTCACCTACTGGTGTGACAGCATATTTTGTTCCTGGTGGCGTAGCCTTAACTGGTAGAAGATTGCAAGATGATGTAATTGATGTTTCACTTATCTTGACTTTTGGAGGAACTTCAGGAGCACGATTTGACGGAAACAATGGAACACCTCAACTTACAAGTGATGGTGTTGGACCTGGAGATCGTGATTTCACACTTCCTTTTCCTTATATGGAAGCACCAAATCAATAATTAAATAAATTGATTAAGATAGAAAAGAGCAATTTATTGCTCTTTTCTTGATTGTAAGAATATCGAAAAAACAGAATAACTATGAAAAAACTACTTTTAATATTAGGAATTGTATTTCTGATTTCCTGTCAAAATGAAACAGAAAAAAAAATCACTGATAAAGCAGATTATGATAAGTATTTGGGCGTAACAAATTCAAGCTATGCTAAAAATCTTGAGGCTAAAGAATTTTGGTCGGGCCGCTTGGATGAAGATACGACTGGAGTAGGGGAGTTAGGTAAATTGTCTGGAGCCTACAGTGGTATTTTTGAAACCACAGGTGATGTGGCTAACTTGCATAACGTAGAACAGATAGCAAAACGCGGTATGCAGATTTCTGCTCATAATAAGGATGGTTTTGCCCGTATTTTAGCGCACAATTATATATCACAGCACCGTTTTAAAGAAGCAAAGCAAATATTGGATAGCAGTTATGCAGGTGTTTCAAATAAACATGAAACTGAGTTGATGTTATTTGATGTAAATATGGAGCTAGGTAATTATGAGGAAGCTAAAAAATACTTAGAAAAAGTAAAAGACAATAAAGATTATCATTATCTCATTCGTTTAGCCAAATGGAGTGATCACCGAGGAGATTTGGACTCAGCCATAAAATATATAGAGCAGGCAAGAGATATCGCAGAATCCGGGGATGTTGAAGGATTAAAAGTATGGGCTTACACTAACTTAGGCGATTATTATGGACACGCTGGTAGAATTGAGGATGCTTACAATATGTATTTAAAAACATTAGAAATCCAATCGGACAATGCGTATGCGAAGAAAGGAATTGCTTGGATTTTATATTCAAAAGAAAATAATACAGCGGAAGCAAACCGAATTTTGGATTCAATTATGATAAACCATAAAGCTCCGGATTATTATTTGTTAAAATCTGAAATGGCTGCTTTTAACGGCAACACTGCCGAAAGTGAAGCTTTAAAGAATAAATATATTTCGCTTGTAGAAAATCCAGCCTATGGCAATATGTATAATGCCTATTTGATTGAACTCTATGCAGATAGTAAAGATCCTGATAAAGCAGTGGCATTAGCAACAAGGGAGGTAGCGAATAGAGCGACACCAGAAACATATCATTTATTAGCATACGCACAATTAAAAGCAGGGATGGAACAAGCAGCCCTCAAAACGATACAGGAGCATGTAGAAGGTAAAACATCAGAGCCAATGGCATTGTACCATACAGCGCTAGTTTATAAAGCTAATGGTATGACAGAGGAGATTAAGCCCATTAAAGAAGAACTCTTAGGAGCTGAATTTGAGATAGGCCCACTTTTAACACAAGATGTTAAAGTTTGGTAATAATAAAACCACAGCGATGCCCTTTGCGTAAATAGTATTGAAAGGTTGGTATCTATCTTCACTGATAGATATTCTAAAATCGGTAGAAACCGGTTTTTTCAGAGTTTTTTTGTTAGTTGAACGCCCTATGGAGATAGGGCGTTTTTTTATTGATTAGTTTATAACGTAAGCTCCAGTTGTGTCCAAAATAATTTCACTAAGTACGACTTATACATAGGTTCACTTATTCGCTTTCTCTCAAGCATTATTTTATTTGCTAATTTTAATATCGTTTGACCTATTTTAATCTAATAATCCTAGCTAATATGATACTTTATACTTGAAAAAAGAGTTTATTAGTTAAGTTAGACTTCTCATCCTTAGTTGTGTCTAAATCATAGTTTCTAATAATTTCATCTGATACACTAAAAACAGCTTTTATTTTATTGGAACTAAACCCTGGAAAAATGACTGTAGAATAAGCAATATTAAATTCGATTTTTTCAGCTCCTTCATCGCCCGCTACATTATAAAAAATTCAATTTTATCAGATTGAATTGTTTTTGGATAAACTTCTTTGTTTTCAAACGTCGTCTTTAAAATAAGCCATTTTCTGTCTAGCTTGATTTCATTGGAGCAGGAATAGCAGTAGATTATTAGTGACAAGACTATAGTTTTTTCAAGGTGCATCAATAAAGGTATAATTAACTTCAGTAAAACAAAAAATCCCGCTGTAAAGCAGGATTTTATATTTTTATAAAGTCGAATTTACTGTCCAGTTACACCACCTAAAATATACAATTGGGTCATGGTTGGAGTTTCACTTCCACCTTCTGGTTCAAGCGTGATCCCTATGGCTTCTGGGTTTGGGAAGTTTTCAAATTTGTATACATTGTTGCTCATTAACTCGGCGCTGCTCAATAATCCCATGCTAGTAGGAGTTAATGGCTCTACGATTAAGGACCATACCTGGTACACCTTACCTCTTGGAGGCTCAGGCAGCCCTTTTGCGTCTATGTAAGCGATGGTTGCATCTTTGTTTAGATACACCTTCGCATAGGCTTCTGGAGCAACTGCTTGGTTACCGGGTAGCGTAAATGATTTTAGCTCTTTTGCTCTAAGAATTTCTAAAACATCAGTCGTTTCTGCAAGTTCTGTGTTCTTATTGTTTAGATTTTCTTCTAGTTGTGTGTTCTCTATATTCGTTTTAACTACGGTGTCTTGAAGCTCATTATTTTCATTAAGCATCCATAAGATACCTCCTATAAATAAAATAGCGGCGGCCCATCCTGTAATGGCAGCCCAATTGGTTCTGCTCTCTTCAACTGTTGTCAGTTTTTTTACTTTTTGGATCGAATTTAATATATATGTCCATACCATAGCTGGCAATGGAGGAGCAACCGAGGCTGCTAGCGTAATTAATGATGCTTCTATTTTTTCTACTTCTTGTTGAAGCAAATTTGAATTACTGATTTCTTTTTCAATTTCTATAACCTCGTCCTGTGGTAGTACACCACTTACATACAACTCTAAGATACCAGATTCTATAAGTTCTTGTTCTGTCATAATTTCTTAACCTAATACTATTGTTCTTAATTCGTTAAGGCAGTTTCTGTTTCTTGTTTTTAACGTGCCTAAAGGCATATCGAGTTCTTTTGCTGCCGCTGCTTGTGTATAGCCCTTAAAAAATAAATAGTCTATAATTTGAATACAAGTAGGTTTCAATTTTTTTACAAATTTATCAATCCCAATCGCATTTACCTTTCTATTTAGGCTATCACTTGACGACAATATATCTACGAAGTTTGTAGTACTTAGGTTTTTTCTTTGGTTTTTATGTGCCTTAGATCGGGTATGGTCTATTGCAGTGTTACGGGCAATGTTAAGGATCCACGTGAAAAAGCGGCCTTTATTGATGTCATAGCGGGACGAGTTGTCCCAAATTTTAATAAAAACATCTTGTAATACTTCTTCTGCTACATTATGATCTAAAACGATGCTGTAAATAATACCATGTAAGGCTTCAGAATACATCGTATACAGGGTAGAAAAGGAACTTTCATTACCTTGTTGCATTTCAAGGATGAGTTCATTGGGTTGTGTCATATTTAGAGTTTGTTATGTCGTAAAGTTACGGAATTTAACAAAATTGCTTAATAGATTTAATTTAAATATAACAAACTTTAATTAAAAAGGGATTCTTACCCCTCAAAATCTCCCTCGTCATCACCGCTATTTTGAGGACGTTGACGTTGCTTTTTCTGATTAAATCGGTAGGTAAACGAAACTTGTATTTGTCGTTCTCTCCATTGAAATTCGCTATCACTGGTAAACGTAGCGGTTTCGGTAAACGATCTTCTCTTTCTTGAATTAAATAAATCACTCACATTTAATCCTATGGTCGCGTTGTCATTAATGATATCTTTACTAAATGCTAGATTAACAGACAACAACCCTTCGGTCTCTGTTTGTGAATTGTTACTGGGCCCACGATAAAACACATTGGTTTGCCAATCGATTTTAGAAGGCAAGGTTATTTTAGCACTTCCTCTAGCAAAATAGCTATCATTATCTGTACCGTAGTCAACACCATTAAAAGTCCCTTCAGACTTAAATTTAAAGTAATTGAAACTTCCGTTAAGACGCAACCATTTTAAAGGATTATACAATATTCCTGCCTCAAACCCATAGCGGTCGTTAGTAGAAAGGTTAATAGGTAAGGTTCTAATAATCGGAATTCCGTTAGGGGTAACCTCTCCCGTATCTTCCTGAATACGCTCAAATGAATCAGTCTCGTGCTGGTAGTAAATAGAAGACGTTAATGTCAATTTTCCAAAACGTCTCAAATACCCTAAATCAAACGCATTAGAGTAAGCAGGGTCCAAGTTTGGATTTCCTTGAAATACATTGGCTTCACTGGATCGAGACGGAAACGGATTAATAAAAAATCCTCTGGGACGGTTTATTCTTCGGTTATAACCTAAAGTAATATTCTCACTTTCTCCAAGTTCGTAAATAAGGTTCACTGTAGGAAATAGCCCCGCATAGTTTTTATCAAAATTGATGTTGAGCTCATCATCACTCGATGAATCTACGTTTTCTGCTTCAACCTCTCCTTTTAATTGAGTGTTTTCAAACCGTAAACCTAATAAAAATGAAAATTTACCAAATTTATTCCCATACTGCGAATACGCAGCATATACATTTTCTTCATAGGTAAAAATGTTCGAAAGACTATCATTTCTTATAAAATCTCCGTTCACTGAAAATTGTTCTAAAAGCTCATAATCGGTTTTCGTTTCCTCAAGGTTGGCTCTAAATCCTGCTTCAAACTGAGCATTTTCACCAATAGGTAGTACATAATCAGCTTGTGCCAAATATTCTTTTTGTTTTTCTGTAGTCATTACAATTTCGGCTGGAAGTAACTCGTTCTGCGGAAAAGTATTACGTTCATCAATAAATGAAAACTCGTCTTCTTCGTCATTTTCATATTGAAGGTCTACTGTAAGCTGGTGTCCTTCTTCATTAAATTTATTTATATAGTTTAATGAAAACTGATAACTTTCATCATCTTCTGTTTCATTCTCTGTACGTATTCGAGTAACAGCCAGATTTCTTTGTGCATCAAATTCTTTAGTCGTGTTTACTGTTTCATCTTCATTATCACTCAATCGATAGAATACCGACCCTGTAATCGAAGATTTTTCGGTTAAATAATACTCCATCCCTAAATTAGTGTTGAAACCTTTTCTAAGCCTTTGGTAGTCGCGATCTTCTGTTACAAAAGGATTTTCTCGGGTATCAGAAAAAAAGTTGTTTTCAAAAAAAGCATTCCCTGGAGAATCGTTATAACGAACTCCAGTAGTATTAAAAATATTGAATTTATCTGTCCTTAAATTTATATTGGCCGAAGAGCTACTTGTTAATGGATGACCAAGATTGGTGTTGAAAGAACCATTTAAACCCAACGTTTTTTCTTTTTTGAGAATGATATTTAGAATTCCGGCAGTACCTTCTGCATCATATCGGGCAGAGGGTGATGTAATTACTTCTACACGATCTATCGATTCGGCGGGTAGCTGTCTTAAGGCATCTGTAGATCCAAAACCAGCAATCGCAGAAGGCTTGCCGTTAATTAAAATACGTACATTGTCATTTCCTCTCAAGGCAATGGCCCCGTCAACATCGACCGTTACCGAAGGTACATTATTAAGGGCGTCACTTACGGTTGCACCGCTTGTGGTAAGGTCCTTACCAATATTGTATATTTTTTTATCGAGCCGTACCTGTACTTCGGTAGTTTCTGCTCGTACTATTACCTCATTTAAACTTGCGGCATCTAATGCTAAAACGACATTGGGCAAGGTCGTGTTTTTATCAAGTTGTTGCTTACTTAGGGTTTTAGACTTATAAGAAATAAAATCAAACTGAATATTATAAATACCACTTGGTACCGTAATATTATAGGTGCCATCAATACCTGTAATTCCTCCTGTAACAACCTGATTATTAGTGTCTAAAAAAGAAATGGTTGCATACTCTAAAGGTACATTTGTACCTTCTTCGACAACGAGTCCTTTTACCGTTATGTCTTGATTTCGATTGTTTTGGGCAAAAGTTTGCAGCGTTAAAGCACTTACTAGTGCAAAAAATAATATTCTCATTGTTTGGTTTTGCAGTTTTGACTGCGAAAATACCGCTGGGTTTAAACTGCTTTAGCCAATTTTTTGTTAATAAAAACAACCAATTGTTAAGTTGAGACCGCTATAAAATTGTCAGTACATTTTCTGGCGGTCTACCAAGCGCAGCTTTGCCATTTTTTAAAACAATAGGCCGTTCTATAAGTTTCGGGTTTTTAACCATGGCCGAAATCAGTTCCGCATCACTCATGGTTTTATCTTTATATTTTTCTTTCCAGATAGCTTCATTTTTTCTGATAAGCTCAATAGGTTTTATAGCTAATTTTTTTATAATTTCTGAAAGCTCTTTTTCTGAAGGGATGTCTTCAAGGTATTTCACAATTTTGACATCTTCTTGCTTCTCTTCGAGCAGGGCAAGCGTTTCTCTGGATTTGCTACAGCGTGGATTGTGATATATCGTCGTCATAAACTTATTGTTTTATAGGCGTTGGTTCATTAATTAAAATAGGATCGCCATACCCTAATTCCTTCATGCGTTCAAACTGCGTTTCCTTATCCCCAACAATGAGCCAGATCATTTTATCTGGATTTAAGTATTTCTCTGAAAGCGCTTTTATTTCTTCTACGGTCATGTTTTTTACGATTTCCTCTCGATTTTTAATGTAATCCTTTGGGAGATTGTTCTCACTAATATCT
>Ga0207897_100558_pt1 | contig 10834 bp, 8 predicted proteins | sample LinPmetageLP42_FD_184054 | JGI IMG/M metagenome (GOLD analysis project Ga0207897, IMG submission 184054) | Marine viral communities from the Pacific Ocean - LP-42 (SPAdes) | ecosystem: Environmental > Aquatic > Marine > Oceanic | place: Pacific Ocean | collected 2010-08-27
GTTGCCTTGGTGGATTACGATCGTTATGATGCGCTCCGCAACGCGCTGACGGCTTTGTTTCTTCGGCGTTCTGCACGGAACGGTAGGCAACAGTTCTGGTACGGATAAGAACTGTTTGATGCGCCGTTTCATGTCTTGCGTAGTAGTGGTTTGATCACTATAATGCGCAGCTCATCGGGTGCGGGGTGGAGCAGTCTGGCAGCTCGTCGGGCTCATAACCCGAAGGTCGCAGGTTCGAATCCTGCCCCCGCTACCACATCTTGGTTAGAGACAAGCCCCCGATGAGGGGCTTTTTTTTTACGAGCAACTTGTAAAGCGTTGCTCGGGTACTGCTTCTTCTGGCGTTCTATGTCGCAACGGCTTCAGCAAATGCTTCTCCCGGTCGTCGAAGATCTCGGCTACGAGCTCTGGCATCTGGAGTCGGTGGGCGCGGGACGCAGCCGTACGGTTCGTCTTTATATCGAATCGCCTGACGGGATCGCTCTCGAGGATTGCGAGAAAGTAAGCCGCGAAGTCAGTGCTGTTCTGGACGTCGAGGATGACAGCAGTGGGCAGTTTCAGCTTGAGGTGTCGTCGCCCGGTCTCGACCGGCCGCTGGTGACGCCTGAGCATTTTCGCCGTTTTGTCGGTGAAGCGGCGCGAATCAGTATGTTCGCGCCCGTGGACGGCAAGAAGAAACTGCGTGGTGTGATTCTGGCGGTTAACGGCGATACGGTTGATTTGGGCTGTGATGACCAGACATACAGCCTGTCCATGTCAGACATGGCCAAGGCAAGATTGGAGCCGGTATTTGAAGCGTAGAGCCGCCAAAGACACAGGCGCACCGGTCAAACGCAACACGAACGATTTCGGGTGGCAGCGATGAACAAGAATGTCCTTTTGGTCGCCGAAGCGGTCTCCAACGAAAAAGGCGTTGACAAGGAAATCATCTTCGAGGCGATCGAGGCTGCGCTGGCGTCTGCAACGCGCAAGAAACACGGCGGCGAAATCGCTGTACGCGTCGAAGTCGACCGCAAGACCGGCAATTACGATACGTTTCGTCGTTGGGAAGTCATCGAGCCCGGTGCCGAGGGCGAAGACGGCGAGTTGATCTTCATCGACGCGCCGGACCGCCAGATTTCGCTCGAATCCGCGCAGGAAGCCAATCCTTCCCGGCAAGTCGGGGATTTCATCGAAGAGCCGATGGAGTCGGTCGAGTTCGGCCGTATTGCCGCCCAGGCTGCCAAGCAGGTTATTGTTCAGAAGGTCCGCGAAGCCGAGCGCGCTCAGATCGTGGAGCAGTATGAGCACCGCGTCGGTGAGCTGATCACGGGTCTGGTCAAGCGCATGGAACGCGGCGCTGTGATTCTCGATCTGGGTGGTAACGCCGAAGCTATCATTCCCCGTGATCAAATGATTCCGCGCGAGCCGATGCGTCCGGGCGACAGGGTTCGCGGCTTTCTTTACGATGTGCGCCCGGAACAGCGTGGGCCTCAGCTTTTCGTGTCACGTACCAAGCCCGAATTCCTGATCGAGCTGTTCAAGCTCGAAGTGCCGGAAGTGGGTCAGGGGTTGATCGAACTGCGCGGCGCGGCCCGCGATCCGGGTCTGCGCGCCAAGATTTCGGTCCAAGCGAAGGACCGCCGTATCGACCCGGTCGGCGCCTGCGTCGGCATGCGGGGTTCGCGCGTACAGAGCGTATCCAACGAGCTTGCGGGCGAGCGTATCGACATCATCATGTGGAACGAGAATCCGGCCCAGTTCGTGATCAACGCGATGGCGCCGGCCGAGGTCGAGTCGATCGTGCTGGACGAGGACTCCGGTAGCATGGATCTTGCGGTAGACGAGGAAGTGCTTGCCAAAGCCATTGGCCGTGGCGGCCAGAATATTCGTCTGGCCTCCGAGTTGACCGGCTGGCATCTCAATGTCATGACGCTGGAAGATGCAGATGCGAAGAGCGAGGCCGAGGGCGATGCTCTGCAGGCGATGTTCCGTGACCAGCTCGATGTTGATGACGAAGTGGCGGTAATTCTGGTCCAGGAAGGGTTCACGACCACCGAAGAAGTGGCCTATATCCCGATGGCCGAGCTGCTGGAAATTGAGGAATTCGACGAAGACATCGTCGAGGAATTGCGTAATCGTGCTCGAGATTATCTGCTGTCCAAGGCGATTTCTACCGCCGAAGGCACGGGCGACGAGCCCCAGGATGATCTCAAGGAAGTCGAAGGCGTTGACGACGAACTGGCGGCTGCACTCGCCGCGCAGGGTATTGTGTCCCGCGATGATCTGGCCGATCTCGGCGCGGACGAGTTGACCGAGCTGGTTGAGATGGATGAGGCCGAAGCGGGCCGCCTGATTATGGCTGCGCGTGCACACTGGTTTGCCGACGAGCAGGCCGGCGCCGAATAATTGTCCCGAATTAACGGGAAGGGCCCGCGGCGAACCGCCGGTGGCCCGCCCATGGAGTAAGTAGAATATGGCGCAAACGACAGTCAAACAGCTGGCATCGGAAGTCGGAATTCCGGTGGAGCGACTGATCTCGCGCTTGGCCGAGGCCGGCGTGACCGCCTCATCGGAAACCGATCAGATCAATGATGATGACAAGCTCAAGCTGCTACGACACCTGCGGGACGTCGGCGGTAGCTCAAAGAGCAAGCTGAGCACCGGTGGGCGCGCTAAGGTGTCGTTGCGCCGGCGTTCCACCTCCGAGCTGAAGGTCAATACCGGTCGCGGAGCGACGTCCGGTCGTACGGTCAGCGTGGAGGTGCGCAAGCGTCGCACCTACGTCAATAAGGCCCAGCAGGCCGAAGAAGACCAGGCCAACGAAGAGGCCGCGCAGGCCAAGGCCGCTGAAGACGCAGCAGCTCAGGAAGCAGCGCGCGCTGAGGCCGAGAAGGCAGAAGCCGAACGCGCCGAGACCGAGCGGGCCGAGGCCGAGGCCAAGCGCCAGCAGGACGAAGCCGATCGACTTCAGGCTGAAGAGAAGGCCAAGCGTGATGCGGAAATCGCCGCGCAGCGCGAAGCTCAGGAAACAGCGGATCGCGAAGCCCTCGAGAAAGAACGGGCCAAGCGTACGGTGAAGGTTGACGATGCGCGCTCGCGAGCGCAGGAAAATCTGCGTCGTGCGGCGCAAAGCCACGGTCGTACCGAGGAAGACGCCCAGCGAGAGAAGAATCGCGGCAAGCGCCAGGAACTGCATGTCGCCGAAGGCAAGCAGGGGCGGCGCAAGAGCAAGAAGAAGCGTGTCACTCGCGGCTCGAAGGTCAATGTGGCTACGGAGCATGGTTTCGAGCGACCGACTGCGCCCGTCGTGCGTGACGTCGAAATTCCCGAACTCATTACCGTGTCGGATCTGGCGCAGCGCATGGCAGTCAAGGGCGGCGACCTGCTCAAACGGATGATGAAGCTTGGCGTAATGGCCACGATCAACCAGACGGTCGATCAGGATACGGCGACGATTCTCGTCGAAGAAATGGGCCATAACCCGAAACTCGTCACCTCCGCGAGCGATGAGGAAGCGCTGGTCGAGGAAGTGCGCGCCGAGGAAGAGGAAGTCGAAGGCGTGTCGCGTGCGCCGGTGGTGACCATCATGGGTCACGTCGACCACGGCAAGACATCGCTGCTCGATTACATCCGGCGCACCAAGGTGCAGGCCGGGGAAGCAGGCGGTATTACCCAGCATATCGGCGCCTATCACGTGAAGCACGACAAGGGCGCGATCACGTTCATCGATACCCCTGGCCATGCGGCGTTCACACGCATGCGTGCGCGTGGCGCCCAAATTACCGATATCGCGATTCTGATCGTGGCAGCCGACGACGGCGTCATGCCGCAGACCAAGGAATCGATCCAGCACGCTCGCGCGGCGGGTGTGCCGATGGTCGTGGCCGTCACCAAGATGGACATCGCCAGCGCCGACATCGAGAAGGTCAAGTCCGGCCTGTCTGCGGAAGACATTATTCCGGAAGACTGGGGCGGCGACACCATGGTCGTACCGGTGTCCTCACATACGGGCGAGGGCGTTGACGATCTTCTGGATGCGATTCTGCTGCAGGCTGAAGTGGCCGAGTTCAAGGCCCCGATCGACGTGCCGGCTCGCGGCACGGTCATCGAATCCAGCCTCGAGAAAGGCCGCGGCCCGGTCGCGACGATTCTGGTGAAGGCCGGTACGCTCAAGCGCGGCGACAGCATCCTGGCTGGCCCGCATTTCGGACGTGTCCGTGCAATGTTCAACGAATTGGGCGAGCAGGTGAAGGAAGCCGGGCCGTCGATTCCGGTCGAAGTGCTGGGTCTGTCCGGCACGCCTGAGGCCGGTGACGATGCGTTCGTGGTGGCCAACGAGAAGCGTGCCCGCGAGATCGCGGAACAGCGCGAAGAGCATCGCCGCGAGAACAAGCTCGCCCAGCAGCAGGCTGCGCGTCTGGAAGAGGTTTTCGCCACGATTGGCGAAGAGGGCGCGGCCGAGGCCAAGGATCTCAATCTGCTGATCAAGGGCGACGTACAGGGCAGCGTGGAAGCGCTGGTCGAGTCGCTCGGCAAGATTCCGTCGGAAGAGGTCAAGATCCGCATCATCTCGAGCGGCGTCGGTGGTATCAGCGAATCCGACGTCGAGCTCGCGATGGCATCGCAAGCCATTATTCTGGGTTTCAATGTGCGTGCCGATTCCAAAGCCCGCAAGGTGATTCAGGAGTCGGGTGTGGATGTGCGCTACTACAGCGTCATCTACGAGGCGATACAGGACGTCACCGATGCAGTGTCCGGTCTTCTGGGGACGGAGCTGCGCGAAGAGATCATCGGTCTGGCCGAGGTGCGCGACGTGTTCCGCTCCTCGAAGCTGGGTGCGATTGCCGGCTGTCTCGTGGCCGATGGCAACGTCGTGCGCGGTCAGCCGATTCGCGTGCTGCGTGACAACGTGGTCGTCTATGAAGGCGAACTGGAGTCGCTGCGCCGTCACAAGGACGATGTCAATCGCGTCCCGGCGGGCACGGAGTGCGGTATTGGTGTCAAGAATTACAACGACATCAAGCCGGGTGATCAGATCGAAGTCTACGAGCGCACGGAAGTCCAGCGCGCCGTGAAGACCGCCGAGCCCGCGTAAGCGCGGGCCGGCCCTCGGTTGCTTTCGAATGCCACGCGAATTCAGTCGTCGTCACCGTGTTGCAGAGGAACTCAAGCGTGAGCTCGGAGTTCTCATCACCACGGAGGTGAAGGACCCGAGAGTCCGTCTCGTGGCCATCACTGACGTCGAAGTCTCGACCGACCTGAAATACGCCAAGGTGTATGTAGGCAGCTTCGACGTCACGGCCGAGAAGGAAAAGTCGGCCGAGGTGATCGAGGGGTTGCGTGCGGCTCGTGGCTTTCTCAAGCGGGCCTTGGGCAAGCGCTTGCGTCTGCGTGTCATGCCTGAGTTGCGCTTCATCGAAGATGCGACTGAACGCGAAGCGCAGCGCATGAGCGGCATCATTGATTCTGCGGTGGCCGAGGATCGGCTGCACAATCCCGACGCGGGCGAGGATATCCAAGGCGACGGTCGAGACAGCACATCAGCGGATCATGGGCCGACGTAAGCACGGGCAAGATATCGACGGCATTGTGCTGTTGAACAAACCGCTGGGCTGCTCTTCGAATACCGCACTGCAACGTGTTCGTCGCGCCTTCGACGCGCGCAAGGCCGGTCACACCGGTAGCCTCGATCCGTTGGCCAGTGGTTTACTACCGATCTGTCTCGGGGAAGCCACGAAGGTTTCGGGCTATCTCTTGTCGGCCGCCAAGCATTATCGGGTGTTGGCATCCATCGGGGCGGAGACAAAAACAGGCGATCGTGAAGGCGCGATCACCGAGCGCAGCGATGTCGTATTGCCGGAGCGGGCGGAACTCGAACAACGTTTGTCGGAGTTTGTCGGTGCGCAACAGCAGATTCCGCCCATGTACTCCGCGCTCAAGAAAGACGGCAAACGCTTATACGAACATGCTCGCGCGGGCGAGACGGTCGATCGTCCGCTGCGCGATATCGTCGTGCATTCCATGGAACTGCTCGCGTGTGATGCGCACTCTTTCGAACTCGACGTGCGCGTGTCGAGCGGAACCTATATCCGTACGTTAGTGGAAGATATCGCCCGGGCACTGGGTACACGCGGGCACGTTGCGGCGCTGCATCGAGTGGGTGTCGGCACGCTGGGGCGCGAGTTGCCCATGATCGAACTGGACGCGATCGAAGCGGGCGCAGGCGATCCACAGGCACTGGCTGGGTACCTGTTGCCGTTGTCGACAATCATCACCGACTGGCCGAGCATCACGCTGGACGAGGCACAGGCACAGGCCATAGGACACGGGCAGCGGGTCACCTGCGGCGCCGGCGCTGAACGTTCGGACGCGCTGCTACGTATCCTCGATAGCGATGATCGCATGCTCGGGTTCGGCACGGTCGACGAAGACGGCCGGCTGGCGCCGAAGCGTCTGTTTACCCGCACACAAGGATGATATTCAGCTGTATTCCGGCAGCTTCTGGAGGGCCGCTGTTCGATTGTCGAATAATGTTGTACTTGAAGCGAGCGAGCCGCTAGAATACGCGCCTTGTTACGCACTGCGGCCGCCCACCGGCGCTTGAAGCGCACGGGCTTTTTCCAAAACGCGCCGCAGGAAAACGTACTCTTTGTGTCTCGTTTTCCAGCCCCGCGATTTGGAAAAAGCCGGCTTGTTTCAACAGGTCGGCGGCTGCAGTGGTTGTATTACCGCATCAGGAGTAATCATGGCCCTGTCGACCGAAGAAAAAGCCGAAGTCATCAACAAACACGCCCGTGGCACCGGCGATACCGGTTCCCCGGAGGTGCAGGTTGCCCTGCTGACCACACGTATCAGCCAGCTGGGCGCCCATTTCGATTCGCACAAGGCCGATCATCACTCGCGCCGTGGCCTGCTCAAGATGGTGAACCAGCGCCGTAAGCTGCTGGACTACATCAAGCGTCACGATGCTTCGCGTTACAAGGCCTTGATCAGCGATCTGGGTCTGCGTCGCTAAGAGCAAGCTCTGCGAGCGCCCATAGTAAAGCGCCCCTCGGTCATCCGAGTCGGGCGCTTTTTTGTTTGAAAGAATAAATAGGATATCTACGTGAGCAACGTAACCGTAACCAGCACACAGACATTTCAGTACGGCGAGCACGCCGTAACCCTCGAAACCGGCGAAATCGCCCGTCAGGCCGATGGCGCCGTCAAGGTCAGCATGGGCGACACCGTTGTCCTCGTGACCGCCGTCGGCAAGAAAGAAGCGGCCCCCAACGCGGCTTTCTTTCCCCTGACGGTCAACTATCAGGAACGCACTTACGCGGGCGGCAAGATCCCCGGCGGCTTCTTCAAGCGCGAAGGCCGCCCGGGCGAAAAAGAGACGCTAACCTGTCGTCTGATCGATCGTCCGATCCGTCCGCTGTTCCCCAAGGGCTTCTATAACGAAGTACAGATCGTGGCCACCGTGATGTCGGTCGATCCCGAGATCGATGCCGATATTCCCGCGATGATCGGCGCTTCGGCAGCGCTCGCGCTGTCGGGCATGCCGTTTGCCGGGCCGATCGGCGGCTGCCGCGTGGGCTACGCCAACGGCGAGTACGTGCTCAACCCGAGTGCGACGCAAATCAAGGCAGGCGATCTTAATCTGGTCGTGGCCGGTACATCGGATGCCGTGTTGATGGTTGAATCCGAAGCCAAGCAGCTCTCGGAAGAAATCATGTTGGGCGCGGTGTTGTTCGGTCACGAGCAGCTCCAGGCTGCCATTCAGGCGATCAGCAAGCTTGCCGATGAAGTCGGCAAGCCGGCCTGGGACTGGCAGGCAGCGCCGACCGACGAGTCGCTGGCCGAAGCCGTGAGCCGGGTCGCAGCCGAGGAGGTCACCGCCGCCTATCAGATTGCGGACAAGCAGGAGCGTGGTGCACGTCTGTCCGAGATCAAGGACAAGGTCGTCGCGGAGCTCGCCGTTGAAGACAACGCAGAGGGCTGGACGCCGGACGACGTCAAGGGTGCGCTGGGTGCGCTCGAGAAGAAGACCGTCCGTTCGCGTATTCTCGACGGCGAGCCGCGTATCGACGGCCGCGATACCCGCACCGTACGCCAGCTGACGATTCGGACCGGTGTATTGCCGCGTACCCATGGTTCGGCGCTGTTTACTCGTGGTGAGACCCAGGCGCTGGTCGTATCAACGCTCGGCACCGGTCGCGATGCACAGATGATCGACGCGGTCGAAGGCAAGTATGACGATCCGTTCATGCTGCACTACAACTTCCCGCCCTACAGCGTGGGCGAGACCGGCTTCATGGGCAGCCCCAAGCGCCGCGAGATCGGCCACGGCAAGCTCGCCAAGCGCGCCATCATGGGTGTGTTGCCGGATCTCGAGAAAGAGTTCCCGTATGTGATGCGCGTGGTCTCGGAGGTCACTGAATCCAACGGTTCCTCGTCGATGGCCTCGGTCTGTGGCACCAGCCTGGCGCTGATGGATGCCGGCGTGCCGATCAAGGCGCCGGTGGCCGGTGTCGCCATGGGCTTGATCAAGGAGGGCGATAAGTTCGCAGTCCTGACCGATATCCTGGGCGACGAGGATCACCTGGGCGATATGGACTTCAAGGTCGCCGGTTCGAGTGACGGTATTACCGCGCTGCAGATGGATATCAAGATCGGCGGTATTACCCGCGAGATCATGGAAGTCGCGCTGGGACAGGCCAAGGAAGGCCGTCTGCATATCCTCGATGTCATGGGCGATGCCATCAACGCGCCGCGTCAAGAAGTGTCCGAGTGGGCGCCGCGTATCTTCACGATCAAGATCGACTCCGACAAGATCCGTGACGTGATCGGCAAGGGCGGTGCGACCATCCGTTCGATCACCGAAGAGACCGGTGCAAGCATCGATATCGAAGATGACGGCACGATCCACGTGGCGGCCGTCGACAAATCCGCCGCTGATCTCGCGATCAAGCGTATCGAGGACATCACCCGCGATATCGAAGCAGGCCAGGTCTATGAAGGCAAGATCGTCCGTATTGTCGATTTCGGCGCGTTCGTGAATCTGGTGCCGGGGCGTGATGGTCTCGTACATATCTCCCAGATCGCCGATCACCGCGTCGAGAAAGTCACCGATGAGTTGTCGGAAGGTCAGGTCGTCAAGGTCAAGGTGCTGGAAGTCGACCGCCAGGGCCGTGTGCGTCTGTCCATGAAAGAACTGGCTGCATCGGAAGCCGAAGAAGGCTCCGACGAAGGCTGAGCGAAAGCCCGGTGAAGAGCTCAAGAGAGGCGCCTTTCGAGGCGTCTTTTTTGTGTCTGGTCTACGAGATGAAAAGACCGCTTACGCCAAAAGATCACGCACGGCGTCGGGCGGCATGTAGACGAGGCGTGAGCGCAGCGACAAGAACGAGATGGTCAGGCTGATCGTTGTCAGTCTGGCTCTGTTTGCCGCTACCAAGCTGTCGTTGGTCCGGTCTACGGAAGAAATTATCACCTGAAGCCAACGCCTTGCACGCGTCGACACGGTGAGTGCGGCGGCGCCTCTTTCATACCGTAATCGATTGCCGGGAGCTTTCAATCGTCGGACGCGGTGCGCCACAGAAGCACGTTGTCTTTATTTCAGACAAAAAAAGCCCCCTAGGGTAAGGGGGCAAGGTGCGAGAAAGGCCGTTAGGCCTTTCGGAGGAGATTCGGTGATCAACGTTTCCGTTGATGTTGCGTTGCAGTATAGAGTCGTCTACGACTTTAGTCAAACGTTTGTGCGGTTAAAATGAAAGTCCGTTTTCATGATCACGATTGCTTTTTGTTATGACCGCTCTCTGTCTTGTTAGTTTCGGCGTCGCTGGTTTTTTCTGAACCTTCACCGGCTTTCTCGCGCCGGCCGAGATTGGCAAGGAACTCGCGCCGCACGGTCCGCCAGATCGGGACTTGATACTGCGAGAGTTCGCGCAGCGTGATCAGGGGGTTGTTGGCGCCAATCAGGCGGCGCATCCGATCCTTGAACTGTTGCTGTTGTTCTGAAAAGAAGTCCAGCGATAACTCGAGATAGGAGCTGACCGTGCTTTGCATCGAGTCGCCATAGAAACGGATGATATTACGCAGTACCTCGGTACGAAATATCGGGTCGCCACCTTCCTCCTGCTCGCTGATGACCTGCAGAAGGATCGTACGAGTGATGTCGTCTCCGCTGCGCTTGTCGATCACCTGGAAGTCTTCGCCGCGGATCACAAGCTGGCGAATATTCTCAAGCGTGATATAGCGACTGACTTCGGTATCGTACAGCCGACGATTCGGATATTTCTTTATGATCCGTTTGTTTTCACTCATCCTCGATGCCCCGTCGTATGCCTGCAAGCTGTTGTTGCATTGCGGTATAAGGATTGTGCCAGATTGACGCGTTCTTTGGGTGCATCAGGGCAGTGTCGATGCCGCGCGGGCGGGATGGCGCACTCGAATCGTCATTTGAGTCGTTAACGGTAACGGGCAGCGCTGACGGTACGTTGAAGCATAGTAGCCGGCGTGTGAGGCGGGCTTTGGTGCGACGGACATGTCGCAAAAAAAACGCCCGCGTTAGAGCGGGCGTTTAAATCGAAAGCGCGGTTTCTAGCGTCCGAGCTGGCGCTCTCGAATCTCGTCGAGACTCTTGCAGTCAACGCACAAGGTGGCTGTGGGGCGCGCTTCAAGGCGGCGGATACCGATCTCGGTGCCGCAGGTGTCGCAGAATCCGTACTCGTCGCGGTCCACGCGGCCGATCCCCTGATCGATTTTGCGGATCAGCTTGCGCTCGCGGTCGCGGGTACGCAGCTCCAGGCTGAACTCGGATTCCTGGCTTGCCCGGTCTGTCGGGTCCGGGAAGTTTGCGGCCTCGTCCTTC
>Ga0207897_100559_pt1 | contig 10831 bp, 12 predicted proteins | sample LinPmetageLP42_FD_184054 | JGI IMG/M metagenome (GOLD analysis project Ga0207897, IMG submission 184054) | Marine viral communities from the Pacific Ocean - LP-42 (SPAdes) | ecosystem: Environmental > Aquatic > Marine > Oceanic | place: Pacific Ocean | collected 2010-08-27
GCCTGACACAAGATCCTCGCCATCCCAGCCGAAGCTCTTAACTCACCGTATTGATAGAGTACGCTGCGCAGTTGTGCCTCTTCATATTTATTAATCACATCGTAGGCAGAAAAAGGACTCGTCTGGTTCATACGCATATCAAGATCGGCTTCAAAACGGGTAGAAAAACCTCTTTCGGCTACATCAAATTGATGTGAGGAAACCCCAAAATCACCTAAAATACCATCCACTTCTTTGTGCCCATGAAAACGTAAAAAGCGCTTGAGAAACCTGAAATTCTCGTTCACCAATAAAAATCTCGGGTCGTCGATAGCGTTCTCAAGCGCATCTTTATCCTGATCAAAAGCTATAAGCCTTCCTTTATCTCCAAGCCTACTTAAAATTTCAACGGAATGTCCGCCACCTCCAAAAGTGACATCCACGTAAACACCATCTGGCTTTATAGCCAGGCCGTCTACCGTAGGGTTTAATAATACGGGATTATGATATTCCATTTGCTGTATCGTCATCGCCCATTACGTCTTCTGCCAGATCTGCAAAATCATTGGCAGCGTCATCAATGGCCTGTTCATAGCTGTCTTTATCCCAAATTTCCACGATGTTAATCGCTGATGAAATCACTACTTCTTTAGTAATTCCGGCAAACGAAGCAAGATCCTTTGGGATATTTAATCTTCCTGTAGTATCCAATTCCACTGTTTTTACTCCGGCTGTAAAACGACGAATGAAATCGACATTTTTTCGGTTAAAACGGTTGAGTTTACTCATCTTTTCCATCAACGCATTCCACTCACTCATAGGATACAACTCAAGACACTGTTGGAAAACAGCCCGCTTGATCACAAACCCTTCGGTCATCACTGGAGTCAATTGCTTCTTTAAAGGAGATGGCACCATGAGCCTTCCCTTTACATCTGCCTTACACTCGTATGTTCCTATTAAATTGAGCACTAGTTTGTTGGATTTTCAATAATCTATCTTCAAATATAAAAAGTATTTACCACTTTTTACCACAATTTACCACATTGTTGATAAGTTTTACCACCTAAGCACTGTATACAGCATTAAATAGGCTATAATCATTTGATTTTCAAATAGCTAAAAAGGTTTTCAACAATATTCTGATACGCCCCAATTTGCACTGATTTCAATATTTTATAAATGCGTTCTAGTGCATTAACATTTCAGTAAAAAAAGTGTATTTTTGCTTTCATAATTGCAGTATATTCCATGACCAATCAAATGAAAAAAGAAGGAAAGTTTAGCTACCTCGAAGTAGGCGAAGGCACTCCAATCGTTATCTTACATGGGTTGATGGGTGGTTTAAGCAACTTTGACGGTGTAGCAAACTTCTTCCCCCCGAAAGGCTACAAACTCCTTATACCGGAGCTCCCTATTTACAAGATGCCAATCTTAAAAACCAATGTTAAGTACTTTGCGAAGTATGTAAAGCAGTTTATAGATTATAAAGAACTTGAAGAGGTTATCCTCTTAGGAAATTCATTAGGCGGCCATATCGGACTTTTGTGCACAAAATTATACCCAGAAAACATTAAAGCACTTGTAATCACTGGAAGTAGTGGGCTTTATGAAAGCGCCATGGGTGAGAGTTATCCAAAACGGGGTGACAGGGATTATATCCAGAAAAAAGCAGAAAACGTTTTTTATGATCCTAAAGTCGCTACTAAAGAAATTGTAGATGAAGTATATGAAACTGTAAACGATCGTAATAAATTATTACGCACGCTCTCGATCGCAAAAAGCGCCATACGTCATAATATGGGTAAAGATTTACCTGAAATGAATACGCCCACTTGCATCATTTGGGGTAAGAATGATAATGTTACGCCACCAGAAGTAGCAGACGAATTCCATGAAAAATTACCAGATTCAGATCTCTATTGGATTGACAAATGTGGACACGCTGCCATGATGGAACATCCAGATGAGTTTAACGAAATCTTAAACGGCTGGTTACAAAAAAGAGGATTTTAGATACGTATCCTCAAAGGAGGTATTAATTGATATTTCCAACTTTAGCACACTTTAGGCACTTCAAAATGAAAATAAAATCGGCAGAATTTGTAATGAGTAATAGCGATGTTGCTAAATGTCCTAACAAACAAGTGCCAGAATATTCGTTTATTGGCCGAAGTAATGTAGGTAAATCTTCTTTGATCAATATGCTCATGCAGCGTAAAAGTCTTGCTAAAACGTCAGGGCGCCCAGGAAAAACACAGCTCATCAACCATTTTTTAATCAATACCAATTGGTTCCTTGTTGATTTACCTGGATATGGATATGCACGTGTTTCCAAAAAAGCCAAGAAAACATTCCAGAAATTTATTACAGACTATTTTGAAAAACGGGAGCAGCTTGTTCTTGCTTTTGTACTAATAGATTGTAGACACGAACCACAACCCATTGATATTGAGTTTATGCAATATTTGGGCGAGAGTCAGGTTCCGTTCCAAATAATTTTTACAAAAGCCGATAAATTAAAACCGAATGCGCTTACCAGAAATATAGCGGAGTACGAAACAAAAATGCTGGAAACCTGGGAAGAAATGCCACAGTACTTTGTTACTTCGGCTAGTAATAGCGAAGGTAGAGACGAGGTGTTAAACTATATTGAAAGTGTCAACGAAGGATTTTATGGAGCGCAAATACATTAAAGTCGCTCTTTGATTTTTGCCATTAGTTGTTCAGAATTTTCAAATGCATTCAATTCATCGGGAGTTATAAAAATATGAAGTCCGTCGTTTTCTTCAGATAAAACGATAGGAAAATCATATTTTGGCAACCATTTAGAGCGATATTGCTTTAAAAATTCATCTTTATGGAGAAAGATCATTTCGGTCGTACTGCTTTTTCGGAACTTTTTCCACTTGCTTTTTTCTGAAAAAATCCCAAACGTAATACCACACAAGTTGCAGTCATACGTATTTGGACTTAGCATTTTATGTAAAGAATCTAAATAGCCCCTAACGCTACCCGAAGTTGCATTGTAAATAAACAGGAGTTTCATTACTCTTTTTTGAGCTCTAGCTTTTCGGCGAAATAATCGCAAAAATCTTTCATGGTTGCTGTCATCTTCTCATCATTGGTCGCTCTCATAAAAGTATCGGCCATTGCACTGAGGGTCTGATGAAAAAAGATTTTCATTTCGTCCAGCGGCATATCTTTGGTCCAAAGATCGATACGCAAAGATTCTTTCGTTTTATGGTCCCAGACCGATAGCAACAACGCCTTGGTTTCTTCTTTGTTAATACCGCCATCTTCTGCACTCCAATGCAGTTTTTCGGGTATTTTGTTATCGTCTAGTGCGACTTTGATCGTAATTTCTGAAGTATGTGCTGCCATTACTTTTTTGCTGGTTTATATTTTGAATCGTTAAAAATTTCTTCGGAAGGTTTTGAGAGTAATTCTGTTACCGAAACATCGTTATTTTTCATGTAGGCCCGCACCATTTGCCATCCCAAATAACGCCCTATCATTCCGGGAGAATCATTATCGATCTCCAGATAAAATTTTGAAAAGGGTGCCGGTGCAATAAAGCGCGACGGTAATTTAGGGTCTGTACTATACAGTATTTCGTTTTCAACAAAATAGCGCCACATCTCTAATTCGTTATCCTTGGCCCATTGCATTTCGGCTTCGGTATATCCTATTTTGTTCGCATCGGTTGTTGATGGCAACCAGAGGTCCTTTAAATAGAGCTCCTTACCAAAATAGATCATTTGCGCCAATAGATTTCGGTTTCGAGGATTTGCTATTAACTGCTCTGCATAGGAAGTGGCAACATCTTGGGCAATTTGATCTTCCTTTAAGTTTTTTGCAATGTATTTTTTAATCCCTTGATAAAATTCATGATCTGCTCCTAAGTAGGTATCTAGCGACAGCACCAAGAGGGTGTCTGCAATGATCGCTTTGTTTTGATAATCTACATCTGATGTGACAGTGACCGTGGTAGGCGCCTTAAATTCTGGAAAATAATATTTTATATGCTGAAATAGCGGAACTAACTGATCTTCAATTTTTGCTTCGGAAGGAAATTTTGATTCCACAGCAGAGTCCAATTCTTGTTGCAAAGTGTCATTAATACGGCCTAACCAAATACTATCATGAAACTGCGCCGGAAAAAAAATAGGATACTTGTTTTTAAGTGCTTGTAAATTCTCTGGGGTAACTTTCGCAAATTCTTTATCAAAACGTAAGATTTTCACCTCCATCGGGATGGCTTCAATTTCTTTTTCGGTTTTTGAAGTCTCATCACAACTGATCAGTAATAGAGAAACTAACAAGAGTACATAAAATTTCATATGGGTTACTTTGGCAACTGTTTAACGCAAATGCCACAAATAAATTTTAAATTTTGAGTTACATTTGTTTTGCAAATTTATCACTTATAACCCATAAAACCTTATAAAATGCAGACTGAAAAAGTAGTAGATCATATTGTAAATTGGTTAAAAAACTATGCTGTTAATGCGAAAATGGAGGGGTTCGTACTAGGGATTAGCGGTGGCATAGACAGTGCCGTTACTTCAGCACTTTGTGCGAAAACGGGTTTACGTACTTTATGTGTTGAGATGCCCATCCATCAAGCCGAAAATCAAGTGAGCAGAGGACAAGAACATATTGCACAGCTTAAAAAACGCTTTGCAAATGTGAGTAATGTAAAAGTAGATCTAACTCCTGTTTTTGAAGAATTTAGAACCGAAATTCCACCTACAGGAAATGATACTTTTCTAGACCTCAGCTTAGCCAATACCCGTGCCAGGCTACGTATGACGACCTTGTACTTTTTTGCGGGACTTCACAAATATTTAGTAGCAGGAACGGGTAATAAAGTGGAAGATTTTGGCGTTGGCTTTTTTACCAAATATGGCGATGGTGGAGTCGATTTAAGTCCTATCGCAGATTTATTAAAAAGTGAAGTATACGAAATTGCAAAATACCTTGAAGTACCTATGAGCATTCAAAATGCAGCCCCTACAGATGGGTTATTTGGCGATAGCAGAACGGATGAAGATCAAATAGGTGCTAGTTACGATGAATTGGAATGGGCCATGAAAATGCACGCTGAAGGCAAACATTCTTCTGATTTTCAGGATAGAAAGAAAATTGTATTTGATATCTATTCTCGTCTCAACCGGGCAAATCAACATAAGATGCTACCTATACCCGTTTGCGAAATTCCATCGAATTTAAAATAAATATCGTTTTTCAACGAGTATTCTTGAAGTTGAACGAATAATCTCACAAACAACGCTTCTTTTCTTTAAATTTGGTTTTCATTAACAAAAGGACAATCTCACAACCTTAGCAACAACCTATCTATTAGGTAATTGCTAAACACAATTTCAAATATGAAAAAAATTATCATTGCAGACCATCATCCTGTTACCAGTAAAGGTATCGGTTGTATGTTGAAAAAAAACGACAATTATTCTATCGTTGGAAAAGTTAGCAATGGCGACGAGTTGTATAAGAATTTACATGAAAAACAACCCGACATTTTAATCATGGAAATTGATCTACCTCAAATAAATGGGATTAATGCATTAAGAGGTATAAAGAATGAATTTCCAGACATGAGAGTCCTTATCTTCTCATGTCATCCCGAAGAAATTTACGCTTTACGATCTGTAAAGTCCGGTGCTGCAGGCTATGTGCCCAAAACAGCTTCAACGAAAGTATTTTTAAAAGCGCTAAAAAAAATAGCGAAAGGCGGTATTTTCTTAAACGAAGAACTTACCTCAACCTTCACTGCGCGTAACGTAGGTGAAACAAGTGCCATAAGCCGTTATAAAAAATTATCGTCCCGAGAGATCGAAGTATTAAATTTGCTTTCTAGCGGAAAAAGGAACAAAGACATTGCCTACGCATTAGATATTAACGAGAAAACGGTGAGCACCTATAAAACGAGGTTGCTTAAAAAATTGAAAGTTGATAATCTTGCAGATTTGATACACCAATCCAGAATGTTTCAATTTGGATAAAAACTAGAGTACTCTCCGGAGTTTTTCTGAAAGTACTTTTTTAAGTGAAATGTAGTCTACAATATCCTGTAGGCTATTTTCTTTTTCAGAAGATTCGCTGTTCTTCATCTCTTCAGAAAGTTCGCTTATTTTTTGCGCTAATAATTCACGCCTCAAGTTTAAAATGGTCTCACTTACAATTTGAGATATTGATTTATTCTTAGCCTTTACGAAGATTTCCTTGCTTTCCCAATCATGTAATTGGTACTTCTCCTCTTCCATTAAAATATTTGTGATCACTGAAGCATTTTCAGCTTTCAGTTCATTTACAAACGTGTCTATCTTTAATTCCTGCTCTAGGTTAAGCTTATTGATGATTTCAAAATAAAGCTCTTTAAAAGATTCATTGGCAAACTCTATTTCATCTTCTTGTAGGTCAAGATAGATTTTTTCAAAAACACGTGAGGTTACTGTTTCTGGCTTTAAGGTTATATTTCCAGCTTCATCTGCTTCCAGAATAAGGTCTTCAAACTGTTCTTCCTCACTTCCGTAGAGCAAGAGCAATTCGATTATTTTTTGCTCCAATTCGTACTGAACGTCTATCTTTTTTAAAGGCTTCGCTTCTTGCGGAACGACTTCCATTTGCCTAGGCTGGCCAGTGGTTTGCTTTTTTGATGTATCGCGCTGCTCCTTACTTAGTATTTGCGCCAAGGTATTAAAGAGAACCTCCTCACTAATCTCCATGATGCGTGAACATTCCTTTATGTAGACTTCCCGTTTAATAACATCGGGGATTTTAGCAATACTCACGACCATATCACGGATGGTTTCCGCTTTTTTAATTGGGTCGCTTTTCGCTTCAGAAGCCAATAACGACGCTTTAAAAGAAATAAAATCCTGTGCATTATCCTCGAGGAAGAGCGTGAGTTCTTCTAACGAGTTATTCTTGGCAAAGCTATCTGGATCTTCTCCTTCAGGAAACGTACAGATTTTCACGTTCATCCCTTGCTCTAAAATCAAATCGACACCACGCAAAGATGCACGCAGTCCGGCAGCATCTCCATCAAAAAGTACCGTGATGTTCTTTGTCAGCCTGTTAACAAGCCGTATCTGCTCTGGCGTTAAAGCGGTACCAGAAGACGACACCACATTTTTTATCCCGCGCTGGTAAAACTGAATGACGTCTGTATATCCTTCAACCAAGTAACAATTATCTTCTTTGGCAATACTTTGTTTCGCATTATAAATCCCATAAAGCACCTTGCTCTTATGGTAAATTTCACTTTCTGGAGAGTTTAGGTATTTGGCTGCTTTTTTATCACTGGTCAATATGCGTCCTCCAAACCCTAACGTACGCCCACTCATACTCAAGATGGGAAACATCACCCGACCTTTAAAACGATCAAATTGCTTCTCTTCCTTGACAATAGTAAGCCCTGTTTTTTCTAGAAAATCCAGCTTATACGCTTTTTTAATGGCGTGGCTGGTAAACGCATCCCAACTATTTGGCGAGTAGCCCAACTCAAAGGCTTTAATGGTTTCGTCTGTAAAACCACGTTCTTTAAAGTAACTTAATCCTATGGCCTTGCCCTCTTCCGTTTTAAGGAGTGTGGTATGAAAATATTCTTTGGCGAACTCACTTACTAGGTATAAACTTTCGCGTTCGCTCGCTTGTTCTTTTTCTTCGGAAGTCTGCTCGGTTTCTTCAATTTCAATTCCGTATTTTTTCGCTAGATATTTTATGGCTTCCGGATAACTAAAGTGCTCGTGTTCCATTAAGAATGAAACAGCATTACCCCCTTTACCGCTACTAAAATCTTTCCAGATCTGTTTTACAGGAGAAACCATAAAACTAGGGGTACGCTCATCACTAAACGGACTCAACCCTTTAAAGTTACTGCCCGATTTTTTGAGTTGTACAAAATCACCGATCACCTCCTCTACCCGGGCGGTTTCAAAAACGTTGTCTATGGTGGTTCTGGATATCAAGTTTCAGTATTCAATGTTCAAAGATGTAAAAAAAGGTTCAAAAAGTCCTTTTATGCCACTAGTTCTTATCAACAAAAAAGGCTTCGTTCCCGAAGCCTTTGGCAAATTGAAATAATTGATTGATGAATGGTACTCATAACGCTTCTTTAAGAAAACGCTATTTTTTATTAGTCAACGTCAAACCGCAGCCCCAAGGAAACATTACGCTGATCTATTGGGTTGTCTTTAAAGATTGTGTTCAGATCATATTTTACATAGAGCGCGGTACCTCTCCAACCTATATAGCCACTAAGTCCGTAGATAAAATTATTGGTATTGTAATCATCCTTTAATTTTAGTTTTACGTCTTCGCCATCTTCTTTGAACTTTAATTTTTGACGTGAGCTCAAGTTAAGTCCGGCATAACCACCAAGGCCTACTTTAATTTTTTTATAGGTGTTATATCTAAAATAATCATCCTTCACTGTTTTTTCTGAAGGGCCAAATTCAAAGTGAATAGGAACGACAAGGTTATCCATTCTAAATTTTGATTTTTTTAGATCTAGAGGGTATTCCGAAAGAACTGTTTGATCTCCGTCTTCTACATAATATCTGTTATCTGTTGGTTTTAACCCATTAAACTGAAAAGAAACTCCATATTTAATACGCAACCAATTACTCTCTTTAAACACTCTCGTTTTCCACGCCCAGCCCAATTCGGCAAAACGGCTCCCTCCTATTTTAAAGTCACTCTCATCCAAGTTCTCGCCTTCTGTGATTACATTGTTTAGACCTACAGCAAAAACAAAATCGCTTGTCGTGCGCAGATCATATTTACGTTTTTTGGGTTCACCGAGTCGAATGTCGATTGATTTACCGTCGGTAAAAATGGCTATTCTATTATTGTCACTTTCAATGCCATTACGTTCTAACAATGCAATTTTGTTGTCAATGATAGCAATGCGGTTTTCGATGTTCAAGGCACGTTTTTCAGCAGCTTCTCTTTTTAGGATTTCTGCTTGATTTGAAGTGATCTCGGCACTTTCCACTCGGGCCATAATAGCTTCAACTTCTTTTTTAAGCGCCTCTTTTTCTTCGGCAATGATTTGTTCCTTTGAAGCTTTCAACACTTCAATTTTAGCTTGAGGCTCTTCTTCTTGAGAATAAACAAGTGACGTACTTAAACTGGCTAGCGCTAGGGCTGCGTACAAAATAATTGTTTTCATGATGTTCGTATTTTGTGCTTTGATTAAAAGCGTGATTGATGAATGATTGTAGTTAAAAATTTAATTAGTTATTTCGTTCGGCTACGGCAGTCTTTAATTTATCGAAACCTTCGCCTAGTGCCATAAACACCTTTTCTCTAAAACCTTGCTCCATCTCAAACTCAACATCGTCTAATAGCGCCATGGCATCCACTTGTTTGTTGTTTAGGATTCGTTGAGTTCTAATTTCCCGTTGTGCGTTCTTCAGCAAAGCATCTATCTCGTCGATATTGACATCTTGGTTCTTGTCTTTCAATGCTTTTACTTCTGCAACTACTTTTTCTACTTGATTGGTTTCAAAAGATTTATTGATAATGATACCCGAATTTATCTCTTGTGACTGTGAATCCTTTTTGGGATCTGTTTCGGTTTTTGCAAGAGCTTCGGTTTTTTGCCCATTTTGTTGTTGTACTTGTTTTTCGGTCTTTTTAATAGTCATTTCTGTGCTTTCGGTAGTTCTCTTAACGGGTTTTTCAGTAGCCACACGTTCCTCGGTATTTATTGGAACTATTTCTTCTTTTGTGTTATCTACAACTTCTTTGGTTTCTTCTGTTTTAACCTTTTCAACCGCATCTTCCTTTACCAACGTTTTATTTAGATCCTTGGCTTCGTTGTTAAAAACAAAAGAAGCAACGATGATAATGCCTATAAAACTTGCAGCAATGGCGTACCACATAAATTTGTTTCCGCCTTTTTCGTTTTCTAATTGTCCTTCCAATTTGGCCCACGCCTCGTTTGATGGCTGTATCTCGCGCTCCTGGAGCTTTTCTCTGATATTTTCTTCTAGTTTAATGGGTGCCATAACTTATATTGTTTTGGTTTACTTGCGATTGTAATAACTTTCTCGCTTTAAAAAGTTGTGATTTTGAGGTGCCTTCACTTATCTGTAAAAGTTCTGCAATTTCACTGTGCTTGTATCCTTCTACCGCATATAGTACAAAGACGGTTTTATATCCTTCTGGCATTGCGTCTATGAGCTTTTGTATTTCATTTACTTCTAAAGCCGTATCTAGATACGCTGCGTGCTCAATAGAATTTTCAATTTCTGTGGGATCATTGAATTTTAATTTTTTATCCCGGCGTAATTGTGAAATTGCTTCATTTACCATGATCCTACGGATCCACCCTTCAAAACTACCTTCTGCCTTATAGGTTTTTAAATGAGTGAATACTTTAAGAAATCCGCTGAGCATGACTTCTTCTGCCACATCTGTGTTTTTAATATACTGTCTGCATATGCTCAACATTTTGGGGGAGAAAAGCTCGAACAGATCGTGCTGCGCGCGCCGGTTTCCCTTTTTTGCTTTCGCAATGAGTTTTGTATAGTTTTTATGAAGTGATATTAATTTCAAAATATGCTCCGCAATGGTTTCTATTTATAAAGACGCAAATGTTTTAAAAAAGGTTGCCTGCTTCGGTACAATTTTATCTGAAAAAGATAAAATCACTCAGCAGCCCTAGATTGTGAAAGATAGTTCAACCTATGACGGATACAATTTTATCTGAAAGAGATAAAATCACTCAGCAGCCCTAGATTGTGAAAGGTAATTCAACTTATGAAAGGGTACAATTTTATCTAAAAAAAGATAAAATCACTCAGCAGCCCTAGATCAT
>Ga0207897_100560_pt1 | contig 10813 bp, 4 predicted proteins | sample LinPmetageLP42_FD_184054 | JGI IMG/M metagenome (GOLD analysis project Ga0207897, IMG submission 184054) | Marine viral communities from the Pacific Ocean - LP-42 (SPAdes) | ecosystem: Environmental > Aquatic > Marine > Oceanic | place: Pacific Ocean | collected 2010-08-27
TTTATGGCATTTGTCTCATCGATTGATTCGTAAGATTCTTTCACACAATCTGTGCTTTGTACTCAACAAAAAACTTGGTAATCCGCCTCTTCAGTTTGATTTGCTTATTTCAAGTTGAGAGTGGGGTAATTTAAGAGAATTTATTATGATAGATAATTTGAACAAAAAGTCTTCAGCTAATAAAACTGGGGCAGGTAAGATTAAATTCGGCGGCATGAATGGTGGCGATTCTGTAATATCATCTTTAGCTAGAATAAGATATGAAGCTGGTATAATTCAACAAGCTACTTTACTTACAGCCGGAGATGGTGTCACTATTTTATTTAACGGTTCTAACGGAGAGCCACTATATGAAGGTAAGCCACACTTTTTATGTCATTCTTCCGACTTGTCTAAAGCAATGATTTTTAGGAATGATGATGAAGCTACTTCTTTTTTGAAAGATTTGGGCTTTGCAGATCAAGATATTCTTAAATCTTAACCATTATTATTTATAAGAAAATTATGCTCAGTTTATAGGTATTCTTTATTTATTAAACATAATGGCCGACATAGTAATAACTACCATGTCGGCCATTATGTTAATTACCTATAACTAAAGATGCCTTCAGCTCAAAATCCCCTCAAACATATCATTTAAATAAGCCGTTTGATTGCCTAGCATAAACAACACATTTCGCTCTTTCAGCTCATCTTCGCTTAAGGAATTGTTTATCAACTCTTTCATTGGCGTCGTGGTCAAAATAAAGCTATTTAGTATCAGCTTATCTTCTAAGCGGCTCTCAAGGGTTTTTATTTCTTTATATAGATTAATTTTGGCATCATCAGTATTCATGTTGCGGATACCCTTAGGATCAATCAAGGTCAGGTACTGCTCACCCGTCTCTTTGTGTACTAACCACAATAAAAAGTCTGGATAAAAATTACCTGCTAGTGCAAAACCTAATCCTTTGTAACGGTTATCGGGATTACGAAGTAAATAGATATGGTAATCTTTAAGCGCATCAATCTGTTTATCAGAATTGATATAGTGCTGTAGATCATCGACGAATTTGACTTCGCTACTCTCACCCTTACTGTCATAATCAAATACTGAAGGCGACCAAGTAAATGGCAAGCTATCATCATTTTTGCTGAACAATGGATAATACAGATGCTTGTCAAATACGACTGTACGTAAGCTACCGTCCTGCCAGTTGACTGTCTTCTCTAGCTGTCCATCATTGACTATATCTTGTAACTTGGTAAGGCGTTTAAAGTACTCTTCTGCCTCACCATTAAACCCTTCTTTTGATGTAAAGACATATTTGTCGCACATGTGAATAGGCAGATCATCGTCACCGACATTAAACTCTGTCACTTCATAGTACTGACCTTCGTATGCGTTTTTCATGGTTTTGTAAAATCTGTCCATGTACGCTTGTAGCAGCTCTAATAAAATGCTTTGTTGAAAGCGTATACCCTCTACATCTTTCGTCAGCTTTTCGCTATCTACCAATAGCCTATACCAGTCATCATGGGTATTCTTAATTGGCTTACAGCAGAACGCTCTAAGCTCGTCGATACCAAGACGTATGTTGGTATAGCCACGTTGCATCTTATACTGCTGTAATTGTAAATATAAACTGTCAAAATCAAAGAAGGGCATGATATCAGGCGATATCTCATGCTCTTGACGCTTGTCTTTTAAGTCATTATTACGCTTGCGCTTATCGGTATGATAGGCTTGGAGTCGTGGATATAAGTCTAAAATAACAAACGGTTTTTTAATCTTGCCTTGATACTTATCAGGAATTTCAAATAGCGACAGCTTAACCTGTGCCTTGAATCCATTTGGCTGATTGTCTTTATAACCATCTTTAAGCGTCAAAGTTTTGAGTCTATGCGGCGCTGCTATACGATTGGTGTTGAAATCTAAAGTAACTAAATCTTGGTTAAGGACGATACCTTCATCGTTTAGATAGTCACGGAACTTTTCCATATAGTCAGCATGTAAGCCAAATATATTAATCGTTTGTAGTAAATCTAGATACAGGTCTTTATATTCAGCTTTACTATAAATATTGTGCGGCGTTCGCTTGAGTGAGAACCCCTCACCTTTTAAACGTACACCTCGACCGAACAATTGAATGATTTGGGAGCCTTCACCGGAACCCATATTTAATAGCCCCATAGTCGAGACTCGCCAACTACTCCAACCTTCGGTAAATTTACGTGAGCCAATGAGCAGATTGGTTTTGCTATTATCATCGTTGATGGTATCAAATAGCGTCGGGGTGAATTCATCGGTACGCGTATTAAGATAATGGTTATCGCTTAGCTTTTCACAATGATCAAACAAGCCTTTTTCATCGCCTACGTTTATCACGCCAAACGGTGTATTTTCACCAATTTGTAGACGCAGCTCCCCTGTGTTCTGAGTGATTCGTATAACGTTTAAGCGCTGATTACTCCCTGCATTAAAGAACTGGCTGAGTATATCTTGATAAATAGCTTCAGCGTCTCTACCATGTAATGGAGCAAAACGATTAACAAAAATATTGTTACCTTTGTTATCGACTAAGCGTGACTTATTGGTAATAAAATCATGAATCCAGTTGATGGTTTCTGCTTTATGATGACTGTCTAAAAAGTCAGCTAAAAATTTGATGATGGTCAAAATATCTGAATCATCATCATTTACTTTATTACCGACAAATACCCAAAGGGGATTTTCAACTTTGAATTGCTTAAGACGTCCGACGTTATTTTGATAAAGGTGCTGCTGCTGGTAAAAAGCCAATAAGCAGGCGGTGAGATACAGCTGCTGATTATCCTGTGTCTCACCTTTTTTCATATTGAGAATATTGACTTCTTTACCATAGCCATCATCATAAAAATACTTGTACGAGTAGTCAAACAAGATATTTTTTGCATAGACTTCACGCAAGGCTCCGCGCCTTGCTTTTTGCTTTTCTAGCTCATCTAAATTTAGAGCCTTTAGCTGAGCATCGTCTAGTTTTGTTAATGCCTTAGTACCAAAGTGCATTTTTGCTTTGGTTTTTATTTCTTCTTCTTCTTGCTTTATGACGTTGTTGGATTTATTAATCGCTTGACCAAAGGTTGCTGAATATTCAAAGCTAAAGCCATCTTTTGTCAGCGTATCACGATAGCTCATCCATACACCAGCACTACTCGTACCACGATGACCTTCATCGATTAGTACAAGGTTCTGACCTTCTAGTGACTCTACCGCTATCGTCTTATCACCATCTCTTTCAGCTAGCTTATGGATATCAATAATTTGCACGTATTTTAAAAACTGGTCACGGGATTTGTTTTTTTGGAATGTCATGGCTTCGATACCAGACAGCTTGAACTCTTCAAGATGCTGATTACTGAGCCCATCATTAGGAGTCAGTAGAATTATCTGCTCGATTTTATCATTATGGCTGGCGTGCTCAGTGTAGTACTGATACTGCAAAATATTAATATGCATCAGTAATGTCTTGCCGCTACCTGTGGCACTCCAATACGCAACCTTATTTAAGTCATTGGCTACATACGGTTGTAATATCTCGCTATCGCTTTTTTCCTCATTATAGGCAACTACGGTAGCATTCAACTCCTCTAGCATCTGCTCAGAATGATTGAAGTACTGATCTAAATAATACTCCGTAAATAATAATGACAGATACTGAAAGTATTTTAAATTCAGCTCACTATTAGCTTGCTCATTGCGAGCTTCACTAATCTGTAGCCAGTGACGCACGATATTTCTATCATAGCGCCTTAGGGTGTCGATATCTAAAGTCTGTTTATCGACTAAGTCTCTGGTCAGCTCAGTGAAAAACTTGGTTTGACCTGCATCCTCACCTTCGTGTTCAATGCCTTCATGGACAGGCAAATCCAATAGCGTATGCATACCTTTGATATTGTCAGGATTAAACTTTGACCATAGCCACTGCGTGAGTACCAGCTGCTCATGGAAGTTTATTTTTTTGCTTTTCTTTTTACTGGGATTAGCCATAACTTACTCTGCAAACATGCGCTCAAGGAATACCTGCTCTATTGAGCGGACTTTTAGTTGTCTCTCATTACCATCGGTACTGGTCAGCTTGGTGTTGATGTTATGATCGCCATTGACATATATCTGCTGATACTCGCTATCTAAAGCATTGATGCGTAGCTTCTGTAGCGTCTTGTCCAGCTCATCATAGCCAATCTGTTCACAGTCACGCCAAAATACAGTCACTAGCTCACCTGTACGCAAGTGCCCATCTACCTGTACAAATCCTCGATCTAGCTGATAGTCTATATTTCTAACCTTTAGACCTATGAGATAGTTAAAGGTATCGATAAGATCGACGTTTTGTACCGTATAAGCACCAGCACTGTCGGCAGTTATCTTTAGCTGATAATCAAAAGGGTTTGCAAAGTCAGCAACATTAAGTAGCGAGTCTTTGCTCTCAATATTGAGCATATAGTGCATGAGATAGTCGTCTTGCTGAGCAGGTGTCAAGTCAGCAAACAAATCATTCTGAGCGGGACTACGGTTGAGCTCAAGATTGTTCAAAGTATCCTCATAGCTTTCAAGCTTGACAACTTTTAGGCAATGACTGATTCCTTTATAAGGGTTTACTATACTTTCGTCACTCTTGCTTTTTGGCAGTGTAGGCTTACCATTCTTCCAGTCTTCGCTATAGACAACCTTTTGTAGGCGTGGTTTTAGCACTGTATCAAAATACTCGCCTTGCTCAACTAAGATGTATTTACGATTACCACCATCTTCACGATTTAAATTTATTGCTGCGTGTGCAGTTGTTCCACTTCCTGCAAAGTAATCTAAGTTGATTGTGTCTTTTTGAACTTTGCTATACAGTACCAATATTCTTTTTACTAGCTCAATTGGTTTTGGCTTTATTCTGTTTAATGTTTCTTTAGATATATTGCTAAATAAATCGTATAAGCCTTTAGTTGCATGGCTAGTTGTTTTCACATCATCCCACAGCGTAGTTGTTGTTCTTCCTTTACCTTGAGCATCGCTATAAAAGCGCTTAAACGCAGGTCTTGATTTACCTGACTTGCCGAATATGATTGTGCCTTCCTTTAGTAAATCAATGACATCTTTTTCTTCAAAACGCCAATGTCTTCCTTCAGGAGGATAAAAAACTTCTTCAGTATCAGGGTTAGTTATAGCATAACTCAAGTTTTCACGAATATCAGGAGCATCCATTGGATCTAGCTTCCATGGACCTCTTGAGTCATTATCTGGATTGATAAAACCGTCCAAAGATTCAGGGAGTCTAAAATCACCTTTGTGAGTATTGAGATAGCTCTTATTTTTTGAATAAAAAGTTGTATGGTTAATCGAGCCAGAAATTATAGTATCACTTGAAACAGACGAACGACTTTTCCAGATTACATCTGCAATAAAGTTATCGGCCCCAAACATACCTTCTAAAATTAAGTTTAGACGAGCATACTCACCATCATCAGTACTAACCCAAATACCCCCGAAATCATTAATCAACTCACGACTTAAAATCAAGCGGCTTTCAAGCATCGTTGCCCAAGATGAATGTTTATAGCTGTCTTTATACAAAAAAGTATTGTTTTCCGTATCACTACCTGTATTGTAAGGAGGGTCAATATAGACACAATTAATCTTTTCTTGGTATTTCTCTTGCATTAAATTCAATGCCTGAAAATTATCACCATTGATTACGAGACCATCCGTCTGCTCATCCAAATCATCAATGCTATTTAATAGCTTAGCTTTAAAGCCCAACTCAAACAAGCTGGTATCTACCATGAGATACGGATGTGCTTCTAAATACTGGCTGCTACCCCAATGCGGTAGGCTATCATCAGTTACTTTAAACCCTAAGCTCTCCCACTGCTGCCACTGAGCCTCATTATCAGCAATTTCGCTATACAGCGCTTCATCGACACGATCAAGCGTAATACAATAATGGCTTGACACCACAAACTTCTTTTTAAGCCACAGCTTCTTTTGAAAGTTTTCTAGCGACGCTAGAAAGTCAATTAACTCACGGCCAATTTTGCGTAAGCATTTAATCAGCGCAAGCTGGCGCTCTATCTCTATAAAGCCTGAGCTATTAACCACATCGTCTAAATGCATGACTTCGTTTTTGATATAGAAGTCCAGCTCATTATTTAAGAATTTACCTAAGTCTTTATGGATGAAATAATCAGCTGTGTTTTTTTGTGTATAAGTATCTAGATGCTTACGCAGTAAGTCACGATCAGCCTGTTTTTCGGTTGGTGCTGGATGCTTGAGTAAGGTTGCCCATGCTGTACTGACTGTGGTATTTGCCAATATATCGTCATGAGCTTCTGTATTGAGTTTATCTTGTCTGGCCTTGCTGTCCATTACCGCGTATTCAAACCATACCGTCAGCTCATCGCCAGCGTCATTAAGCTCTATAGGATGTACGGTTTCTTCATATTCCTCGCCTTCTTCATCGGTACGAGTTACCGTCTTTGGCTTAGAGAGAATAACGAAGCGACGGTTTTTATCATTGTCTTTTTGATTATCCTTCGCCGTATCAGCAGATAACAAACGGAATAAGACGGATTTGTCTGACTCACCTATCGAATTGAAGCGAATACGGTAGTTGCTAAACATCTCACCTGACTTGGTATAGTACTGGTCTTTATTCGCCCAATGCAGCATCACCTCTTCGCCAGAATAAGGAATGGCATAGGTGTCGCCTTTATAACGGCGCTGACTGATAAAGTCGCCCTCATCATAATAGCGACTAAAGAAGGTATACAAATGGCTAAACACTTGCGCTTGATCAAAGCTGCTATCCGCATGAGCACGTAGCTCTTGGTACTGCTGTCCAAGTGAGCTTTCGCTAGCGGTTTCGTTGACTAAGTTACCTGCCTCATCGAACGCACGCTTACCAAACTCGTCCTTAATTTGATTAGTAATGCTCTCAAGCTGGCTGTCATGAACATCGCTTTTGGCGTCCGTCAGATACGTCTCTACTTTGGCTCTGAGACGATTATCTAGATAGTCGCTAATTTCATTACGACGCGCGTTCAAAATGCGATAAATACCAAAATCTAGATCAGGACGATCAATTTGAAAGATATTTTTTAGTTTTTGATTAAGATTGGCATATTGGCTCATGGTGAGTCCTTCGACAGGGTTTTTATAGCAGCATTTTGTCATAGGCTTATGACAAAACGAGCTAGGCTAGTCTCAATTAATGAAACCAAACCCAGCTCTAAAAGAGTGAAAAAATCAACCTACTAATTTACCATATTGGTGCTGCAATAGACAGGTAAAACGTCGCTGCGCTTATCGTAGCTATATAATTAATGCAGCTGCCATCGAATGTGATAAAGCGTTTCAAACTGGCTTTTTTTGTGCATCATCTGCTCTAGGTTTTCAATTAATGTATCGCGCCTTTCCTCAATTTCATCAGTCACATCAAAGATATTTTGACGAAGTTTACGCTGTTCACGTTCTGCCTTTTTGAGCTGCTCTTGCTTTTGTTTTTGCTCATCGATAGTACTAGCTTGACGCGTCTCACGCTTTAAGCTGCGAATTTTAAGCTTAATATCATCAAGCGCTGATTCAGCCGACGCCATATGGTCATCTGCCCAACTTTCAATCTTTTCTTGCTCACGCTTAAAAAACACCTGATTACTATCAAGCGCCTCACTCAGTTTGTTTTTATGCTGGAATTCGATTGTATCGGTGAATAGTTTCGGAATAGCTGTCGTTATTTTATCTTCAATCACTACTCCTTCTAAACGCAAAATACGCTCACAGATATCAGCATCCAATAATGCGTTGTCATCTGTCATACCCGTAAGTATTAAATGCTCTTCTTTAGCAAAAGATTCTAATGACAGTAAGCTAAGCGACAACCACCCTGACTGCCCTACTAATGGCTCAAGGCTGGATACTTTTTTATCATAATTGCTGTAATCGAACTTTATCTGCGCAGTCTCAGTAGGTAGGTACTTTGCCTTATTTAACACATACTCACCAAGTGGATGAGTCAGACGGTATATATAGGTATTATCAGGTACAGACTCTCCCTTTCTGATCAGCTGATAGCTACCAACCTTTATATCCACTGTAGGCGACTTATGCAGCGTAAAATTTAACTGATTAGGATGGAAGTCAGCATAGGGCGCTAGTAGTGCCTGGCTAATCGTCCAAAAGAAATTACTGATACGATCCAATTGCTCTTCAGCACGCTGCTTATGAATCTTCAGCAATTCATGAATATCTGCATCAAAATGCTTTAATAGAAGGTCACGAGTTTGTAGCATTTTTTGATTAATCTGGGCTTCAAGCTCAGACTGTAGCTTATTAAAGCTCGCTTCAATCTCTTGGTTGGTACGGCACTTATCGTAAATCTCAAGAATACGTTTCTCAAAGTTAATACCGCTTTCTATCGATCCTAGTATTTCGTTCGAAGCGCCAAATACTCCTTCAAATAGATCAAACTTTTCACTAAGTAGCTCCATCACTCTTTGATCAGCAGCATTGCGCTCATTGATAAAGTTAACGACAACCACATCAAAAGCCTGACCATAGCGATGACAGCGTCCAATACGCTGCTCGACTCTTTGTGGATTCCAAGGTAAATCATAGTTAACCACTAAAGAGCAGAATTGTAAGTTGACACCCTCAGCAGCGGCTTCGGTAGCAATCATGATTTCAGCGTCATCTCTGAAATAATCAATGAGCGCTGTACGTCTATCTATTGACGATGAGCCAGTAACTCTGTCGCTACCTACGTGTTTAGCTAACCATCTGTGATAGATGCCAGTATTGACTGGGCTATTATTACTACCATTAAAAGCGACTACCTTGCCATTAAAACCATGAGACTGCAAAAACTCTAAAAGATAGGTTTGCGTACGGCGTGACTCAGTAAATATCACGGCCTTTTTTGGTGCGCCCATTTCAAACATACGGGCAAACCCACGCTCCAATGCTGTTAATAGCGCATAAGACTTACGGTCTTCATCAATTTCATGAGCTAAAGCAAGATACTGATCGACCTCTTTAATTTCAGATTTAAGTAAATCTGCATCAACGCCACGAGTTTCATATTCGCTATACTCGTCCTCGTCTTCTTCGATAAGCTCTTCATCTATATCTTCATCAGCAATAAAATGCTCTATCCATTCTGCATCAATGGTTTGATTGTCTAAAAGAGCTTGGAGACGGTTACGAATCGATTCTAATGTTGCTATAACAGCAGAAGTAGAAGACGCCAATAGCTTACGTAAAACAATGGTGATTAGGTGGCGCTGCTGTACAGGAAAGGCATAGCTAAACTCTCTTTGTAAGTAGCTATTAATTTGATCATACAAACGCTGTTCAACATCGCTAGGTGTAAATGGTACCGTTAAAGCATGGCGTCTTGTATATGGAATATACTCCAAAACATCCTTACGTAACGTACGATGGATAAACTGATCCAATCGGCGCTTAAGGGCTGGCAAGTTATCTTCGTTAACATATTGACGGCGGAACGCCTTATCGTCACCAAATAAATGCTCATCTATAATAGTACTAAGCCCATATAGCTCCATTAATGAGTTTTGTAGTGGAGTGGCTGTCAGTAGCAGTTTATTACGAGCAACTAGAGACTTTTTAAAGCTATTGCCTGTTTTATTACTGGGACGATGGGCATTACGCAGCCGATGCGCCTCATCAATTACAACCATATCCCAAGGTATTTTAGCCAGCTCATGCTCCATTCTGGTTGCAAATGGATAGGATATAACAGTGATCTTTTTATTTTCAAAAGGATTGTAGACACCTTCTTGACGTAACTTCTTCCAAGTAAACGAGTCTAGTACTTGTACAGGTAGGTTGAATTTATCTTGTAATTCCAATGCCCATTGCTTACGTAACGACGCAGGGCAGATAACTAATAAATTTCTTCTATACTCTGCCCAGTATTGGCAAAGCACTAAAGCCGCTTCGATAGTTTTACCTAAACCTACTTCGTCGGCTAAGACAACACCTCGACTTAAAGGATTACTCAACGCAAATAATGCCGCTTCAATCTGGTGTGGGTTTACGTCAACCTGAGCATCGAATAGCGACTGCGCAATACGTGCGTCGTCGGAGCTACTACGCTGCTTAGTAATTTCCCAAGCAAAATACTTTAATTGGTGGTTGGTTACCTTATTCATAATTCAAATCTTATTATTAGTCGCAACATAGAATTTTTATGCGTCGATCTTCAATCGCCAGTTATCAGCTAGAATGTCCATAAGCTCCATTTGACGTTTAGGCAAATCCTCTGGCTTCCACTGAGCATAGCCAATGACTTGTGTAGTCAGTGCATACGAAGAAACTCCTTTTCGACCTAAAAAGTAAGCATTTTTCTTTTTATCAAAATCGAAGTTTCTAGCACTTGAATTGCGTCTCTTATTTAATGGTACTAAATTAGCTAATCTATGTACCCATATTTTTCTTTCTTCTGCTACAGGCCACCATTGGGCCCATTCACTTTCCTTGTCTACTGTCTGGGGTAAAACGTGCTCAATAGTTAAGATAGTAGGATCATAAGTTGCTCCCCCATCTGATATAAATGCATCTAATCGCAATATTAAGTAGTTTCTTCTTCTTGATGTTAGATCGTAAATATCACTATCAAGCACCTTAATCATTTTATGCTTTTCATCATCTGTTAATTCTACCTCGTTTATAGGATTAGTAAGAGAATGATTGTTTTCAAGTGCGCTAAGCACCTTGTTATAACGTTCGATGCGTTGGTTTATGTTATAGGCACAAATATGCATAAATGCTGCCAGTCGCTCT
>Ga0207897_100563_pt1 | contig 10803 bp, 8 predicted proteins | sample LinPmetageLP42_FD_184054 | JGI IMG/M metagenome (GOLD analysis project Ga0207897, IMG submission 184054) | Marine viral communities from the Pacific Ocean - LP-42 (SPAdes) | ecosystem: Environmental > Aquatic > Marine > Oceanic | place: Pacific Ocean | collected 2010-08-27
ATGCCTTACCAACTTGGCTATACCCCTATTGTGGCGACCTATTATAAGTAAATTTTCAGATTTTGCAAGTCATTTGCGGCTTTTTCTGCTATTTATTCATTATAGGTTACTGCTGGCGCTATTTTAGCAAATTAAAATAGGCAATCCTACCGTTGTCATTATTTAGATGATAAAAAATCTAAAGGTTGTATGTGCTATTTTAAGTTTCCAGCGATATATGCCGCACAAGGCGCATCTGCAATCCACTTCGCCAACAGCTTTTTATCAGTGGCTACGCTCGCATCTAGAGGCAAAAATACCGCACTACCAGAGCCGGTCATTCGTGCTGTACTCATTGCTTGCGCTTCTAACCCCTGTAGATAACTTAAGGCATCTGCAACAGCAGGAGCAAGGATTGTGACCACTGGGGTAAAGACATTATGATAAGGCGTAGTGAGCGTTTGTACATAGCCAGCGTATTGGTTTTGGATAGTTGCAACCGATAGGGGCGCGATATCTCGCTGTAGTTTAGGATGCGCAAATAGTTTGGCAGTATTTACATGAGCATTAGGCGTCAGTACTAAATATTGCTGGTCAGGCAACTCAATCGTAGTCAGTTCTTCACCAATACCCATCGCAATAGCATCTTGGCCAAATATAAATATCGGTACATCCGCACCTACAGTCGCGCCAATCTTTATAAGCTCATCACAGGTAAAATTAAGCTGCCAAATCTCATTGAGCACTAGTATAGTCGTTGCTGCATTAGATGAGCCACCACCCAACCCTGCGCCCATTGGCAAATGCTTATCTAAAGTGATATGCACTTTTGCTAATTGCTCAGGTAAAGTGTTTGACTGTATGGCAAATGCTAGCAATGCGCGTGCCGCTTTGAAAATTAAATTGTCTTCTATACTAGTAGTGATAGCCTCTGCACCATCTAGTATCAGTAGCTGATGACAGAATTGATTAGAAGTTAATTCACTAGCTATAGTAGAAATAACAGCATCGTTGCTGACCGAAAAATGCAAATAATCGCCCCAGTCGAGCAGGCGAAATACCGTTTGCAAATTATGATAGCCGTCGGCACGTTTACCCGTGATATGCAAAAACAGATTGAGTTTTGCAGGCGATAAACGGGTAATCGTAGAAGCAAATAATGAAGCTATATTTTCAGTCATATTTTTTTATCATACGGTGCAGTTACAAACAGCTATCTTAATTAGCAATGATGGTTTTTAGCAGGCTTTCTGTTGTTAATAAAAGATGGATTAATGGTTAATCGTCATTACAACTTTGTTGCCTTGAGGCTGTACTGCACTAATTTTACTAGGTAACTTATCCGTACCTTTATAAGTAAAGCTGGCTGTCCACTCACCATTGACTGAGCTAACTAAACGGTTCTGATCATCCAGTTGTGGTGCACTATCTGAAGGTGCCGGGCGACCAGAAATCCAATAAGGCATTTGTGAAATTGGTGCTTGCCAACCAGTGGCTTTCTTTAGCAAGGTTTCGGGGTCATCAGCAGTCAATGTACCTGTCTTTTCGCTAACTAGAGTAGCGGTCTGACCATTGTATTCAATGTTGGTTTTACCAATACCGAGTGCGCCAATCAGCTCAATGGCAAATCGGTCGTTTTGCTGACCCCATGCATAAAATGCACTACCACCTTGAGTACCGGTCGAATCATTCGCAGGCGTCGTTACCCCAATTTTACCAGTGATATTGAAGCTCTCTAGCTTTTTAGGTTGCTCAGTGTTTTGACCTTGTACAGTGGTCGTTGGCTGGTTAGTCGCGTTAGCCGTTTTTAATGACTGACAACCAGAGGTAATGACCATTGCTGCAGTCATAGCAGTAAACAGAGCCAATTTATTTGGTTTATAAGAAGTGATTGATGCTGACATAATAGTTTCTCAAAATGGAAAGATGAACAAAGATAATAGCTTAAGCGTTATTTGTTGCTCGGTTATGCATGGCTGTTAGCTTCTTATAACGACCTTGTAATTTATAAATGCTTCGGTTTTACAAGAACCTTATCAATTATCATATCTCTATGTTTGCAAAGCCCAAAGAGTATATCCAAAATCAGCGCTATTAATACAGCTGTATGCGGTCATTGATATTATGCTGTCCAAATGAGAAGCGCTGCTGCAAATCGGCGAGTAATGCCTCAACTTTGTCATTATTACCTAAGCCTTGATAGGCGCGCAATAACAGCGTGCCTGAGCGCAGAGTTGGCAGCACATCATAAGGTGTCTGTAGATAGTCGATAACCTGCTGATAATTCTCTTTGGCCAATGCATTGCCTGCCAAGACATTTAAGGCTTGCAGATGTAGGTCGTTATCATAACGTGGGTCATCATAGCGAATCTGAATAATTGCGGTAGCTAGCGCCAGACCTTGCTCTGAGCTGCGCTCATTTGCCAGTAACAACTGTGCATAGCTCAACTGATAGGATAAATTGCTAGGATCTAAAGCCTGCAAATGGTTGAGCAGGGTGCGCTTAACGACATAGTCTTCTTTATCATCTAACAGCTGAGCCCGCGCGAAAAGTAGCATCTCATTATCAGGATATTTACGAGCGGCACGAGTTAGTAAGCGCAGTGCTTCATCCGATTCGTTTTGTTGCCACAAGATATCGGCTTGCATGACAAAAGTGTCAGGCGCGAATACCGTAAAGTCTTTGCGCAGCTTTTCTAAAGTCGCGATTGCTCCATCGACGTCGTTATCGAGTAATTCAAACGCTACTACCTTTCTACGCGCTTCTAATACCAAATCCTCTTGCATGACGCCATTGAGATAGTATTTGGCTTGATCGAACAACTGCTGCCGCTCAGCACTGATACCCAGATAATAATAGGCTTGATCAAGATAAGCTGGACTCTTAGCAAGCATATTTAGTAGCTCATCAGCACTAGCGTACTCTTCAATATCCAAGCTCACTAAGGCTGCGAGCAGAGTAATCTCAGAATCATCACTGAAACGGCTATGCGCCTCAAGCAGTAACTTCCACGCTTGTTCGCTTTGCTTTAAATCTAATAGATAGCGAATCTCATATAGATATAAGCTTTTGCTATCAGGGTTACGTAGACGAGCTTGACTGACATAATTGATGACGGTTTCTGCGGTCACGATTTTACGCAATATATCGGCTTTTAACGTAATAAAGGGCACGTAGTCTGGCTGACGCTCTAGCGCTCGATTGATATGAACGATGGCGACTTCAGGTTCGTTAAACTGATAGAGTAAACCTGCTTTTAATACCGACAATGAGGCGTTTTGCTCGCTATCTAATGGCTGCAACGCGGCAAGAAGTTCACGTTTGTCATCATCATTATTTGGGTAAATGCCTATAAGGATTTCGCTTAAGTCTGCGCGTGGGTCATAGCGCAAGATACGGTTTAAAGTTTCACCCGCTAATATATAGTCATGGGCGCGTAGGGCCAAATGCGCGACATAAAACCAAGCGGGTACGTGGTCAGGGTTTTGGTCTTGCCATGTCTTGGCAAACTGTAATGAGTCTTCAACCCTTTCGTTACGCAAAGACAGGCTAAGCGCTCTCTCAAACACGGCTGTCGCATCTTCTTTAAAAGACTGTTGCTTATAAATAGAGACCGCACGTCGTTTGTCATCGCGATCGGCAGCAAACTCAGCATCCAGTAGAGCGTACAAGCTTGGTTCACTAAGCTCAGGTTGCCATAAGCTGGCTGGTGCTAAGCCATTAATATTTTTTACGTTTTCTATAGTAAGCGTATCTTCATTATAAGGTGTATCAATCGCATCACTGTCATCATTTGGTTTATCGGCAGTTACCTTATTGGCAGCTGCTTTAGTATCGGTAGCAACGGATACTTTAGGAATTTTTGTTTCTAGCAATATATCGGGATGGCTAGCATGGACAGGGGCTGCCAAACACAGGCATACAGCTAGAGACAACGCTAGCTTATACCGTTGACACAGGCGCTCAATAGCGACATGCAATAAAGCACGGAAGCTAGAGTATTCGCTATAGGGATGTGGTGACCGAAGTAATGACCCAAAAAAAATCATAGATAGCCGTATTCGCCCATGGTTTACCTACACAGATAAGGCAAGTTTGTTTTAATCATTTTACGTTAGATATTGGCAATATGTACCCATGACAAACATTATAAGAGTAGACCGATGAGATAAACAATAGCATCCGTGTTACTCAGATATTGGCATGTCTGACCGTATGAATATGCTACTAGTAGCGAGTACGTTGCCAAAGAACGATACTGAAGATAATTAAATATAGATAGGTCTGTCGAACTGAATATTATAGAAATATAACAAGTTAAGATAGAGTAAGCGAATGATTTAACATTATATTATTGACCATAAGTTAAAACCCAGCTATTGATTTTATAAATCGTATGAGTAGTTGATTTGTTACATTTGCGACCAGATACAGAGATATGGTTATCATAGATGGGTGAGTGTTAATTAAAGCCCGCAATAATGATATAATAGGCGGTTTTTAGGGTCTTCCTTTTTAGCGCTGTCGTCAAAAACTGTCTTTTAAAAATAATAAGGTAGCGTAAGGGGCAACTGAGCGTCATGTTTATGGTCTATCGATAATGAGATTAGTGGTCATTGGGGTCAATCACAAAACTGCACCAGTCGCTCTGCGAGAGCGCTTGGCGCTTGTGGGTGACGATGTAAATGTCGCACTCAAACAAATAGAAGCCTTTACTGATGGTAGCGTGATCGTCTCTACTTGTAACCGCACTGAAATCTATGCGCTAGTGCCGCACACTTCAACGTCGCAGCACGTTAACGGCCAACTATCTGACTCACAATTATCTAATGTGCAGGATGTCAAAACTGCTGGCCAATCATCATCCAATAATACTTTATCCAACAATGCTTTTAGTAGTAGCATGAATATCTCGTCTGCTGCGATTAGTGCGCATATTACCAAGATCAAAACGTGGCTGGCTGACTTCAAGCAATTACCACTCATTGATATTGATCCTTATCTCTATGTACATCGTGATACTCATGCACTGACTCATTGGTTAAGAGTAGCGGCTGGTCTGGACTCTATGATACTGGGTGAGCCGCAGATTCTCGGGCAAATCAAAAACTCTGTGCATCTGGCTCAAGACCAAAAAGTACTTAGTAATCAGCTCGGCTGGATCATCGATCAAGTATTCGCTGCCGCCAAACGAGTGCGTAACGAGACGCAGGTAGGCGCACAGGCTGTATCGCTTAGCTTTGCCGCAGCCAAATTGGTCACACAAATATTTGATGATTTACCCAGTCGTACTCTACTGGTCGTTGCAGCAGGTGAGATGAATCGCTTGGTTGCTACCCATATCGCAGGGTTAGGGGTCGGGCGCGTCATTATCTGTAACCGTAATCCCGAACGTGCCGAAGCGTTAGCGGCTGAACTACGTGGCCCTAATCGCCGCGTAGACGTTAGACCCTTACAAGAGTTACCGCAAGTATTGGCGGAAGCTGATATTGTCAGCAGTTGTAGTGGCAGTATGGATTTGTTGATTGATAAGACAATGACCATACAAGCGCTAAAACGTCGCCGTTATCAGCCAATGCTTATGATAGATCTGGCCGTACCGCGCGATATCGATTCGACCATTAGCCGTATTGATGATGTTTATCTGTACTCTGTCGATGATTTGCAGCATGTGATTGCAGGTAATATCGAGCAGCGTCGCCAAGCCGCAGTGGATGCTGAACTGTTAGTGAGTCAATTGGTGGTTGAAATAGATCGCCGCTTTCAGGTTCGCCAAGTTGGTAAAGATATTCAGCAATACCGCGCGTGTACTCAAGGTCAGGTGGATAAGCTGCTGCATGAATCTATTGCTAAGCTGCAACAGGACGATGTTAGTCCAGAAGATATCATCACTGAGCTATCGCGACGTTTGACTCAAACATTGACCCATGCACCATCGAAACTGATGCGCAAAGCCGCACGTGAAGGCGATAGTGAGTTGCTAGACTTCGTAGTGTCAGGACTACAAGATGCTCATCGAGGGCATTGATGCTTTCATCGTGGCTGTATAAGTCAAAACTTATCAACCAATACCTACCAATAAATGCTCGATAGCGCAAGTCATATCGTTGCCTGAGCGTATCGTTGTCAACCTTCAGTATCAGTGCTAATATCAAGCTCTCATGGATGGCTTAGGTCAAGATATGTGCTGGTGTTTGCTCGTAATATGACTACAAATATATTAACTTAATGTTAGTAGACCTCATCAGTGTCCGTTGTTTTTTGTTCGTTTAAAGACAATGCATCTCTAGACAGCGCAAGACCTCACCATCGAATAATAGCACTTGATTATAGTGCTATCTGATCCATGTCGCATATTATCTAACCATACACTAGGAGTGTTCAATGCCAGCATTACGTCAAGATATCGATCCAAACGGCTTATTAGAGTATTCAGTGGTTTACACCGATCGCGCGCTGAACCATATGTCAAAAGCCTTTCAGCAAGTGATGAACGACCTATCTAGTGACCTAAAATCTGTGTATAACGCTGACGCAGTGGTGATCGTTCCTGGTTCTGGTACTTATGGTATGGAAGCAGTCGCTCGCCAGTTGGCAAATGATGAGGACTGCCTAATCATTCGTAATGGCTGGTTCAGCTATCGTTGGACGCAAATCTTAGAAAAAGGCAAAATCGCCAAGTCATCTACAGTACTCACGGCCAATCGTGCCGACGATAGTGAGTCGCCGAAGCCGTTTGCTCCAGTCGATATCGACGTTGCCGTAGCCAAAATTAAAGAAGAAAAGCCAGCAGTGGTATTTGCACCGCATGTCGAAACCTCATCGGGTATCATCTTATCAGATGACTATATTAAATCACTGAGCGAGGCTGTGCATAGCGTTGGCGGACTGTTAGTCATTGATTGCATCGCTTCAGGCTGTGTATGGCTAGATATGAAAGCATTGGGCATCGATGTGCTGATTAGCGCACCGCAAAAAGGCTGGAGCAGTACACCGGGCGCTGGTTTGGTCATGCTAAGCGATGCTGCTGTCAAAAAAGTAGACAGTACTGAATCTGATAGTTTTAGTATCGACCTAAAGCAATGGTTAAATATCATGCGTGCTTACGAAAATGGCGGTCATGCGTACCATGCGACTATGCCGACAGACAGCTTACGTCAGTTCCGTGATGCTGTGAATGAAGCCAAAGCAATCGGTTTTGATAAATTGTGTGACGCGCAGTGGGCACTTGGCAAACGTATCCGTGAAGTATTAGAAGCTAAAGGCGTTGAGAGCGTCGCTGCTGCAGGTTTTAAAGCACCTGGCGTTGTCGTCTCTTATACTGATCGTGATGACATGCATAAGGGTAGCGCGTTTGCTGAAATCGGAGTGCAAATCGCGGCTGGCGTACCATTGAAAGTGGGCGAGCCTGATAACTTCAAAACTTTCCGTTTAGGTCTATTTGGCTTGGATAAATTGACTGATATCGATGGCACAGTAGAGCGTTTTGAAACGGCACTCGATAAAGTGCTGAGCCAGTAAAGATACCAATTAAGAGGGCTGATAAAGATATTAATAGGATAGCTTATTAAGTCTTTTTCACTGCCCTTTTTCATTGCCCTTTTTAAAGCCTTTACAGTATAGTCCTAACAGTTATAAAAAATACTGAACCATTAGTGTCATGCTAGGTTCAGTATTTTTTTTACCTTTTTATTATATTTTATAATATAATGTATTTTTATAAATTAATACTCAAGTACGTATTTAATAAACTTAATTAGGTAGTCCGTTATGAGCATACAAATAGACTGGCAAGCATTTACGCCGATCTCCTTGGTAGGAGGTCTAATGCTAGGCGTAGCGACGGTTATCTTACTGCTAGGTATCGGTCGTATAGCAGGTATCAGTGGTATTTTTTCAAGCCTACTAAAACCCAAACGTGTAGAGATGTGGCAGGTGCTATTTATACTGGGTTTGGTCATCTCACCACTGCTATATCAGTTGGCAAGACCACTACCTGAGGTAGCTATCAGTACTTCCGTGCCATTATTGATTGGTGCAGGGTTACTGGTCGGCTTTGGCACGCGTTTAGGTTCAGGATGCACGAGTGGGCATGGTATCTGTGGTAATGCACGGCTGTCTCCACGGTCATTGGCAGCGACCGTCACCTTTATGCTGTTTGGGATTGTGACCGTTTATGTCGGTCGCCACGTATTAGGCCTGCTATAGCGAATTCATGGCAGATTGCCAGATAAATGCTAATAATTGGGCTCACGCGCGAACGACATATGATGGTTAATAAAAAATAATAATAGCGAGATACGACGATGCTAAAAAATATAATCGGATTGCTGGCAGGACTACTGTTTGGACTGGGACTACTGGTATCAGGTATGACCGATCCTGTAAAGGTACAAGGGTTTTTGGATATCTTTGGTGCATGGGATATCTCCCTTGCACTGGTGATGGGCGGTGGTCTGATCGTCGCTTTCTTCGGTGTGCGATTAGCAAAGCGTCAACAAAGCAGCTGGATCGGCACACCGATTGATATGCCAAGCAAAACTGTCATTAATAAAAAATTACTTATCGGTGCGATGTTGTTCGGTATCGGCTGGGGGCTGGTTGGTATCTGCCCAGGACCAGGAATTGTATTGCTTGGTACTGGCCAATGGCAAGCCTATGTGTTTATTCCTGCCATGATTATAGGAATGCTAGTTTATCAATGGCTTGAGCCTAAGCTTGGCTAATATAGTTAGTTCTCTATAAATTGGATACGGTGTCAGCCTCGTTTAGTCTACTATTTGTAGTACTTTCACTTGGCTTCCTTGTCTCCAAATTATATTGAACCAACTATAGTATAAATAGGCTAGCACTCGAAAAAAGGTCAGCTATATATCGCTGACCTTTTTGATGAACGTTAATTGACGATACGACTTAATAAGTCGCCGTTCTATTTCGCACTGGCGGTTACTTTTGGCGTTTCGTGTGCCAATGATTTTGCTGCTTGGCGTAGCTCGAATTTTTGCACTTTACCGGTACTGGTCTTAGGTATTTCTGCAAAAACAATATATTTCGGCACTTTAAAACCTGCTAGGTGCTGACTACAATGCTCCATCACCGTGTCACGTTGCAGCGTGCTACCAGCATGAATCTCGATAAAGGCAACGGGCACTTCCCCCCATTTATCATGTGGTGCGGCGACGACAGCACAGCTTTCAATCGCAGGTAGTTTATACAAGACGTTTTCTACCTCGATACTAGAGATATTCTCACCGCCTGAGATGATAATATCTTTTAGTCTGTCCATGATTTTGATATAGCCATCAGGGTATTTAACACCCAAATCGCCTGTACGGAACCAGCCATCAGCGAATGCTTCTTCGGTAGCCTTACGGCTTTTTAGATAGCCTTTCATCACCATATTGCCACGTAGCGCCAGCTCGCCCATCTCTTCTCCGTCAGCGGCTACGGGTTCAGTCGTACCTTGCTTAAATACTTCAAATCCTGCCATCAAGTGAGAAGTCATGCCTTGACGTGATTTCTTTTGGGCACGGGTGGCCACATCAAGCTCATTCCATTCTTCCTGCTCAGCACAAACCGTCACTGGACCATATACTTCAGTGAGACCGTAGACATGCGAGATATGAAAACCCATTGCTTCCATCGCGGCCAGCATGGTTTCAGATGGCGGTGCACCCGCGACCCAGCCTTTGACGGTATGGGTGATGGCTTCTTTATACTCTGGTTTGCCGCTAGCAATCATATTGTGTACGACCGGTGCAGAGCAGTAGTGGCTAACTTGATGCTTGGCAATCAGCTGCAATATCAAATCAGCATCAATTTTTCGCAAGCATACATTGACCCCAGCACGTTCAGCGATGGTCCACGGAAAACACCAACCGTTGCAGTGAAACAGTGGTAGCGTCCATAGGTACATCGGGTGTTTGGGCATATCCCAATCTAAAATATTAGAGATAGCATTGAGAGTTGCGCCGCGATGGTGATAGACAACACCTTTGGGTTTGCCTGTCGTCCCAGAGGTATAGTTCAGCGCAATAGCATCCCACTCATCTGTCGGCATCTCCCAGTTATCCAAGCTGTCTGAGCTGGCTACCAATGCTTCATAACTCATGTGTCCAAAGCGCTCGACATCGACAGCATTGTCTGTCGCATGAATGACGATTAAATCTGGAAAAGTCTCATTGATAATCTCAGCGTGCTCAGAAAACTCACTGTCTAGGATTAAAGCTTTTGCTTCTGAATGCTGCAAACAAAAGGTAAGTGCATTGATATCGAGTCGCGTATTCAAGGTGCAGAGCACACCGCCTGACATCGGCACACCAAAGGCGCATTCAATCATTGCTGGCGTGTTCGGTAACATGACTGCGACCGTGTCATTTTTATCGATACCCAATTTGCGCAGGCCGTCAGCCAGTTGACGACAGCGAGTATAGGTCTGTTGCCACGTCTGAGTGAGGTTGTTGTGTTCTAGGTCATCATAAATAATGGCAGTCTTATTAGGATAAACTTGCGCGCTGCGAATGATGAAATCAATAGGGGTAAGTGGTTGATGGTTGGCGGCGTTTTTGCCAAGACCTGTATGGAAATCTGTCATGATGATAGTCCTTTATCGTATTTCTATAATGCGTCAGTACATTAACGTCAGTATGTTCTTTAGTACAATAATCTAGCATAGAAATTATAGATATAAGTCGATATTTATCGATTTATATCTTAGTACCCCACTCTCAACTTGAAATAAGCAAATCAAACTGAAGAGGCGGATTACCAAGTTTTTTGTTGAGTACAAAGCACAGATTGTGTGAAAGAATCTTACGAATCAA
>Ga0207897_100564_pt1 | contig 10774 bp, 14 predicted proteins | sample LinPmetageLP42_FD_184054 | JGI IMG/M metagenome (GOLD analysis project Ga0207897, IMG submission 184054) | Marine viral communities from the Pacific Ocean - LP-42 (SPAdes) | ecosystem: Environmental > Aquatic > Marine > Oceanic | place: Pacific Ocean | collected 2010-08-27
GAAATGCTAGCACGGGGACGCCTGGCTCAGGCGCCCCGTGTGTCCGGCTTATCCGCGAATCTTGTAACCGCGCGAGAGCATGGTGATACAGATGGCCGAAACGGCGCCGAAAACCAGTGCCGCCACGATCACGCTGACGGTCGGATTGGTATCGCCCACACCGAAAAAGCCCTGCCGGAACCCGTCGATCATGTAGAACACCGGGTTGAAGTGCGAGGCCTGCTGCCAGAATTCCGGCAACGAATGGATCGAATAGAACACGCCCGACAGAAACGACAGCGGCATGATGAAGAAATTCTGAAACGCGGCCAGATGATCGAACTTGCTGGCCACGATGCCCGCGATCATGCCAAGCACGGCCAGCGTGCCGCCCGAGAGCAGCAGCATCACGATCACCAGCAGCGGATTGGCGACCGGCACGTGCACGAAGAACGCCGTCACCGCGTAGAGCACGATGGCGACGAGCGTGGCACGCAGCAGCGATGCAGCGATATAAGCCAGATAGATCTCGAACGCCGACAGCGGCGTCATCAACAGGAACACCAGGTTCCCCATCACCTTGGACTGGGTGATGCTCGACGACGTGTTGGCAAACGAGTTCTGAATGATGCTCATCATCATCAACCCGGGCACGAGGAACGCCGACGACGGCACGCCCTGAATTTCCTGACCTTGCAGCACCTGCCCGAACACGACCATATACAGCAGTGCGGTGACCACCGGCGCCCCGACCGTCTGCAGAATCACGCTGTAGAAGCGGCGAACTTCCTTGACGAACAGGGTGAAGGTTCCGCGCCAGTTCATGCTGCTTCTCCGCTGGCGGCCTTGTGGTGCGCATCGGAAGTCAGTTCCATGAAGATATCCTCCAGATGCGGCTCGCGCGTCTTGACGTCCTGAATGCGATAGCCCGCCCCGCGTATACCTTCCATCACATCGGCAATGAAGTGCTTGCCCTGTTCGAGCTTGAGCTCAAGCGTGTCCTCGTGCCGATCCTCGACCAGCGCTTCGATTTCGGCGGGCAGCGCCCCGCCGTCGCCGGACAGCTGCAGCGACAGGAATCGATACGGATGCCGCCCCAGCAGCGCCCGTTTTTGCTCGAGCACGTCCAGCGAGCCGTGGTTGAGAATCGCGATGCGATCGCACAACTCTTCCGCCTCTTCCAGATAATGCGTGGTCAAGACGATGGTATGCCCGGCGTCGTTGAGCTCGCGCGTGAAATGCCAGAGCGTGCGCCGCAGTTCCACGTCCACGCCGGCCGTGGGCTCGTCGAGGATCACCACGTCGGGCTTGTGCACCAGCGCCTGGGCAATCAGCACGCGCCGCTTCATGCCGCCCGAGAGCGCACGCATGGACTGGGTGGCCTTGTCGGTCAGATCGAGCCGTTCCAGCAACTCGTCGATCCACGGCCAGACCTCGCGCCCACAGCCGAAATAGCCGGCCTGGATACGCAGCATCTCGCGTACGGGAAAGAACGGATCGTAGACCAACTCCTGCGGCACCACACCCAGCGCACGCCGCGCGGCCCGGAAGTCGGCGCGCACGTCATGGCCGAGTACGGCCACCGAGCCCGACGTGGCATGGGTCAGCCCGGCGATGATGGAGATCAGCGTCGACTTGCCGGCGCCGTTGGGCCCGAGCAGGCCGAAATATTCGCCGCGCTGTATGTCGAAGCTGACGTTCTTGAGCGCGTGGGTGGACGCGTAGCGCTTGTCCACGTTCTGTATCGAGATCGCGGTATCGGTCATGAGACCTGCCGGATGAGGTTAAGGCGGCGCATTATACGGTTTGGCGCAATACATGCATAAGACAACCACGCCGGGTCGAAACGTCACGCTCGAATCCTTGGTCGACAATGTCTGGACACGCCCTGCCTGCGTTAGACTATGGCCATGGACAATGCCGAACTTGTCGCGTCCGCACGGCGCGTCATTACTATCGAAGCCGGCGCCGTTGCCGCATTGGAACACCGGATCGACGGCGCCTTTTCGCAGGCCGCCGAACAGATCCTGGGCTGCCGGGGCCGTGTGGTCGTCACCGGCATGGGCAAATCGGGCCATATCGGCGGCAAGATCGCGGCGACGCTGGCCTCGACCGGCACACCGGCGTTTTTCGTGCATCCGGGCGAAGCCAGCCACGGCGACCTGGGCATGATTACGCCGGACGATGTGGTCATCGCCCTGTCCTACTCCGGCGAAACCGGCGAAATCCTCACGATTGTCCCGCTGCTCAAGCGCATGGGCGTGCCGTTGATCGCCATGACCGGCAACGCCGCCTCAACGCTGGCACGTCGTAGTGACGTGCATCTGGATGTCTCGGTGGAAATCGAGGCCTGCCCGCTGGAACTCGCGCCCACGGCATCGACGACCGCAGCGCTTGCCATGGGCGATGCGCTGGCGATCGCCCTGCTCGAGGCGCGTCATTTTACCGCCGAGGACTTCGCCCGCTCGCATCCGGGCGGCGCGCTCGGCCGCCGGCTGCTGCTGACCGTGGCCGACGTCATGCATACCGGCGACCAGTTGCCGTTGATCCGCGCCGATGCCGGGCTGCGCGAAGCGCTGCTGGAAATGACGGCCAAGGGCCTGGGCATGACGGGCGTGGTCGATGACGACGGCCGCCTGGCCGGGCTGTTTACCGACGGCGATCTGCGTCGCACACTGGATCACGACATCGATATCAAGCAGGCCGCGATCGCCGACTACATGACCCGCGGCCCCAAGACCGTAACCGCCGACATGCTCGCCGCCGAGGCCGTGCGGCTGCTGGAGGCCCATCGCATCGGCGGCGGCGCGTTGATGGTGGTCGACGAAAACAACCGCCCGGTGGGCGCTCTCAACATGCAGGATTTGCTGCGGGCAGGCGTAATATGACAACAGCTACAAGCCATACTTCGACTCTCTCCACCGACGAGCTGACGCGCCGTGCCGCGAGCGTGCGTGTCGCCATATTCGATGTCGACGGTGTGATGACCGACGGCAAGCTCTATGGCTACGACCGTGGCGACGAGATCAAGACCATGCACGTGCGCGACGGCCTGGGCATCCAGCGGCTGCAGGCGGCGGGCGTGGCCGTCGCCGCGATCAGCGGCCGACCGTCACCTGCGGCGGCGGCCCGATTGAATGATCTGGGCGTGGACTATGTCTATCTCGACAGTCGCGACAAGCAGCTCGACTTCGAAGCCCTGCTGGCCGAGCTGGAACTCACCCCCGACCAGGCCGCGGTCATGGGCGACGATCTGCCCGATCTGGCGCTGATGCGTCAGGCCGGCCTTGCCCTGTGTGTGGCCGATGCCTTTGATGACGTGATCGACGCCGCCCACTGGGTGAGTCGCTTCAAGGGCGGCGAAGGCGCGGTGCGCGAGGCCTGCGAGCTGATCATCGCAGCACTCGACGCCCATTAGGGGCCTGCACCCATGCTTCGAATCATTGCCGCCCTGCTCGTGATCTGCGCCGTCGTCGTCGGCCTGCGCACGATCGAAACACCGCGTATCGGCACACCAGGCGAGCCGCGTCTGGCCACACCGGACAACAGCGACTACTACATGACCGACGCGGTCGTACGGCAGATGGATACCCGGGGCAATCTCGCCTACCGCATGAATCTGGGGCAGACCCTGCACTTTCCGGACGACTCGGCTCGGCTTTCGGATATTGACGTACACTATCTCGCAGGCACTGATACCTATTGGGACGTAACGGCAGCCAAGGGGCGCGTACCGCCCGGCGAACGCGACATCTATCTCTACGATGGCGTCAAAGGCCGCCATCCGCGCCCCGAAGGCCCGGTGGTGACGATCGATACCGACAACGCCTGGGTCCGGCCCGACAGCGACCGGATCGACACCAAGGCCCATGTCACCGCGATCGAGCCCGGCCGTCGGGTGGAAGGCGACGGCATGGAAGTGGATCTGAAAACAGACAAGCTGAGACTGCTCGAGAATGTACAAGTCACCTACACGCCCTGATCATCGCAGCCGCCGTCGTCTGGCCACGCTGTCCTTCGGCCTCGCGCTCGTGCTCGGCACAGGTGCGGCACTCGCCCAGCAGGCCCTGCCGATCCGGATCGAGTCGAACAACGCCGATCTGTCCCAGCAGAGCGGCACCAGCACCTATACCGGTAACGTTGTCCTGACCCGAGGCGGGCTTACGCTGACCGGCAACAAGCTGGTGATCACGCGCATCAACGATCGCGGCAACGTCAAGGCCGTTCTGACCGGCTCGCCGGCACACCTGGACAAGCAGCCCGATCGGGACGGCGACGATGTAGTCAAGGGCCACTCTGATCAGATCGAATACGCCAACAATGCGTCTACCGTCATTCTGCGCGGCGATGCGGTGGTCAACCGCGGCGGCGATCAGGTCACCGGCCAGGTCATCCGTCATAATCTGGACACCGAACGCACCCAAGCCGACGGCGGCAGCGGCAGCCGGGTCCGCATCACCATCCAGCCGGCCTCGGACAGCTCGCCATGAGCGAGGCAGCGATGGCCAATCCGCACCCGAACAACGCCCCGGGCCAACGCCTGGTGGCGGAAAATCTGAGCAAGCGCTATCGCGGCCGCGACGTTGTGGAGGATGTGAGTCTCTCTGTCGGCCAGGGCGAGGTCGTCGGCCTGCTGGGCCCGAACGGCGCCGGCAAGACCACCTCGTTCTACATGATCGTGGGTCTGGTCACGCCGGACCGCGGCAAGATCACGCTGGGCGACCAGAATCTCGTCGGCACGCCCATGCACAAGCGCGCCAAGCTCGGCATCGGCTATCTGCCGCAGGAGGCGTCGGTATTTCGCAAGCTGTCGGTGGCTGACAATATCCGCGCGATCCTACAGCTCAGAAGCGATCTCAACCGGGCCGGCATCCGCCGCGAGCTCGACGGTTTGCTCGAAGAGCTCTCGATCAGCCATATCGCCGATTCCAAGGGCCTGAACCTCTCCGGCGGCGAGCGCCGGCGCGTGGAGATCGCCCGTGCGCTGGCCGCCGAGCCCCGCTTCATGCTGCTCGACGAACCCTTTGCCGGCATCGACCCGATCTCGATCGGCGATATCCGTGGCATCATCCGGCACCTGCAGAATCGCGGCATCGGCGTGCTCATTACCGATCACAACGTGCGCGAGACACTCGGTATCTGCGAGCGCGCCTATATTCTGAGCGAAGGCAAAGTAATCGCCGACGGCAGCGGCGATGAGATCCTGGCCGATCGCAAGGTCCGCGAAGTCTATCTCGGCGAGGACTTCCGCTTATGAAGCAATCGCTGAATCTCAATCTATCGCAGAGCCTTACGATGACGCCTGCGCTGCAGCAGGCGATCCGCATGCTGCAGCTGTCGACGCTGGATCTGAAGACCGAGATTCAGGAGGCGCTGGAGTCCAATGTCATGCTCGAGGCCGACGACGGTCACGGCGAGATCGAAACACCGGCTGTCGACAGTCGCGAGGCCGCGGCCGAGCGCAGCACCAGCGATACTGCGAACAACAACAGCGATATACCCGAAAACCTGCCGGTCGACGCAGATTGGAACGATATCTATTCCGGCAGCGCCGCCCCGGCGCCGGCGCCGTCCAGCGAGGACGACGACTACTGGGACTATCGTCAGGCCAATCTCACCAGCACGCCCGATCTGCATGCGCACCTGACCTGGCAAGCCGATATGCATCCGTTCACGGTGGGTGAGCGCGGTATCGCCGAGAATCTCATCGATGCCATCAACGAGCACGGTTTGCTCGATGACTGGGCCGATCTGCAGTCACGTCTGTCCCGCGAATACGATACGGACACGGCGCACGTCGAGGCGGTGCTCGACGCGATCCAGCAGTTCGATCCGCCGGGTGTCGCCGCACGCGGCCTGGCCGAATGCCTGAGCATCCAGCTGCATCAGATGCCCGCCGATACGCCGGCTCGCGCCCTGGCACTGCGCATCGTCGATAACGAGCCGCTGGAATGTCTGGCCGGAAGCGACCGCGCGCCGGTTGCCCGGCGTCTGGATGTGACGCCGCAAGCGCTGGACGCCGCGATCAGCCTCATCCAGACGCTGCAGCCACACCCGGGCGAAGCGTTCACCGATCACGAATCCACTTATGTGGTGCCAGAAGTGTTCGTCACCCGCCAGTCCTCGCGCTGGCAGGTCTCTCTCAACGCCGATATTGCTCCGCGCCTGCGTATCAACAGCCAGTATCTGGCCTTGATCAAGCGCGCCGACAAGTCCGCAGACCAGACGACGCTCAAATCCCATCTTCAGGAAGCGCGATTTTTCCTGAACAGCCTGAAATCGCGAAACGACACGCTGCTGCAGGTGGCGCAAACGATTATCGAAGCCCAGCGCGCGTTCCTGGAATACGGCGAGGAGGCGATGAAACCCCTGGTTCTGCGCGACGTCGCCGAGGCCCTGGAAATCCACGAATCCACCGTCTCGCGCGCCACCGCCAACAAGTACATGCAGACGCCGCGCGGCATCTTCGAGCTCAAGTATTTCTTTTCCAGCCATGTGTCGACCACCGACGGCGGCAGCGCGTCGGCCACGGCCATTCAGGCCATGATCAAACGCATGGTCGCCGCGGAGGCGGCCAACAAGCCGTTGTCCGACAGCAAACTCGCCGACCTGCTGCTCGACAACGGTATCCAGGTGGCCCGGCGTACCGTGGCCAAATATCGTGAGGCGCTATCGATCGCGCCGTCGCACGAACGTCGCCGCAAGGCCAGCTGAGTCCAGTTTTCCCCAAGCCGACCAGGAGTACACCAATGAACCTGAACATCTCCGGGCATCACGTCGACATGACCGAAGCGCTGCATGATTATGTCGCGTGCAAGATGGAACGTGTCGAACGACACTTCGATCACGTCATCGATGCGGAGGTCGTACTGGAAGTGGAGAAACTACGGCACAAGGCCGAGGTGACGATGCAGGTGCGCGGTGCGACGCTGCACGCGGAATCGACCCAGGAAGACATGTACGCCGCGATCGACAGCATGGTCGATAAGCTCGACCGGCAGACGCTCAAGCACAAGGAAAAGGCCAAGGACCATCACAACCGCCAGGGGCGCCACGTCGACCCGACGGACATCGCCCCGGAAACCGGTCGGGAAATCGGCTGATCCGTCCCCGCCCCTTACGAGTGATCCCATGAATATCGCCGATATCGTCGCGCCCGAGCGCGTACGCCTGGCCGAAGACGTCCAGAGCAAAAAGCGTGCGCTGGAGCAATTGGCCGAAATACTGACTCAAGGCACGCCCTATCTGACCGCAAGCGAAATCTTCAACGGTCTGATCGGGCGCGAGAAACTGGGCAGCACTGGCATCGGCGACGGGGTCGCGATTCCACACGCCCGCATGAAAGGCGCCGATGAATGTATCGGCGCTTTCATGCGGCTGCCACAACCCGTGGACTTCGAATCCAACGACGAACAGCCTGTGGATCTGATCTTCGGCCTGATCGTGCCGGACAAATCCACCGAGGCGCATCTGGACATGCTGCGTAAATTGGCGGAGACGTTCTCGGTCAACCAGGCGTTGGCCGAACTGCGTGATGCGGCCGACGATAACGCGCTTCACAGTGTGCTGATCGCGCGCGACACCACCGAATAAGAGGTTCGACATGCCGGTATCCGGCGAGGACCTGCTCGATGAGTCACTGGCCAGCCGGCGGGTCGCGGTCGAGACGGTCTATACCCGACTGAAATCGTCGCTGGGCCTGCATTGGTCGCCGGCGACCGGCGGTGCCGCCACGCTGGGTGCGACCCGGCTGGATGGTCGTCGCGTGCCCATGGTGGGCTACCTGAACTTCATCCATCCGCCACAGGTACAGGTTATCGGCGAACCCGAGGCCGCCTATCTGGCGCAGATCGACGCCGGCCAGCTGGCGCATGTACTCGAACGCCTGACCACCGGCGCGACCAAACTGGTGGTGGTCGCCGACGGCCACGATCTGCGCAGCGAGCTGCGACGCGCCTTTCACGATGTCGGCATCGCGGTGTTTGAAACCGCAGCCAGCGGTCATCGCGCCGCCTACCGTTTGCGTCATTTTCTCGGCGAAGCGCTGGCTCGTCAGACCACCGTGCACGGAGTGTTTCTGGAAGTGCTGTCGATCGGGCTACTGCTGACCGGCGACCCGGGTGTCGGCAAGAGCGAGTTGGCTCTGGAGCTGATCAACCGCGGCCATCGCCTGGTCGCCGATGACGCGCCGGAATTCGCGCTGCTGGGCCCGGACGATCTCAACGGCGGCTGCCCGCCGGTACTGCAGGATTTTCTGGAAGTCCGCGGCCTGGGTATTCTCAACATTCGAGCGATGTTCGGCGAAGCCGCGATCAAGCGGCGCAAACAGCTCGGGCTGATCATCCGTCTGGTGCGGCCCGCCAGCGGCGTGCTTGATGTACCGGATCGTCTGACCGGCTCACGCACCACCCGCGAACTGCTGGGTGTCAGCATTCCGGAGATCACCCTGCCCGTCGCCGCCGGTCATAATCTCGGCGTGCTGATCGAAGCCGCCTGCCGCGATCATCTGTTGCGCATGCAGGGCCAGCACAGCGACGAGCAGTTCGTCGCACGCCAGGAAAAAGCCATCCAAGAGAGTGTCTCATGAGACTGATCGTGGTCAGTGGCCTGGCCGGGGCCGGCAAGTCGGTTGCCCTGCACATGCTCGAAGACCTGGGCTATTACTGTATCGACAATCTGCCCATGGGCCTGTTGCGTGAGGTTTCGGCCGAAACGCTCAAAAGCCAGGGGCTCGATTTCGACCGCCTGGCCGTGGGTATCGATGCGCGTGCCCGTGACATCGAGATCGCCGGGTTTCCGGATCGCATTGAGCAGCTGCGCGCTGGCGGCATCGAGATCGAGGTCATCTATCTACACGCCGATAGCGACACCATTCTGCGGCGGTATTCCGAGACGCGTCGCAAGCACCCGCTCACCGACGCCGATACCTCATTGATCGACGCAGTAAATGCCGACCGCGCGCTGCTGGCGCCGATCGCCGCCAAGGCGGATGTGTCGATCGACACCAGCCATACCAATATTCATCAGTTGCGCGACATCATCCGTAACCGGGTCGAGGCCAGCCAGAGCGGCGAGCTATCGATCCTGGTGCAGTCGTTCGGTTTCAAATACGGGCTGCCACAGGCGGTGGATTTCGTATTCGACGTTCGTTGCCTGCCCAATCCGCACTGGGTGCCGGCGTTGCGCGCACTCACCGGGCTGGACGCACCGGTGGCCGAACATCTGGCCGCCCAGCCTGCCACGCATGCCATGCTCGACGATATCCACGGTTTTCTGACCCGCTGGCTGCCGGAGTTCGCGCGCGAAAACAGAGCTTATGTCACGATTGCCATCGGCTGCACCGGCGGCAAGCATCGATCGGTTTATCTGGTTGAACAGTTGGCTGCGCGGCTGCGCGAACACTTTGTCCAGACGCTGGTGCGACACAATGAACTGCATTGATCAGCTGATTGAACGACATGCCCCGGATGCAGGGAGATCCCGCTCATGATCGGGGTACTGCTGATCACCCACGGCCGCCTGGGCGCACATTTCATCGAAACCGTGACCGGTATGATCGGCGATCTCTCGCGGCCCACCGAGGTGCTGGAAGTGCACCGCCACGACGATCCGGACGAGCGCCACGAGGCGGCCGCGGCCGCTCTCGCACGGATTGACGGCAAAGACGGCGTGCTGATCATCACCGATGCCTTTGGCTCCACCCCCAGCAACATCGCGATGCGCGTGGCCGATCCCGAAAAAACGCGTCTGGTGGCCGGCATCAATCTGCCCATGCTCGTGCGCGTCTACAATTACCCCCAACTCGGGCTCGACGAGCTGGCCGAATCCGCCATCGAGGCCGGCCGCAGCGGCGTGATGCGCTGTCCCTCGGACGGCAGCTGAGACCGTTCAACCACCGATAATATCTACTATGCCCACTCGTGAATTTCCCATCATCAACAAGCTCGGCCTGCATGCCCGCGCAGCCAGCAAGTTCGTTACCGTCGCCTCCCAGCACGACGCCGAGATCAAGGTCGAAAAAGGCGGCCGTGAAGTCTCGGGCAAGTCGATCATGGGCGTGATGATGCTGGCGGCCGCCCGTGGCTCCACGATCGTGGTTCACGCCAATGGCGACGATGCCGAATCGGCGCTCGATGCGCTCGAGGCGCTGGTCGCAGATCGCTTCGGCGAAGGCCAGTAGGCATGTCGCGGCAGCGTCGTTCGCCCGGTCACGACCCGGCATGAGTCTCTGGCTATCGGCCATCGGGGTATCGCGCGGCGTCGCCATCGGCGCGGTGCATCGCGTGCACGCGACCGATCTGGATATCCCGGAGTACCGGATCGAGGCCGCGGCAACCGACGCCGAGATCCATCGCTTCGAAACCGCGCTCACCGATGCTCAGGGCCAGCTCGCCGCGATTCGCGAGCAGATTCCGGCCAATGCACCGCCCGAGATCGGCGCCTTCATCGAGACCCATCTGCTGATGATGCAGGACAGCGCGCTGACCGATACCGTCGCCGCCCTCATCCGTGAGCACCACTGCAACGCCGAGTGGGCACTCAAGCGTCAGGCCGAGCATCTGACCGCGGTCTTCGACGAGATGGACGACAGCTATCTGCGCACCCGGCGCGACGATGTCATGCACGTCACCGCGCGTATTCAGCGCATCCTGCTCAAGCAGGAACGCAGCATCGAAGCCCATAGCGAAGACAACGCGCCGCCGCCGGTGATCGTCGCCGATGAACTCACCCCGGCCGATATCATTCTGCTGCACCAGCAGGGCGTGGCTGCATTCGTCACCGAACACGGCGGGCC
>Ga0207897_100565_pt1 | contig 10749 bp, 8 predicted proteins | sample LinPmetageLP42_FD_184054 | JGI IMG/M metagenome (GOLD analysis project Ga0207897, IMG submission 184054) | Marine viral communities from the Pacific Ocean - LP-42 (SPAdes) | ecosystem: Environmental > Aquatic > Marine > Oceanic | place: Pacific Ocean | collected 2010-08-27
GTGATTAATTCCTGAACGTTATATAGATACGACAGAAGAGCAGCATTTGGGCATGATTCAGCGGGCCGTTACGGCGTAGATAGCGCCCCTGGTGCGAGAACCCAACGGCCAGCCACTTCAAGCCGCCCGATCAGGGCACTCGTGAATAAGGCGGGATCAGGGCACAACACTGGGGGTAATGGGAGGGGCACAGTCGGTAGTGATATAGGCGCGAGGAGCGCTCGAGCAAGGACTCTGATCCGCTGAATCACGCCGATTGAAGACATTCTGGCGTCAGCGATTGAACGCGTGGTTCAACAAGAATCCTTGCTGAAGGGTTCCTGCCGGTTCCGGGAGCAAGATGACATCGTCATGGTCAAGCGTCTTTCCGCAAATGGCGGGCTTCACGTTATTGTGTCGTACTGATCATTGCTGGCTGGCAGCTAGCGCTCAGAAAGACTCGACCATGATGTCACGCACACTCCATCCCGGAGGTGATATCGGCTGTCAGGCGCTCTCGCTCAAGGCATGTTCGATGCGGGTGGCGGGGACACTCTTGCCGGCATCATTCACGAAATCCGTCGCGTGATTCTTGTCTTCAATGGCCCACTTGCGAGCATGTTCGCGGCTGCCTTCTTCACTCAAGGCGTGCTGCACCCTGCCTGCCGCCACGCTCATGCCGCTTTCCACATAGACTTGCGTGCTGCGCTCGGCCGGCTGCGCCTGCCCCATGATACGGCTCTCGCTCAATGCCTCACGGACACGGATATCGCTTTCGCCATTGTCGGCAAATGCCGCATTGCTCACAGCACACAGCGCAGCTGTCATACACAGTACTTTCATGGCTTTCATGATGTCACTTCTCGTCTTTTGCGTTGGGCTGGGTTGGTCAGATCTGCAAGACTTGCACTTTACTGAACGTCAGATTGATAGAGCTCAAGATTGATGGAACGTGAAATCGATAGAACGTCGGGTTGGTGGCGCCAAGGGCCTGTGAGCCAAGCGCGTTGTCAGCCGATAGATTCCCCGAACAGGCTTCACCGGCACCCTTGGTCACGCCTGACCTCACATATTGAACTTCACCAATGTCACGATACGTGACAGGCCCTGGGCCGCCGCCAATGACTGCGCAGTATTGCCACGCGCATCTTGGATCGAGGGGTCGGCACCTGCCTGCAGCAACAGCTTGATGATGTCTTCATTGCCGAACAGAGACGCCATCATCAGCGCCGTCTGGCCACTGTAATTGCGATGATTCACATCACAGTCGGTATTGGCGATCAGCCATCTGGCTGTCTCGTCAAAGCCGCGAAATGCCACGCCCATGAAGGCATTGCTGCCCTTCTCATCGAGTGCACAGGCGTCAGCTCCGGCAGACTTCAGCAGCGCCAGGGTGTCGGTATGCCCGTACTAGGCCGCGAGAATGAAAGGGGTATAGCTGCGGGAATTGGTGACCGAGAGATCACCGCCCTGCTGAACATATTTCCGAATCGCGGCATTGTCGCCGTCGCGTGCGGCGTCAAAGATATCGATGTCGCCAGCCGCGACAGCCTGCCCTGCCATCACCATCATCAGCAGACTGGCCAACACCGCCAGCCATCTTCTGCCCAGGCCGTGTTGCTGCCCGCTGGGGTCTGTGGCTCGCATCGTATGCATCTTGCGCTCCTCTCTGGTCTTTCGCTCGTGTTGAGCTCGTCTGGCGCACATGTTGCGCTCGTGTTGCGGCCGGCAGAGGAGCGCAAGCTCCCCTGCCGGGTGAAACAGGTCCGGGACTTCCGGGCAGCGGTTGATCGCGATCGCATCACGCTTTTCTTCATACGCTTTGCTTTCAGCCGCTGCCTCAGATGTCTCAGTCCTCGATCAGCTCTTCAACGTCATCCATGTCGACGTCTGCCACCTCGGCCAGACGCTCACCGTATTCGTGGTCGGCCTGGTAGAAGTGGCTGACCATGATCTCGCGGATCTCCTCGTTCTTGACCTTGCCCAGGTCAGTCCCCAGCGCCTGGATCAGAGCGTCCTGATCCTGCTCGGAGAAGGAGCGATACAGCTCACCGGCCTGAGCGAAGTTCTGCTGCTTGCCGATCGGCTGCTGCTGGGTGGTGCCATTCAGGGTGTAGCGCTTGTACTCGTACTGGCTGTCATCCACCAGCGAGTCGGCGTTGCGGCTCGGCTGATAGTTGATGGAGCCGGAACGCGGCTTGGAGTAACCCGCGCCGTCCTGATGGTTGTTGTGCACCTCCTTCTTGGGCGCATTCACCGGCAGCTGCATGAAGTTGGCTCCCAGGCGATAACGCTGGGCATCGGCGTAGGCGAACAGACGCCCCTGCAGCATGCGGTCTTCGGACGGCTCGACACCCGGCACCAGGTTGGCCGGCGACATGGCCGCCTGCTCGGTTTCCTGGAAGAAGTTGTCCGGCGTACGATTCAGCGTCAGCTCACCGACCTTGCGGGCAGGAATCAGGTCTTCCGGCCACAACTTGGTGGTATCGAGCGGATTGAAATCGAAGCTGTTCAGCTGGCTGGGATCCAGGATCTGGATATAGAGATCCCAGACCGGGTCATCGCCGGCATCCAGATGGGTGTAGAGGTCATCGGTCAGATGGTTGAAGTCAGTGGACTGCACCTTGGCGGCTTCTTGCGGCGTCATGCCGTGGTTGCCCTGACGCGACTTCCAGGTGAACTTCACGTACTTCCAGTCGCCTTCGGCATTGACGAACTTGAAGGCATGCACGCCAGAACCATCCATCTCACGCAGGCTGGTCGGAATCCCCAGCGGCGAGTAGAGGTAGGTCAGCATGTTGGTGCTTTCGGGGATATGGCTGAAGAAATCGAAGTAGCGATTCGGGTCCTGCAGGTTGGTACGCGGGTCCGGCTTCAGCGCATGGATCATGTCCGGGAACTTCATCGCATCGCGGATGAAGAACACCGGGAAGTTGATGCCCACGATGTCCCAGTTGCCCTGCTCGGTGTAGAACTTGACGGCGAAGCCACGCGGGTCACGCAGGGTTTCCGGCGAGCCCTTGCTGTTGATCACGCTGGAGAAGCGCACGAAGACCGGCGTCACCTGGCCCTTGTCCTGGAAAGGTGCCGCGACGGTTAGGTCGGTGAGGTCCGCGGTGGCACGGAACTCACCGTAGGCACCGGTACCGCGAGCGTGGACGACACGCTCCGGAATGCGCTCGCGCTCGAAGTGCGCCAGCTTCTCCAGCAGGTGGTGGTCCTGCAGGAGTGTCGGGCCGTTCGGGCCGGCGGTCAGGGAGTTCTGGTTGTTGCCGACCGGCGCACCATTGGAACGAGTCATCACTTCCTGCTGCGCCAGACTGCTGGCAGAAAGGCCCAGCGCCATCACGGCCGTCAGGGTCTTCATGGGAAAACGTACGTTCAGCACCTCGCAAATTCCTCGTTAAATCAGGGAGTAACGGGGCGAGGAGTATTGGCGAGAAGCTCCCATAGCAAAAACAAATAATAGCTAACCAGGGAATAGCGAAAACCTAACGTGTTGCAATATAAGCACCAGTTGATTCATCCCGCCAACGAGGAACCCGAGGTGGCGTCCGGCACGACGTGCACAACTTACTGCATGTTCATGCATACAGGTGTCGAGCTGCTGCGGTTTTCAGCTCAGATGCGAACTCCTACCTCATAAATCGCCCAGCAAGAGACCGCCAACCCAAGGCCTGAGGGCCAGACGTTCAGGCCAGGATTGTTGCGTCCTGTCATCCAATCCGAGCGGCTCTGGATACTCGATGCTGGCCGTCGCCCACCACGAATACACACGGATGAAGCCCCACCATCCGCCCACTCCCCTTTTTTGCCTTGTCGTCCGCTGCCGTCCGCCTGCTTGAGAGCCTACTGTTGAGCACCTCTTGCCAAGCGCTATAGGACTTGATCGTCCCTGGCTGGAATAACCGAGAGAAATGAACGAGAGACGTGGCCGAGCGAAGGGCTGGGCATGGTAGGCCTGAGCCTGGACAAACCTGCGCCTTGTCAGGCGTTTCCATACGCCAGAAACGACAAGGGCCCCTCATGTTGAGGGGCCCTTGTCGTTAGGTTTTGCGCCGTCTCTTTCAGCGCATAGCGCGGTTACGCCTGGCGATTCGTCTTCTTCGGCTTGCGATGGAAGGCCGGCATGTCATCGATGACCAGTACCGGATTCAGCTCTTCCTTGGGGAAGTCATTCTTGAGCCAGCGCAGCATCGAGAGCGCCAGAATCAGCATCACCGGAATCATCGGCAGCGCCACCACGATGGTCGAGGTCTGCACCGTCTGCAGGCCACCCAACTGGATCAGCGCGACCCCGACGGCCGCAATCAGGAAGGCCCAGATCAAGCGGAACGAGCGCTTGGGCTCCTGATACCCGGACAGCTTGCGTGAGGCCACCGAGGCCAACACGTAGGCCGAGCTGTCCAGCGTGGTCGCCAGGAAGATGAAGCACAGCAGGATGAAGGCCACCGTGACCAGCTTGGCATACGGCAGGGTCTGCAGAATGCCTTCCACCGCCAGCGGGATACCGCCGCTGTCCAGCAGCGCCTTGATGTCCAGCGCGCCGCTGATCTGCAGATCCAGCGCGTAACCGCCCCACACCGCGAAGAATACCCAGGTTCCCAGCGAGCCGAACACCAGCTCCGCGATGATCAGCTCACGAATGGTACGGCCGCGCGAGATACGCGCCACGAACAGACCCACCATCGGCGCGTAGGCGATCCACCAGGCCCAGTAGAAGACGGTCCAGTCCTTCCAGAAGGTGGAATCCCCCGCCGGGTCGGTCCACAGGCTCATCGGGATGAAGTTGCCCAGGGTCTTGCCGAGGCTGTTGACGAAGCCTTCGACCATGAACTGCGAGTCACCGACGATGAAGGTGAAGGCCAGCAGGAAGATCGCCAGGATCACGTTGACGTCGGAGAGAATCTTGATGCCCTTGGCCAGGCCGAACCAGACACTGGCGGAGAACATCGCCGTCCAGATGCACAGCACCGCGACTTCCAGCCCGAAGTTAGCTTCCATGCCGAGGATGCCACTGACCAGCTGAGATACCAGCGGTACCGCCAGCCCCAGCGAGGTGCCGACGCCGCCGACGATCCCGAACACGACGATGGAATCCAGCAACACGCCCCAGGCGCCATCCGCATGACGGCCCAGTACGCCGCGCGAGGCGACGGACAGACGCACGCCATCACGCTTCTTGACGTACATGGAGTAGGCGATCGGCAGGCCCGGCAGGCAATAGAAGGCCCATGGCGTCAGCCCCCAGTGGAACTGACCGAAGGCCAGCGCCCACTCCGCGGCCTCACGACTCTTGGCCGCCACGTGATAGGCCGGCGAGGTGTAGTAGTAGATCGGCTCGACCCACGCCCAGTTGACGATCGCGATCCCCATCCCGCAGGTGAAGATCATCGCCACCCAGCTGAAGTAGGAGAAATCGGGCGTGTCCTCTGCCCCGCCCAGGCGGACGTTGCCGTAGCGGCTGAAGGCCAGCCAGATGAGGAATCCGACGACGCTCAGGCCGGCCACCAGATACAGCCAGCCGAACTTGCCGGTGGCGAAGGAGAAAGCGGCATTGATCAGCGCGGTGCTGGCATCCGGGAACAGGATGACCGGGCCGATGAAGGCCAGGATGACCAATACGGCGGGGATGAAGACACGCGGGTCCAGATGATCGCCATCACTGGCGGGGGGAACTGCTTCTTGCACGACTACCACCTTAGTGAGAAAGCCCGAGCAAGAGGGGCGAGACGTCGCTCTTGCTCGGGCAGTTCGCTGTATTCAATAATTTTTCGTAATGAAAAGAGCGCGGCATTATACATTTTTTATTCCACGCGCATTATACTTTCCCGGCAACCGCGAAAAGCATGAATCGCGACGCGGTATTTTCTCATGCAAACATGAATTTCATTCATTAATCTCGCACTGCGCACTTCACATCCTCGCGCCCCCTCGTACCTTCTTAACGCCTTCCTCGACCAAGTTTCCGCCAGACGCGAACAGGCCGCCGACACGTCAATGTCGGCGGCCTGTGGGTCTCAAGCGCTCATGAGCGGCGACTGTCACGCAGAAGCCAGCACCTGACGCGGCAGTCTTTCCGCTCCTTGCTTCGCGAGGGTCTCGCCAGCCGATGCGCCAACGTCACACGCAGAAGCCTCGACGTTCACCTCGTGTCATAAGACGCTCAGCGCTTGAGCACTTCTCATGCTCTGGAAGCTACCCCCTGCAGGCTCAGGGTCAGACAAGCCGGCCTTGAGCGATCAGCACTGGCTGACGCATTGGGGACATGCAGGGCCTCGTATCAGTCTCCTCCGACAGCTGACTCCAGAATCCATCCAGCGGCTTTCTCCGCGATCATCAGGGTCGGCGAGTTGGTATTGCCGCTGACGATGGTCGGCATGATGCCGGCATCTGCCACCCGCAACCCCTGGATGCCGCGCACACGCAGACGGCTGTCGACCACCGCCATCGGGTCATCAGCGCGCCCCATCCGCGTGGTGCCCACCGGATGGAAGATGGTGGTGCCGATATCGCCGGCGAGCCTGGCGAGCTCTTCATCAGTCTGGTACTCGACCCCCGGCTTGATCTCCTCGGGCTTGTAGCGCGCAAAGGCTGGCTGGGAGGCGATACGCCGCGTGACCCGCAGGGAATCGGCCGCGACCTTGCGGTCTTCATCGGTGCTCAGATAGTTGGGCGCGATCGCTGGGGCCTGACGCGGGTCGGCGCTCTGCAGACGCACCGTGCCACGGCTAGTGGGGTTGAGATTGCAGACACTCGCGGTGATCGCCGGGAAGGGATGCAACGGCTGCCCGAAGGCCTCGAGGCTCAGCGGCTGGACGTGATACTGGATATTGGGGTGGGCGTAGTCATCGCTGCTGCGCGTGAAGGCCCCCAGCTGCGACGGCGCCATGCTCATCGGCCCGGAACGCTTGAACAGGTACTGCATGCCGATGCCCATCTTGCCCAGCAAGGTGCTGGCCATGGCGTTCAGGGTCTTGGCATTGGTGACCTTGTAGACTGAACGGATCTGCAGGTGGTCCTGCAGGTTCTCGCCGACGCCGGGCAGGTCCTTCACTACCTCGACGCCATGTTCCTCCAGCAATGCCCTGGGCCCGACGCCCGAAACCTGCAGCAGATGTGGCGAGCCGATGGCGCCGGCACACAGCACGACCTCACGCTTCGCCGAGAGGTTGATGACCTTGCCATCACGCACGACCTGTATCCCCGTGCAGCGCAGATCGGAGGCTTGCTTCGCTGCGTCCGTCGCCCCTGTGCCAGCCCGTGTTTCAGCCCCCATGCCCTGCTCGCCGCCCGCAAATAGCAGACGATTGACCTGGGTGGAATGCCACAGGGTCAGGTTGCTGCGCTTGAGCGCCGGGCGCAGGAAGGCCTTGGCCGTGTTCCAGCGCCAACCCGCCCGCTGGTTGACCTCGAAATAGGCCACCCCTTCATTGCTGCCACGGTTGAAGTCCTTGGTGCGCGGAATGCCGGCCTGCTCGGCCGCAATGGCGAAGTCATCCAGTATTTCCCAATTGAGTCGTTGACGCTCGACGCGCCATTCCCCGCCGTGACCGTGGAAATCATGCTGCCCAGGATCACTGCTGGCGCCGTCATCCAGTAGCGCGTGATCCTCGTGACGCATGAAGTCAGCCAGACACTGCTCCCAACGCCACTCGTCGTCGCCGGACACCTCGGCCCAGTGATCGTAATCCCGCGCCTGGCCGCGCATGTAGATCATGCCGTTGATGCTGGAACAGCCGCCCAGCGTCTTGCCGCGCGGATAGATCAGCGAACGGCCGTTGAGTCCCTTGTCCGGCTCGGTGCGGAACATCCAGTCGGTGCGCGGGTTGTTGATGCAGTACAGATAGCCCACCGGAATGTGAATCCAGTGATAGTTGTCACGTCCGCCCGCCTCGACCAGCAACACGCGGTGGTCAGGGTTGGCGCTGAGACGATTGGCCATCAGGCAGCCGGCGGAACCGGCGCCCACGATGATGTAATCGAATTCAGAGAGATCGTCGCCCGGTTTGGCGGGGCGAGCGTCCTGCTCGCCCTCCGGGGATCGATGCGGGTTGTTCTTGTTGTCTGACATGACGCGTCCCTCTCCAGACAGCTGGCGTATGCTGGTAGGTAACCAGAATGCAGATGACCGCAGTCGCGAGCGACTTACTTGGCCGTCGGCATGGCGAACTCGGCACCGGCATCGATGGAATCCGACCAGCGCTGCATGATGGACTTCTGCTTGGTGTAGAAACGCACCCCTTCTTCTCCGTAGGCGTGGGTATCCCCGAATAGGGAGCTCTTCCAGCCACCGAAACCGTGCCAGGCCATCGGGACCGGAATCGGCACGTTGATGCCGACCATACCCACCTGAATGCGGCGCCCGAATTCCCGCGCGACACTGCCGCTCTCGGTGAAGCAACTCACGCCGTTGCCGAATTCGTGCTCGTTGATCAGCTGGATGGCGGTCGCGACGTCCGGCACACGGACACAGGCCAGGACCGGGCCGAAGATCTCTTCCTTGTAGATGGTCATGTCCGGCGTGACGTGATCGAACAGCGTGCCGCCCATCCAGAAGCCTTCAGTGCTGTCGCCGCCGATGTCGTTGCCGGTGAACTCACGCCCGTCGACGATCATCTCGGCGCCTTCCGCGACACCCTTTTCGATGTAACCGCAGATACGCTCATGCGCCTGACGGGTGACGATCGGGCCCATCTCGGCGTCCAGGTTCATGCCGTCCTTGATCTTGAGCTCGCGGGCACGCTCGGCCAGACGCGGCACCAGGGTGTCCGCCACATCGCCCACCATTACCGCGACACTGATGGCCATGCAGCGCTCGCCGGCGGAGCCGTAGGCCGCGCCGATCAGGGCATCCACCGCCTTGTCGAGATTGGCGTCCGGCATCACCACCATGTGGTTCTTGGCGCCACCCAGTGCTTGGATGCGCTTGCCGTGACGTGCTCCGCGCTCATAGATCAGGTTGGCGATCGGGGTCGAGCCCACGAAGGACAGGGCGCGCACCTTGGGATGATCGATCAGCGCCTCGACGGAATCCTTGTCGCCCTGCACCACGTTGAAGACGCCATCCGGCAGACCCGCCTGCTTGAGCAGGTCCGCCATCATCAGCGAGGCACTGGGGTCCAGCGGGCTCGGCTTGAGCACGAAGCTGTTGCCTGCCGCGATGGCAACCGGGAACATCCACATCGGCACCATCACCGGGAAGTTGAACGGCGTGATGCCAGCGACGACGCCCAGCGGCTGGCGCATCGTCCAGTTGTCGATGCCGGTACTGACCTGGTCGGTGAAATCCCCCTTGAGCAGCTGCGGGATACCGCAGGCGAATTCGACGATATCGATGCCGCGTGCCACTTCGCCCTGGGCGTCGGTGAATACCTTGCCGTGCTCGCGGGTGATCGCCTCCGCCAGCTCGTCCTTGTGCTCGTTGAGCAATGCGAGGAACTTGAACATCACTCGGGCACGGCGAATCGGCGGCGTGTCGGCCCAGGCCGGGAAAGCGGCGTTGGCAGCAGCCACGGCGGCATCGACATCACTGTTACGGGCCAGCGCGACCTGACCGGTCACCTTGCCGGTGGCCGGATTGAAGACATCCTGAGTGACGCTGGAGTCGCCTCGAGTCACCTGGCCGTTGATGAAATGCTGGATAGCGTTGGCTGCTGTCGTCATGGTGCTGATCTCCGCTGGCGGTGTTTTATAGGAATAAGCCTGTGTCATGCACATGTCTGGCGCTGAAGGTCCTTCGCCTGGTCTATGACGAACGAGGACATGCCATCAGCAAGTGTTCATGAAATTACGCCGCCACGCGCAGGGTGCAATTGAGTAATTCTTGGGTGAGATATAACGATTGCTGATATCCGATTTCGCTCAGACATTTCTCCACTTCCCTCGAGAACCAGAGCAACAGTTAAGCGCTTATAATCAATCAGTTACAATGAATAAAAAGGAAGAGATTTCGACAGCGACAGGCGCTTCGATCACGAGGCCTGTCCCGGGTGAACACGGCTTACCGCGACTAATGGCCAATAGGTGGCAGAGAACGCATTCAGGCCACAATGCGTGATGCAGGGCCAGCAGCACGTGTCTCGCCGGCCAGAAAATGCCAAACACAGGGATGTCACTGATGCAGGATCTGTCCCGACTCAACGCCTTTGTCACCGTGGCGCGCACCGGCAGCGTGTCGCGAGCGGCGCAGGCGTTGCACCTCACCCAGCCCGCGATCAGCCTCAAGCTCAAGCAATTGCAGGAAGGCCTGGGATTGAGCCTGTTCGAGCGTCACCCCCATGGCCTGTTGTTGACGGCCGACGGCCAAGCCTTGCTGCCCAGTGCCGAGAAGACCTTGGCCAGCGCACGTGGCTTCGAGCAGGCCGCCGCGGCACTGCACAGCACAGTGCGCGGCAAGCTGCGCATCGGCACCATCGTCGACCCGGAATTCATTCGTCTGGGCAGCTTGCTGCGCCATCTTCTGGAACGCGCACCCAATCTGGAAACGGAACTCCATCACGGCATGAGCGGCTGCGTCCTCAAGGCGCTGCGCCAGAATGAACTGGAAATCGGCTTCTACCTCGCTCCCCCCGGAGAAGGCCCACGCGATGACTCCCTCTGTTATCGCGAGCTGGCATTCTTCGACTATTTCATTCTCGCCCCAGGGAAAACGCATGAAAGCTTTCAGACCGCGAGAATGTCAGCAAGATATGTCTCAACCAGTGCCGCTTTCTTCTGTTTCCGCCGAATTCCGCCTTTGAAAGATTTCTCTCCTTTCAGGTAATTCAG
>Ga0207897_100567_pt1 | contig 10730 bp, 7 predicted proteins | sample LinPmetageLP42_FD_184054 | JGI IMG/M metagenome (GOLD analysis project Ga0207897, IMG submission 184054) | Marine viral communities from the Pacific Ocean - LP-42 (SPAdes) | ecosystem: Environmental > Aquatic > Marine > Oceanic | place: Pacific Ocean | collected 2010-08-27
CTCCCGGCGCTCGTCGGAGTACTTCATCGGAACCTCATCACGCCCCATATGGTTCAGAGTCTAACAGCCGCTGATACTCCAACTAGCGTGACAGTGGGGGCAAGACAAAGAGCAACAGTTCTGAAACGAAACGCCCCGCGACCGGATGAACGGTCGCGGGGCGTTTCAGTATGACGCTTGCGTGCGTGGCCTGAATGTGTCGAACACGTGGCCCGCATGCATGGCCTGCATGAGTGGCCCGGCAGCCGCCTCTGGCCTGCCGCATGACCAGACCCCTCGCCCGATAGCACCATGCCGGGCTCATGAAGTTCCCCGAAATTTTCATTCTTGGCATCCCGCAAAGCGTGTCTGGCATTTCGCAAAACAAAAGTGCCGCCAGCGGGTAAATAATAATGATTATTATAAACAACTAGGGAACACAGTCTTGGCTCACTCACTCCGCCGTCCAGGTTTCACTCGCTCGCCACTCGCCCTCTCCATTGCGCTCGCGACCTCGTCACTGCTCAGTGCCACCGCTATCGCGGATGAGACTCGCACACTTGAGGCGATGACCATCGTCGGCGAGGCGCAAGGCGGTACCACGGAAGAGACTCAGGCGTATACGGTCGACTCCAGCACCAGCGCCAATGGCTTGACCCTGTCGCCACGCGAGACACCGCAGTCTGTCAGCTTTCTGACCCGCCAGCAGATGGATGATGAGGCGCTGACCAGCACCACGGAGGCGATCAACCGCCTGCCGGGCGTGTCCTCCAATCGCCTGGACGGTACCCGCGCCAGCTTCCAGTCGCGCGGCTATACCATCCGCAATTTCCAGTTCGATGGCCAACAGAGCAACACCAGCAGCTTCTGGCCGTTCGGCGACGCCGAGTGGGACACCGCCATCTATGATCGCGTCGAGGTGGTCCGCGGGGCCACCGGCCTGATGACAGGCGTCGGCGACCCGTCCGCCACCGTCAACTTCGTGCGCAAGAAGCCGCTGGACGAAGCCGCGGCCAGCGTGACAGGCGCTGTCGGCAGCTGGGACCGACGACGTGGCGTGGTGGATGTCAGCACGCCGCTGGATGATGCCGGCAAGGTCGGCGTGCGCTTCGTGGCCGCCAAGGACCGCTCCGACAGCTTCATGGATGATGTCGAGAATGACCGCGAGACCCTCTACGGGGTGATCGCCGCCGAATTGACGCCTGACACCGAGCTGAACGTCGGGGTCGAGTATCAGCGCTATGACCAGGATGGCGCCTATCTGGGCGTGCCGCTCTACTACACCGACGGCACGCGCACCGACTTCGACCAGTCGGTCGCCAACAATACCGAATGGGCGCACTTCTTCACCGAGAACACGCGCGGCTTCGCCGACCTGACCCACTACTTCGCCAACGGCTGGAAGGCGACCGCCGCCTACAGTCATGGTGATGCCAACTACGGGCTGACCTACAACTACCGTGGCGGCTATGTGGATCGTGACAATGGCATCCTCTACTACGACAGCAATCGTCAGGTACCGACGACCTCGTATCTGGTCGACTATCGCGGTGATCGCACCCAGAAGAACCTGAATCTGAGCGCCGAGGGTCCCTTCGAGCTGCTCGGTCGTGAGCACCAGCTGGGCTTTGGCTACATGCAGCTCAAGGAAGAGTACGAGATCTGGAGCCGCACCCCGGCGAGCGCCGTGCCGGCGCTAGGCAGCTTCACTGATCGTGACGACCCGGCACTGGCCGAGCCCGAATGGGGCGAGTGGGGCCTGACGGACGACACCGAGACCAAGCAGGAAGGCTTCTACGCCGTCACGCGTTTCTCGCTGGCAGACCCCGTACACTTGATCCTCGGTGCCCGCCTGACCGATTGGGAGATCGACCAAGACTACCGTGGCGAGCGCAGCTATGAATACAACGACGAGTTCACGCCCTATGCCGGCCTGATCGTCGACATTACCGACAACCTCACCGCCTACACCAGCTACACGCAGATCTTCAACACCCAGAGCGAACGTGCCCCCGATGGCGCCCTGCTCGACCCGCTCGAGGGCACCAGCTATGAAGCGGGCCTGAAGGCGGCGTTGTTCGAGGACCGTGCTGACGTCTCCTTCGCCGTCTTCCGCAGCGAGCAGGACAATCTGGCCGTCGAGATCCCCGGCGTCTATGTCGCCGGCACCACCGATCAGGCCTACACCGAGTCCGACGGCGCCGTGGTCGAGGGCTTCGAGCTGGAAGTGGCCGGTGAAGTCGCTCCCGGCATCAACCTCTCCGCCAGCTACGCACTGGTGGATGCCGAGGACTCCGATGGCAGCCAGCTCAATACCAGCTATCCGCGCCAGCAGGCCAAGGTCTATGCCACCTGGCAGCTGCCCGGCGACTGGTCACGCCTGACCCTGGGTGCCGGCGGTACCTGGCAGGGCGATACCTATCGCAATACCGACACGCCCACCGGTAGCGAGAAGGTCGGCCAGGGCGATGTCTTCCTCGCCAACGCCATGGCGCGCTATCGCTTCAATGACAACTTCAGCACCCAGCTCAACGTGTCCAACCTCTTCGATGAGGAGTACTACACGCAGCAGGGCTTCTACAGCCAATACCTGTACGGCGCACCGCGCAGTGCGCTGCTGAGCATGACCTACGACTTCTGAGCACGGGCCCGCCCTGTCGACAGGACACTCGTCTCCACACGTAACGCTTGCCTAACCACTGACAGCCCCTCCCCGCCAGGGGCTGTCATCTCATCTCTGGCCAGCGGCGTCTGCCGCCAGCCGATCACACAAGGAGTCTCCCTTGCGACTCACGCGACTTTCCTGCGCCATCGGCCTGACCACCGTCATGGCCGCCTGCTTCACGCCTGCCGTACAGGCACACGAATCAGCGACTGCGCACACATCATCTGCCAGATCATCTGCCGCCTCCGCCGAGGCAACGGCGCAGTATCCGCTCACGATCGAACATGCCTTCGGTACCACCGTCATCGAGAACAAGCCGCAACGTATCGCCACCGTCGCCTGGGCCAATCATGAAGTGCCGTTGGCACTGGGCGTGGTGCCGGTCGGCTTCCCCCGTCAGGACTTCGGGGATGATGATGGTGACGGCATGATGCCGTGGGTCAAGGCGCGCCTGGAAGCGCTGGGGGCCGACTCAGCCAATCTCTTCGATCAGGGCAAGACCCTCGATTTCGATGCCGTGGCCGCCAGCCAGCCGGACGTCATCCTCGCCGCCTATTCAGGATTGAGCAAAGACGATTACGCCAAGCTCAGCAAGATCGCGCCGGTCGTGGCGCGCTCGGGGCCGCGCTGGTCTTCCAGCTGGCGCGACATGATTCGCCTCGACAGTGCCGGCATGGGCATGGCCGCGGAAGGGGAAGCGCTGATCGAGCGTCTCGAGGCACAGGTCGCCGATAACATCGCCACCCACCCGGAGATCAAGGGCAAGTCGGCCATCACTCTGCGCTATATCGACCCTGAAGACCCGACCCTGATCGCCTTCTACAACGACAACGATACTCGGGTACGCTTTCTTACCGAGCTGGGAATGACCTCACCGTCCTTCGTGACGGCAAGTGCCAGCGACGGCAAGATTGGCGGGCGAGTGCCCCCGCAACAACTGGCGGAGTTGGCCGACGTCGATATCATCCTGACCTATGGCGGCCAAGCGCTGATTGAACGCCTCAACCAGCACCTCGCGGACAATGACCTGCCCACCTTCAGCAACGACAGGGTTATCCTGCTGGAGAATGACCCGATGGGCACGGCGGCCAACCCGACACCGCTCTCGATGCCGGAAGTGCTCGATGCCTACGTAACCCAGCTTGCGCGGGCAGCGAAAGCCTCGAATAGCTGATGGTAACTGGCTCGTTCTACTGAATCAGGCGACTGACTCAGTCGAATAAACCAGGCGGGCGCAGATGAGACCCGCCACCTGAAAGACGAAAACCCCGCGACCGGTGACCCGGTAGCGGGGTTTTTCATGCTGCCTGAACTAGCACGATTTACTTCTTGAGGCTGTCGATCAGCAGCTCAGCAACACCTTCGGAGGACATCGGATTCTGACCGGTGATGATCAGGCCATCCTGAATCGCGAAGGAGGTGAAATCGGCCTTCTTCTCATAGATACCGCCTTTCTGCTGCAGGGCATCTTCGACCAGGAACGGCACAACATTGGTGAGGCCGACACCTTCTTCTTCGCCATTGGTGAAGCCGGTGACACGCACGCCGTCCACGAAGGGAGTGCCGTCAGGCTTGCGGGCGTTCAACAGCACTGCCGGGGCGTGGCAGACGGAGCTGACCGGCTTGCCAGCCGCATGGAACTGCTCGATCAGACGGATGGAATCCGCGTCGTTGGTCAGATCCCACAGCGGGCCGTGGCCACCCGGGTAGAAGATGGCGTCGAAGTCTTCGACCTTCATATCCGCCAGCACGGCGGTGGTGGCGAGGTCTTGCTTGGCAGCCTCATCCTGATCGAAACGACGCGTGGCGTCGGTCTGGAAGTCCTCGGCCTCACTGGCCGGATCCAGCGGCGGTTGACCGCCCTTGGGAGAGGCCAGCGTCACCTCGATGCCGGCGTCCTTCATGACATAGTAGGGAGCCGCCAGCTCTTCCAGCCAGAAGCCTGTCTTCTTGCCCGTATCACCCAGCGTATCGTGGGATGTCACTACTACCAGAACCTTGCTCATGATGCTCTCCTCAACGTGCGGGATAGCCCGCAACGGTCACTTCACGAAAGATGTCACCACGTGATGGTCACCAAGTGGTGCTCGCCCTGTGTTGAATGAAGCTTACTGCTCACATCACCATCGTCATAATCGATAGTCCGGATAGCCACTATCGCACACACAAATAGTTGTCTTGGGCCAGCGTGCTCATCGACCCACACACTTGCCATCTCGCATGCCGGCAACCGGCTCAATAGGTCGGCATCAGATGCACTTCACGGATATTGGCACGCGGAGAAGCACTGATGGCGTAGAGCACGGCATCCGCTACATCCTGCGGGTCCAGCTTGTCCGGCTTGGGCTGATCGAAGAAGGCGGTATTGACCATGCCCGGGGTAATGGTGGTGCAGCGGCCTTGCCACTCGGCCATTTCCATCGCCAGGTTCTGGCCAAAGCCGTAGGCAAACCACTTGCTGGAGCTGTAGATGGAGCCCGCATGATTGGCGCGGCCGGCCACGGAACTGGTGAGGATGAAGTGGCCCTTGCTCTCTCTCAGGTGCGGCAGGGTCGCGTGGGCGGTCCACAGCAGCGCATTGATGTTGATGTCGATGACTCGCTTCCACTCCTCGGGATCGCCATTCTCGGTGCCAGGCTGGCTGACGCCGGTACCGGCATTGGCGAACGCCACATCCAGACGGCCATGCTGGGCGACGGCCTGCTCGACGACCTTGGCAAGCTGATCGTAGTCCGTCGCATCGGCGGCAATCGCCAGCACCTTGTCGCTGCCCAGTTCCTCGACCAGCGCATCGAGACGCTCCTTGCGACGGGCGGTCGCGACGACCTTGTGCCCGGCCTTCACCAGTGTGCGCGCGGTGGCCTCACCGATACCACTTGAGGCGCCGGTGATCAGCACGATCTTTTCCTCTTCGGCTTGCGTCCGCTTCACATCACTCATGGCTCACTCCTGTGGGTCGCTTGGATCACTCGTCGTGTTTTGATCACTACCCTACCGCCTGCACTTGCCATCGTGATAATCGATAGTACAGATAGCTGCTATCATCCAGACAAATAGTGCTCACTCACCCGAGTGCAGCCGCGACACTCCGCCTGCTCTGGTAGTCATCATGAAGCTCAACTACGACCTCAACCTCCTGCGTACCTTCCATGCGCTGTATCTCGAGCAGAACGTCACGCGCGCCGGCGAGCGTCTGCATCTGAGTCAGCCCTCGGTGAGCGCGGCGCTCTCCAGGCTACGCGAGCTGTTCAATGACCCGCTGTTCATCCGCGACCGCCAGCGCATGCGCCCTACCGAGAAGGCCGATCACCTGTTCCCGACCATCGAGGCGGCGCTGACCGACCTCGATGGCCTGATCAACAGTGAGCGGCACTTCGACCACACCACCGAAAGCCGTCATTTCGAGATCGCCGCCAACGACTACTTCGAGGTGCTGATCCTGCCGCAACTGGCGACGATCCTGCGTGAACAGGCACCGGGCATCACCCTTCAGGTACGCCGTCTCTCGCAGGACATGAGCGAAGCCGGCGTGATGAGCGGCACGACGGACCTCGCCTTCGGGCGTCAGGTCGATCCGCCCGAGAATCTGGTGGTCAGGGAAGTGATCACGGAAGGCATCGACTGCCTGGTCGGCAACGGGCATCCGCTATTGGAGCGTCTGGATGATGAAGGCCGCATGACAAAGGCGGATTTCGAGTACCACGCCCATGTGCTGGTACAGCCCCATACCCGCCTGAAAAGCGGCATCTTCAAGCAGCTCGAGGGTCAGGGGCTCAAGCGTGAGGTAGCCCTGGCGGTCACCTACTTCATGGCCGTGCCCTCCCTGCTGGAGCGCTCGCCACTGATCGCGAGCCTGCCCACCGGGCTATGCCAGCACTTCTGCCGCCAGTTCGCCGTCACCCGTGTGGCACCGCCGGTCGCCTTCGCCTCCTTCCCCTTCCACTTGAGCTGGCATCGCCGCTATCAGAAGGACCCCGCGCATCGCTGGATCCGCGAGCAGATCATTGAATGCTGTCAACGTCTGGCGGAGGGTCAGCAGGTGCTGCCCTGAGTCCTGAGCCCTTCTGAGTTTTAGGAGACAGCACAAACGTCCGGATACGAAAACGGCCCCTCACCATCCAGTGAGGGGCCGTTCTTGTCATGCCACGGGATTCAACAGGCGAGCATCAGCCCTGCCTGGCCGCCAGGGCAGCACGATGGGCGTGCAGCTTCTGGTAGCTTTCGATCAAGCGCAGGTGGCGATCGAGCCCTTCCAGCTGCATGTTGGTCGGCTCCAGACCATGGAAGCGAACCTTGCCCTGCACGGAGCCCACCACGGCAGCCATGGTGTCTTCACCGAACATGCGGCGGAAGTTGTAGAGGTAGTCCTCAAGCTCCAGCTCGTCATCCAGCGTGATCTCCAGCACCGCCTTCATGGCCTGATAATAGAGGCCACGCACGACGGTGTTGTCGTTGTACTGCAGGAACATCTCGACGCGATCCAGCGCGTCCTCGTGCTGGCCCAGCGCGAGGTTGATCATCAGTTTCAGCTCGAGAATCGTCAGCTGACCCCAGATGGTGTTCTCGTCGAACTCGATACCGATCAGCGTCTTGATGTCCATGTGTTCATCAAGCTGGCTTTCTTCGAGACGCTCGCCCAAGTCCGCCAGCTGCTCGTCATCGAGACGATGCAGATTGAGGATGTCTTCGCGGTAATCCAGCGCCATGTTGGTGTTGTCCCACACCAGATCCTCGACCGGATAGACCTCGGAATAGCCCGGCACCAGGATACGGCACACCGGCGCGCCGAGATCCTCGTGCACCGCCATGTAGGCCTCCTTGCCGATCTCATCGAGGATACCGAATAGGTTGGCGACTTCTTCTTCATTGCTGCCGGAGAAGTCCCACTCGACGAACTCGATGTCGGTCTTCGAGCTGAAGAAACGCCAGGAGACGAGACCCGAGGAGTCGATGAAGTGCTCGACGAAGTTGTTCGGCTCGGACACGGCCAGCGAGTTGAAGGTCGGCGGCATGAAGTCGTTGAGACCCTCGAAGCTGCGGCCCTGCATCAGCTCGGTCAGGCTGCGCTCGATGGCGACTTCAAAGCTTGGGTGCGCGCCGAAGGAGGCGAAGACACCGCCGGTCTTCGGATTCATCAGCGTGACGCAGGCCACCGGGAACTGACCGCCCAGCGAGGCGTCCTTGACCAGAATCGGGAAGCCCTGGGCTTCCAGCGCCTCGATGCCTTCGACGATTTCCGGGTACTTGGCCAGCACGTCCTGCGGCACGTCCGGCAGGGTCAGCTCCTGCTCGAGAATCTCGCGCTTCACGGCACGCTCGAAGATCTCGGACAGACACTGCACCTGGGCTTCCGGCAGAGTATTGCCGGCGCTCATGCCGTTGCTGAGATACAGGTTCTCGATCAGGTTGGACGGGAAGTAGATCGTCTCACCGTCCGAACGGCGAGTGAACGGCAGGGACACGATGCCACGGTCCGCACGCCCGGAATTGGTGTCGATCAGATTGGAGCCACCCAGCTCGCCGTCCGGATTGAAGATCTCCAGGCAGTAGTCATCCAGCACGCCTTCCGGGATCTCGTCGTTCGGGCCCGGCTGGAACCACTTCTCGTTGGGGTAATGCACGAACTCGCTGTCAGCGATGGCTTCGCCGAAGAACTGATCGTTGTAGAAGAAGTTGCAGCTCAGGCGCTCGATGAACTCGCCCAGTGCCGAGCACAGCGCGCTCTCCTTAGTCGAGCCCTTGCCGTTGGTGAAGCACATCGGTGAGGCGGCATCACGAATGTGCAGCGACCAGACGTGCGGCACGATGTTGCGCCAGGAGGCGATCTCGATCTTCATGCCGAGATCATTCAGCAGGCCCGTCATGTTGGCGATGGTCTGCTCCAGCGGCAGGTCCTTGCCTTCGATCCAGGTGCTCTGCCCTTCTGGCGGCTCCGCCATCAGCAATGCCTGGGCGTCCTCGTCGAGGTTGTCGACCGTCTCGATCTCGAAGCCCGGGCCGGTCTGGACGACCTTCTTCACCGTGCAACGCTCGATGGAACGCAGGATGCCCTGGCGGTCCTTGTCGGAGAGGTCTTCCGGCAGCTCCACCTGGATCTTGAAGATCTGGTTGTAGCGATTCTCCGGGTCGACGATGTTGTTCTGCGACAGGCGGATGTTCTCGGTCGGGATGTCCCGCGCCACGCAGTACACCTTCACGAAGTACGCCGCGCACAGCGCCGACGACGCCAGGAAGTAGTCGAACGGGCTCGGCGCCGACCCATCACCCTTGTAGCGGATGGGCTGATCGGTGATGACCGTGAAGTCGTCGAATTTCGCCTCGAGCCTCAGGTTGTCGAGAAAGTTGACCTTGATTTCCATGAACGATGCACCGCTGTGAAGAGTGTGGGCGCCAGCACGCCAGTCTGACGGCTACGCGATGGCCGCCATTATCCAGATTTTGGGGGCCTGCGTCGCGGGTGAGGCGAAAAGCGGGGGGCTTGCGTACTCCTAGAGCCGCCAGCTCCTGATGGATGCCGGTTAATCTCTTCCACTCCCTGAAACATCCGGTGCAATCTCTGCTGCTTTCTTAGCGGCCCGTGGATCGTGATTTGTTGGTATAATTTATACGTATAAACACAATAATTTGTGCATTGCCAAGCTCGGTCGCCTATCGTTGCCCTTGGGGTCTGTTAGCATAGTTGGCACATAAGATAACATCGGTATCTTAAAGTTCTGCTGCCTGTGGTGCCGATTCCAGCTCGGAATCCAAATGCACCACATTTGGCAGATTGAATGCCCGAATGTCATTCGACCATCGCTCCGGGTGCCGCTGCTTCGAGGCACGAGGGCCACCACGCTGAGCCAGAATCCCTTTGGCTTCGCCGCTGTGACGCTGGCCCACATTAACGTAACGAAGAACACTATGAAGGTGTTCATGGTTGTAGCACTCGTTAAATTCCTAGATCAACTCCTTGCCTCAGTACAAGCAGCAAATCTGTCAACGGAGTAGCCCAACCGATACTTCAGCCACTTACTCTCAGCCTTCCATACCTAGGGAGCATCAGTATATGAAACATTTTGCTTCTCTTGAAAATACTCCACTACTGCCTGTCGATTCAAAAAATGCCCAAAAATGAAACTTTCATAGTAAGGAATCAACTTCTTCATATCAAACATTGACTTATGGGCTTTAAAAGAAGATTGCCGTATAGACATTGCTATATTATACTCTGCTGGATAACCATTTCTTATTGAGATCTGAAGTCTCAACACTTCATTCAACAGGGAAACAGCACACTTAACAACCTCAGCCGATCTTTTTTCTTGAAGTTTAAAAACAATATATATAGGCATCGCATCCAGAGATGACATCAACCCGCTATTAGCAAGTATTGAGTCTTTATGTTTCACAAGAATCTTCCTTAAAACTGTAAGGCTAGTAGCTTTAAAATCGAAAATCAGATCAATAAAATCTTCGTTATGTACGGGAAAGGGAAGGTCAGCGAAGACATGCCACTTCAAACCATTCAGCCTCTTTTCTAATTTTTCTTCTCTTGATAGCTTGGAAGCAAGTATATGCATTGGGTAAGCATCTACCCCATAGCTAGAAACGAAACCACTAATTGCATTGTCAATTGTTAACCATGAAACATTATAAGAATTACAGGCCATTATCGTATGAACAACTGTGTCATCAATAACACCTTTCAAAACATTAAGATCTTGAGGTAGATCAACTTCAAGAATTTTAGCATCCTCAACTAATTCTAAGCTAATCAAAACTTCATCCAAACCTTCTATAAAGTCTTTGAAATCTCTCCTTATATCTTCCCCTAGAGCTCTAATTAAATTACCGCTATCACTAAGGCCGAGAGTCATATATTCTGGTGACGTTATAGTATCTCGAAATTCTTTCAACACTCTATTTGTTTCTTTAGTATGTTTAATGTTTTGCTTACAGAAACTCTTTGTCAAACCTGTCAAGCAAGCATAGATAATAGTATAAACATCTGCGATATATTCATGCGATTCTTGTACTGGGGCTTCCACAGGCAGTATTAACTTAGATATCGACGGATCTAAAAACAACTCAAGAGCGGACTTAC
>Ga0207897_100570_pt1 | contig 10703 bp, 13 predicted proteins | sample LinPmetageLP42_FD_184054 | JGI IMG/M metagenome (GOLD analysis project Ga0207897, IMG submission 184054) | Marine viral communities from the Pacific Ocean - LP-42 (SPAdes) | ecosystem: Environmental > Aquatic > Marine > Oceanic | place: Pacific Ocean | collected 2010-08-27
TCTATTAAGAATTATCCGCATATCAAAAATGATTATAAAAGGAAAGCTATGTGTATTGTCGCTATTGCTTGGCAATTATTTGATGAGTTACCACTGGTACTACTGTCTAATCGTGATGAGTTTTTGCAGCGCCCAACTGAGCCGCTCCACCAGTGGTCTGACCAACCTATTTATGCTGGACGTGATAAACAAAGCGGTGGCACGTGGTTAGGCATTCATCAGTACGCGTCACCAGCGCAGAGTGCAGAGTATTATGAACAAAATGGTCGTTGGGCTGCGGTATTGAATTTTCGTGATGGGGTGCAGGCAAGCAGTGATGAGCGCTCACGTGGTGCGTTGGTCACCGAGTTTTTAACAGGGACTCTAAGTCCAATGGATTTTGCACGGCAGATTGATTTGCAGGATTATGCAGGCTTTAACCTGATCATTGGCGACGCTGCGCAAGCTGTGATCGTCAATAATCGTGGTCATGCACCCACGCCACTATATTCAGGTCTACATGTTATCTCTAATGGTCAACCAGAGGACATTTGGTTTAAGACAGAGCGGTTGCGCGGACGACTACGCCAAGAGGTGCTGCCATTGATTGCAGAGGATAGCTCACCTACGTACTGGCAAGAGGCGGCTTTTAATGTTTTGTCAGATAGTACCAAAGCACCAGAAGACAAACTGCCTATTACTGGCGTGGCATTTGAAGTAGAGCAGATGTTATCGTCTGTTTATATTGAACCCGTCGCTTTTGGCGATACTGAAACTAGCAAACCTACTTATGGTACCCGCACTCAAAGCATCTTAACGTTGCGTAAAGAGAGAGATACGGGAGCAAACTACACGGCGAATATTATTAGCCGAGAGTTTGACAATCATAATCATAGTCACTAACAATGACTGTTAGTAGATAATAAAAAAACACCCACGGTAATTGCTAATATTCTAGCTACTATCGTGGGTGTTTTGCATCGTGATATTAAGTAACTCATTACATAAGCAGATGATTATTTTGCTCAGGAATGATCAGCTCTTGCTTTAGGGGGAGTTCGCGTACCAATTCTTGTAAGGCACGACGATAAACGCCTCGTTTAAAGTGAATCACTTGTCCAAGTGGATACCAGTAGCTGACCCATTGCCAATGGTCAAATTCAGGTTTCCCTTCATCAAAGCGGATATGTTGAGTATTTGGCTCATCTAAGCGTAGCAAAAACCATTTTTGTTTTTGCCCAATACATAAGGGATGCTGACCATGACGTACATAACGTTTTGGCAAACGATAGCGCAACCAGTCTTGCGTGACTGCCAATAAGTCTACGTGACGCGGATGTAAGCCGACCTCTTCCCAGAGCTCGCGATACATTGCATCCATCGGCGTCTCCCCGCGGTCGATACCACCCTGCGGAAATTGCCAAGCGTTGTGACCAATACGTTTTGCCCACAGAACCTGCCCTTGTGTATTTGCCAAGATGATGCCGACGTTGGCGCGAAAGCCGTCTGCATCTATCATGACTAAACCTTTTAATTTGTTTAAAAATAGCTTGTTTTGACTTGAAACCGTGACAGCAATCGTAATTATTATAAGGTGATTGTTATCGATATCCGCTCAAAACAAGATTCATTACCGTTATTAAACCAAGAAACAAGCAAAATGTGTAACAGTATTTTGCTATAAAATGTTTCACGAGTTTTACCTTTTAAAATCAACTATTTATAAGCAAACTTTTGTAGGTTTTTATACGGCATTTTTAGGCAAGTGTTGATGAGTAGTAATAGGCGGATGAACATACGATTATTTAGTAAACTGTCGAAGTCCACTATTGCGATATTTATAAAGTGATAAAAGCACAGATTTCACTGGCGAGCTAGCAGCAAAACAATGAGCCTATAAAATCTTGCTTTGGCTTATGCTACACTAGCTGGGCAATATATCATTCACACAATAATAATAGGCAATACGCCATTTAAAATAAGGAACATCTGCAATGTCAGAATCAAAAGCAAGCGTCATATGGCAAGAGAACAAAGCCTTTATGGGTGTGTCACCATCAGGACATAATGTACAAATCGATGCTGATAAAGAAAAAGGCTCAAGCCCAATGGAGCTGATTTTGTTAGGACTAGGTGGTTGCGCCAGTTATGATGTCGTAGAGATTTTACAGAAATCACGCCAAGCAGTGACGGATGTACGTTGTGAGCTAACCGCCCAGCGCGCTGAAACCGTACCAGCGGTCTATACCGATATTCATATGCATTTCGTTGTCACTGGTCAAGATGTCAAAGAAAAACAAGTCGAAAAAGCCATCCAGTTATCAGCAGAAAAATACTGTTCTGCCAGCCGTATGTTAGTAGCAGGTGGGGTCAATATCACCCATGATTTCGAAGTGGTTGCAGGCTAGGGACTTATATAATGATAAGTGCATTCTTTGAGTTGGTAACTGACAAAGTGGCGTCTGCCATTTTGGCCATGGTGGTAGCAAGTCTATTGCCATGGGCGGTGTCAATCGTTGCAAAAGTATCTGGTGGCTTTAGAATCAGAAATAATGCACATCCACGCGAATTTTTTCAAAATGCGACAGGCATGGCAGCACGTGCTAATGCAGCACAACAAAACAGCTATGAAACCTTGCCAGTATTTTTGGCGGCAGTGTTGGTAGCGATGCTGTTCTTTGTACCGCAGTCGATTATCAACGTATTGGCTTGGCTGTATGTGATGATACGAATTGGTTTTTGTGTGGCATATATTACTAATTTGGCAATGTTCCGCTCTATCCTTTGGGTATTATCAATGACCTGCTGTCTAATGCTATTTTATTTAGCGATACGAGTCAGCGTCTAGGGCATGTCCTCAATTCAAAAGACAGTTATCTAAACGGATTAAAAATGGCTAAGTTTTGCCAAACAGCGTCAAATCGCTTGCTAGTATCTCGATATTATCTACGCTATTTTTCTCGTTTGACGGCAATTTATCTCATTTTTATCTCCATTTTTGAAATGAGGACACACCCTAGTAAAAATACCCGTAACCGCCAAAACGCTCAAATACAAGCAAGTGATTAATCTCGTACGCTTGCTTGTAGGGCGCTAATAATCACCGCTTTATTTTTTTCTCGTTTGATACTTTCCCACACTGTTTGTGCCTCAACATAGCCTTTGGTAAGCATGCCTAGCCATTGTTTATAACGACCGACCAATACCACATCGTTCTTTGCTTCACCTTCCAAAAACTTGATCTGATGCGCGATTAAATCTTGCCATAACAATGTAGCCGTATTCTCTACGCTGTTAGTACTTTTTTCAGTATCATTATCAACCTGTGCCACTAAATCAGGACGCGTTACTACGCCGCGACCTAACATTAAATGCTGTGTACCTGCTTGCGTCATACAGTTTTGCGCATGCTCAAAGTTCCAAATTTCTCCATTGGCAATGACTGGAATATCGAGCGCATTAAAACTCTGAATTTTGTCCCAATAGGCGGGCGGCTTATAGCCTTGGGTTTTAGTGCGTGCATGGATGGTGAGCCAATCAGTGCCGCTAGAAGCAATTGCGCCGCGAATATCATCCATGCGACTGGTATCGGTGTAGCCCAAGCGAATCTTAGCTGATACTGGTATGTGAGCGGGAACGGCTTGGCGTACGGCACTGATAATCTGATACATGGTTTCAGGTTCATCTAACAATACAGAACCACCGCGATGGCTATTTACTGTTTTTGCAGGACAGCCAAAGTTGATGTCGATAGCAGGCGCGCCAAGCTCACAAGCGTACGCGGCGTTTTCTGCCATCAGCTGTGCTTCACTACCGAGTAGTTGAACATGAATGGGTGTACCAGAAGCCGTTTTGGCATCATGATGTAGTTCAGGTACATACTTATAAAACACATGCGCAGGCAAGACGTGCTGTGTGATGCGGATAAATTCACTGACTGACCAATCATAAGGACGACCCAAGTCAGACGCAATTTGAGTTAAAATTTGGCGCATTAATGGATCGGTCAAGCCCTCCATAGGCGCGAGCAAACGCACGGGAGTCGCAAATAACTGATTAATAGTATTTTGACGCGTTTGAAGTTGCTGGCTATTATTCATGCTGGTGATTCACTGCTAAAGGGTCGTTATAAGAGAGATTGAATAAAACTTGAGGCTGACAGAGGTGTAGGGTAATTAAGTATTACCAAAAATCACTTTTTTCCCCGTCTGTAATCCTGATATCAAATCTTTAATATTGTGGATATCTAGATTATTCTGCGCCCGCGTACAAGCGACATAGAGCAAGCGCAGCTCTTCTGGGCTTATCTTGACCGCGTTGGTGGTCACATCGTAGTAAAAATCATCATCTAGTTGTACTTTGCCCCATTCAAGCCCTTTGGCTTTATGCGCGGTAGAGATGACATAGTCCGCATTTTCGATACTGGTAAGACTATTGACCGCTTGGCTTAATACATTAGTCCCATGATCGTCGACCAGTTTGACCAATGTCTTGAGATCACTGCCTTCATTGGTTTCAGCGTACTCTTGTACATCACCCCAGTTATAAAAATACGCTAGCTCTGGTACACCATAAGCCGATTTACCATTTTTTAAGTTTTCCGCTGCTTGGCAGAATTTGAGCATACGGTCGGTATCGGCTTGTAGCGCCACGCGATGCCCGTGCTTTAATCCTGTCAATAATTGCGACATCGCCGCAGCATTAGTACGGCATAAAATGGCGTCCTTTTTACTGTGTACCATACCTTTATCAGTAGAGGACTGCTTATTTGGATTGCCTTTTAGCGGCACGTCTTCTTGCAGTGCTTTTAATAAGGTGTTGGCCACTTCTGCAATCGGCTCACCAAAGCGAAAAGACTGCGTCAATAACGTCTGAGGCAATGGCAGCTTTTTCATCGCATTGACCGCACCGCGCCATTCATAAATCTGCTGATGAGCATCGCCCACATAGATGACTTGTCTCGACTGCTGGGTCAAGATACCCATCATCAATGGGTCAGCATCCTGTGCTTCGTCAAATAAAATAAAGTCCGCTGGAATACTAGGTTTAGATAAGGCCCACAGCTTAAGATAAATATCATGACCAATACCAGCTGGATGACGCGCATCAATCGACTGTAACCAGCGCTGCTCAACAGCAGGGTAGAGCATCTCACGTAGCTGCTCTGCATCTGAGTCATCGAGCCAGCTTGGGAAAAGTATGTGCCTTGGCGCAGGGTAGCTAGCATGCGTGCTACAGAAATTACTTACTGCATCGCTGACGAACCGAGACAATCGCGCTGGTGTCAGTGTGATGTATTTATTAACCCCATCCATCTGCCGACGCACTTGCACAGGCTGTAGTCCCAAATCATCACCGAGACGCTTGGGTGAAAATCGTGGCAAAGATAGCTTGGCGGTAATATCACGAGCAACATGACGATAAGCTAGTGAGTGAAAAGTACGGCACTCTACATGCGGCGGAAACTTTGAACGAGCATCATTGGCAATCGCTTTGTTAAAAGCCAGATACAGTCCGCGGCCACGTAAGCGCTCACCGATTAGCTTGAGCGTCGTTGTCTTACCGGCGCCCGCATAAGCAACCACTTTAAACGACTTGTGATCCATCGCCATATTCAGCGCGCTCAGCTGCTCGTCAGTGGGATCGCTCATATAAGCTGGCATAGATGCGGACATAATAAAGCTACCTAAATACAAAAATTGATTAAAAATGAAAGGGGCAAAAAAAGCCACTGGGTAAACAATGGCTTATAGATGATGGTGATGCTAAAACGTGATAATAAGCAATCAGCTTACTAATGAGGCAAGAATAAAACGGTGTAATGGTAGTTTAACGCATAGCTATATGTAATCAATAACTTTATTTCAGTCTGGATTAGACTGATAAGTGTTTTATTCTTTGTCTGTCGATACGAGAGTAGGACTGGGCTCTTCTTTGATTAAAATCTTCGCCAAAAACAAACCAAGCTCAAACAACAACCACATCGGAATCGCTAGCATGAGCATCGATACGCCATCTGGCGGCGTGACAACAGCAGCCACAGCAAAACAGCCCACAATGATATAACGACGTTTTTCTTCTAAGCTCTGAATGGAGACAATACCTGCCAATATCAATAGCAAAGTCACGACTGGAATCTCAAACGTTAGGCCGAATACCATAAATAATTTTAAGGCAAAACTAAGATAGCTGTCGATATCCGTCATGGGTAGTACGTTTTGCGGGGCAAACATGATAAAGAACTTTAAGACCCCTTTGAGCACAATAAAGTAAGAAAAAGCCACACCAGCATAAAACAAAAATATAGAGGATAGCAGCACTGGAATAGCAATTTTCTTTTCTTTTTTATACAGACCGGGCGCTACAAATGACCAAATTTGATAAAGGATATAGGGCATCGCCAAAAACGCGGCTACAAATACGGTCAAACGTATCGGTGCCATAAAGTTTGACGTGATATCGGTGGCAATCATGGTCGAGTTGGCGGGTAACTGTGCAACTAATGGGTCAGACAACAAGTTATATAGCTCGCGCGAATAGCCGACCAAGCCTAAAAATATTATCAGTACCGCCACACATATTTTGATCAAATGCCGACGCAGCTCAATCAAATGCTCGGTAATAGGCATATCAGCCAAAGGGCTTAAGACGTCATCTGATGATTCGTTTTGAGTGCTATCAGTTGTTGCTTCATCACCTTGATCAATGCTATCTAAAGCAGGAGTATCTGAAATCGCGAGTTTTTCTTGGCGGCTTTTTTTGCGTTTGAGTAGTTGCATCAGTCAGTCTCCTGCTTATGGTCAGAAGTCTGCATGTTGGCAGGACTGTTGAGTAGGGCGTCCGCTTTATAATTTGGCACATATGGCGGCATTGGGAGCCGACGTGCTTTATCATAAGCGCCCAGTCGAAACCACATATTTTCCCACGGTCGGGTAGTGATGGTCTGAACAACTGGCGCTGCTTTGGCGTTGTCACCTATAGTTGCATCACCCACAGTTGTATCATCTACAACGTCACCGCTGTTACCGCGCTTCGATAATTGACCATTTTCTAATGTATCTGGCTGCTCGTCAGTGGCATAAGCATAGTCGAAGGCTTTTGGCGTGGATGATTGCTGCTTTTGTGTGCGGTTATTTTTATGAGCTTCGTCACCTTTACTGTTTTCAGCATTTGTAGATGCTTCAGAAGCAGGACTATGTGAGCTTTCAAAAGCTTTCATATTGCCGCGCATCTCAGCCATCTCACGCCTCATTTCAGCTTCAGTCTGGCGAATTTTGGCCAGTTCTTTTTGCATTTGCTGACGTGTCTCAGCCAAGTCAAGCTCAGCCTCTATTTCAGACTGCAATGTTGAGACTGTGCGGCGAATTTTGGCATACCATTGCCCAGCCGTGCGCGCTGCCTGTGGCAGTTTTTCTGGGCCCAGTACGATTAGGGCGATAACGCCAAAGAGAAGTAGTTCAGAAAACCCGATATCAAACATAATGGTCCGATGTCACTGTTTAGATGCTATACGTTATGCTTATCATCAACCTTGGTGGTTGAGCGCTCTTCAGTGTGTGCCGTTGCATCGTGGTCAAGAACCGCGTGTTTTTTGGCATGCTCTGTATTTTCATCTTTAACAGCTTCTTTAAAGCCTTTGACAGCACCGCCCAAATCTTTACCAGCATTTCTGAGTTTTGAGGTGCCAAACACGACAACGACAACGACCAATAGTATCAGCCAATGTGTAATAGAAAAACTACCCATAATGGTATCCTTGTGACCTGGTTTTGTGACTTGGTTTGCAGTCTTTATATGCCTGCTTTTAATTTGCAAAAAGGTCTATCTAGCAAACAAAAAGCATCGACATATAATGCGAGATAAAACAGAGCTATATTATAACCTGCACTTATTACAAATAGGTGAAAGCAACAATAATCCAATAAAATAGACGTTTATTTTTTATTTAGGCTTATCTAGCGGCTTTTTCATCGATACCGGATAGCCCAAAACGTCTGCCTAGCTCGTTTAATACGGCATCAGACTCTATATCAAACCATGCCAGTCCAACCAAGGTATGGAACCAGACATCGGCGACTTCATAGATCAGCTCATGACGAGCTTCATCATAGCTTGCTTTGTCTGCAGTCTCATCACAGTTAGCAAAATCTTTGGCAGCGATGATACTTTCTGTGCTCTCTTCACCGACTTTTTCTAATATCTTATTTAATCCTTTAGCGTACAGGCTGGCCACATAAGAGCTGTCGGCATCGGCTTGTTTGCGCTCTGCTAATACGCTATCGAGCTGCTGCAATACAGAGGCTTTATCGACTTGTGCTTGAGCAGTAACAGATTGGGATTGAGACACATCAGTAGAATCAGTATTCGCACCAGTGTTTTCCGTTTCATAAGTGTCGCTAGTAGATTCATGAGAATGATAAATATCCGCAGGGTCTTTTAATACTTTATCGACAGTTTGCCATTCAGGCGTTTGGCCTGATAAATCCAAACGCTGATAAAAGCACGACTCACGTCCCGTATGGCAAGCAATGCCGCCAGCCTGAGTCACACTAAGCACAATCACATCTGCGTCACAGTCTAGACGAATATCATGCACAGTTTGCGTATGACCTGATGACTCACCTTTATGCCACAGCTTGGCACGCGAGCGTGAAAAATAAACCGCTGTTTGTGTTTGTGCAGTGAGCTGTAATGCCTCTGCATTCATCCATGCCATCATCAAAATACGACCTGTCTGATGATCTTGAGCAATTGCAGGAATCAAACCATCATCATTAAAAGTTACGGCAGTCAGCCAAGCAGGTAAAGTCATAATGTATTTGTCGTCTTATAGGTAGAAAGTGAAAAAGAGTGGTAAGTAATTATACTACTTATGATTAAAGCGGGGAGATTATCTGAAATGCTCTGCAATATGCTGACAACTATCAATATGATGTCAGCTAAATGCGCTATAGAGTGCAACTATGCTAAATGACAGCATACTATTTATAACAAGCGATTCTACAGTCTAAATAAATGCGGATACAGCGCTTCTTTGATCGTATTATCAAGCTTGGTCACTTTATTGAGGTTAAAGTCGTAACCTCTAAAATGCTGGCGCGCCTTTGCTACTATCTCGCCCGTGTGCATCCGCGTGACCTTTAGTATTATATTACCGCCATTATCATATATAGGCTCGACACCCACTTCAAATAATAGCTCTTCTCGTACGCGGATACGGCTCACAATATCTAGCTGCAATTTATCAATAATCAAACCTTGATGGTCTGCATTAATTTCTTTGACACCTTTAGCGTATAGAAACCTTAGCCGCGCTTCGGACAATAGTGCTGTCAGAGATTCGACTGTCATGTGCTGTCCTGCGTCGGCTTCCGTATGACGCACACGCATCACTGTCTCAAAAACAAACAAGTCGTCGTCGAATACTAACTCTTGTTTTGACACACTATCTCCTAGAGTGATGGCCAAAGATTGTTCTACTTATCGTGCTGTAGGTAGCAGCACTGTTATTGTTATCGTCGTTATGACTGTGCATTCTAGCTTAAATATTCATGGTAAATAAGGTGGTTTTAATAGTGTTGATATGAAGATATAGCTCAGTCTCTACTTAAGCACAGCTTAGGCTGACATTCAATCTATTTGGATAAAAATCAGCCGTTTTATTAGCGTTTTTAGGAGAGCCGCTATCGCTTATTTGATGCTGATTACTTGTCTATATTGTCTACTAAAACCTCGCCAAAACTTTACTTGGCAAAACAAGGCACTATCTGCTAAAATAGCGCCTCCCACCTCGAGGCAAATAGAGGTTTAGTGGTTATTTATATAACGATTATTCAGCATGACTATTTGACGACCAGGTTCTAAAACAGAAAAAGAGGCAAATCATCATGAAAGTTAAGATGAAAACCAGAAGCGGCGCAGCTAAACGCTTCAAAAAAACAGCGAATGGCTTCAAGCGCAAACAAGCATTCAAAAGCCATATTTTGACCAAGAAATCAGCTAAGCGTATTCGCCAATTGCGTGGTCTTAAGTTGGTGCACAAGTCTGACGAAGCAGCAGTTCGTCGTATGTGCCCATACATTTAATAGCCTACCGTCATCTATCTTTGATTGAAAATATTTGACTTTGCAATCTGACAATGATGTTTGTTATTTAACGGCATCATCACTCGCTTAACAGTGATTAAAAAATCTTGGAGTAAATTATGGCCCGTGTAAAACGTGGTGTACAGGCAAATCGCCGTCACAAAAAAATCTTAAAGCGCGCAAAAGGCTACTACGGTGCCCGTTCACGTGTTTACCGCGTAGCGGTACAGGCAGTGACCAAAGCTGGTCAATATGCTTATCGTGACCGTCGCAACAAGAAACGTACTTTCCGTCGTCTTTGGATCGCACGTATCAATGCTGGTGCACGCTTAAACGGCTTAAGCTATAGCCGCTTCATCAATGGCATGAAAAAAGCAAACATCGCAATCGATCGTCGCGTCCTAGCAGACATCGCTATGCATGATGCAGCGACTTTCACAGCATTGGTCGAAAAAGCAAAAGCGGAATTGGCCTAAATATTAACCGTCCTTTAGGTATGATGCTTTTAAATAATTATTTATAAGCAATTGTCTAAATGGATAGGACTAATATTGATTAATAGTATGATATTAATAAAAGCTACCGCTGGTCGGTGGCTTTTTTTATATTAAATTATTTTAAGCGTGCTCTATATTGAAC
>Ga0207897_100571_pt1 | contig 10655 bp, 6 predicted proteins | sample LinPmetageLP42_FD_184054 | JGI IMG/M metagenome (GOLD analysis project Ga0207897, IMG submission 184054) | Marine viral communities from the Pacific Ocean - LP-42 (SPAdes) | ecosystem: Environmental > Aquatic > Marine > Oceanic | place: Pacific Ocean | collected 2010-08-27
GGAGATGCGGCGTAAAGCTTCCTGAGTTAACGGCATTAACTCTCCGGTTAACTGACAGGCAATCACTTCTGCCAGAATAGGGGCAGAAGTGAAGCCCCGTGACCCCAGCGCTGTAATAACATATAAGTTTTCGGCAACCGCTCCGGTAACAGGCTGGTGATCGGGGCTGGTCGCCCGTATTGAGACTCTTTGGGATGTTAACTGCAGAGATTCAGCCCATGGCTGCCTCGCGTTTTCAGCTAATTGTTTCAGGTTTTCCTCGTCATCCTCCGGGGTTGGTTCTAAATCCTCTCTATCGCGATTAAAGGTCGCGCCAACACAGTGATGCTTGCCATCTTCCGGAACTAAATATCCTTTAAAGCATAAAACCGCTTTCAGCGAAGACAATAAGGGGGTTGTTTGAACCAGACTGACTTGTCCGCGAACCGGTTGTATTGGCAAGGGGGTAACGCTTTCCGGCAATAACGAATTGACGTGATGACCCGTGGCAATGAGAACCCGCTCAGCGGCCAGCAAACTTCCGTCCTTTAGTGATATCTGCCAACTGCCATTTTCAGTTTTCTGAAGAGCCGTAGCTTCGCCTTCAATAAGCTCAATTTGTGCTGTTTCTAAAAGGCTTTTGACCACAGCCGCCGGTCTTAACCATCCTGCTTTAGGGTAATGCAACGCCGGAACTGCCAGCGACACCCCGGCTTTTTGTTCTGCCTCGGGCTGAGATAAATAGCGTACCGTGTCTGGCGCATACAGTTCATCGGCTATACGTTGATAACGTTTGGCTCTGTTATCGTTAAAGGCGGGCTGCATAACGCCCACTGGAAACCAGTGGGTGGCACAAAAACTACGGTAGAAGCTGGTGGCTGTGGAGAACGCCTGCCAGTAGAAACGACTGAGCGGTGTATGCTCGGCGTGTAACAGAGGATACACTGCTCCCTGAGGGTTTCCGGATGCGCCATCAGCAGTACCCGCACTAACGACTCTGACGTTAACGCCTCTTCGCTTCAGTGCCAGGGCTGAACATGCCGCGCTAATGCCGCCACCAATAATGGTAACGTCACGTCTGTCGTAATATTTTTGACAAACTTCGGCGCTATGGTAGCGACCACAAAGCATTTCTCGTTTGCGACCAAAGCCCGTTACTTTTTGAACTTCGAATCCGCTTTGTTGTATTGCTCTTTTGACGCTGCCAGCAGCGGTAAAGGTAGCAAAGGTTGTTTCGCTGTGTGCGGTTTGCTTCATGGCATCAAAAAGTGTGGGCTGCCACATTTCCGGGTTCTTTGCCGGAGCAAAACCGTCGAGAAACCAGGCGTCAATTTGGTGTTGTGCCTGTGGAAGCCATTCGGGCAATAGCTCATTGAGGTCGCCTATCCACAGATCCAGAATGACCCGGCCCTGTGATAGGATAATGCGATGACAGCCGGGATCGGTTGCCGGGTAATGCTCCAGAAACAACTGACTGAATTCCTTTAAGGGTTCCAGTAATTGGTATGCTTGTTCAAGTTGCTGACGCGATAAAGGAAACTTTTCGAAACTGACAAAATGAAGACGTGTATTGGCAGGTGCCTGCTCTAAAAAACGTTTCCAGGTCAGAAGAAAGTTCAAACCTGTACCAAACCCGGTTTCGGCTATGGTAAAGCTATAATGAGCCGGTAGCGACAGCCAGCGGCGGGGTAATCCGTTTTGCGCCAGAAATACGTACTGACTTTCGTCAACACCGCTTTCGACAGAAAAATAAATATCATCGAAAGTAGTGGAAACGGGTACGCCTTGCTCGTTAAACTGAACAGATGAACTAGAATTCAAGCGGCTATCCCATGATTTATTGGTTGATGAACGCTATAATAACAACTTTACGAACAACAGTGGACAAAGCAGACCACATTCACACACGACGTTGGTAAGATATCGACGTAGAAATGTCAGACAGGATTATAGAATGAGAAGAGCTGTTATCACCGGACTTGGTATTGTATCAAGTATCGGGAACAATCAAGAAGAAGTGCTGGAATCATTACGCACCGGCAAATCGGGTATTACCCGTTCAGAATCTTTTGCTGAAATGGGCTTGCGTTGTCAGGTGTGGGGCGAAGTTAAGTTAGATCCTAAAGACCATATTGACCGCAAAGCGTTGCGCTTTATGGGCGATTCTGCTGCTTATGCCTACATTGCAATGGCGCAGGCTATCGAGGATTCAGGCTTAACCGAAGAACAAGTCTCTCACCCGCGTACGGGGTTAGTTGTTGGTTCCGGTGGCGCTTCTGGTGAACATCAGGTTGCAGCAGCTGATATTTTGCGTGAACGTGGCGTGAAAAAAGTTGGCCCATACATGGTACCTCGTTGCATGGCGTCAACGACTTCAGCTTGCCTGGCAACACCTTTTAAAATTAAAGGCGTTAACTATTCAATTAGTTCTGCTTGCGCAACCTCTGCGCACTGTATCGGCCATGCACTTGAATTAATTCAGTTCGGTAAACAAGACCGCGTATTTGCCGGCGGCGGTGAAGAACTGCACTGGACGCTGGGCATGGAATTTGATGCTATGGGCGCATTAAGTACTAAGTACAATGATACGCCTGAAAAAGCTTCACGTACTTACGATCAGGGTCGTGACGGTTTCGTACCTGCTGGTGGTGGCGGTATTCTGGTTATTGAAGAACTGGAAGCGGCAAAAGCTCGTGGCGCCAAAATTTACGGTGAAATTGTAGGTTATGGTGCGACTTCAGACGGTTACGATATGGTTGCTCCGTCGGGTGAAGGCGCTGTTCGCTGTATGAAAATGGCAATGGAAACGGTAGATACTCCGGTCGATTATCTGAATACGCACGGCACCAGTACACCAGTTGGTGACGTTAAAGAGTTAGAAGCTATTCGTGAAGTTTTCCCTGAGAAAACGCCAATGATTAGCGCGACAAAAGCCATGACAGGCCATGCTCTGGGCGCAGCTGGTGTGCACGAAGCTATTTACTCTTTGCTTATGCTTAAGCATGGCTTTGTAACACCTTCAATTAATATTGAAGAGCTGGACGAAAAAGCCGACGGCATGAACATTATTCAGCAGACAACTGAAGCACCACTTAGAACGGTTATGTCTAATAGCTTTGGCTTCGGTGGTACAAACGCATCACTAGTGATGCGCCAATACTCTGAATAATCGACAAGATCGGTGACTTCGGTGAAAATCGTTGCCGATCAGAATATTCCCGCACTTTCCAATTTATTGTCGGGTGCGGGAACACTTTCCTACTTTTCTGAACGAATCCCTCCGCAGAAACTGTTGGCAGAAGCTGACGCTTTACTCGTGCGTTCTGTTACTCAAGTTGATGAAGCACTTTTAGAGCAAGCTCCCAAACTTAAATTTGTTGCCTCCGCAACCATTGGCACCGAGCATATCAATCTTCAGGCTCTAGAAGAGCGAGGCATTGGTTTTGCCCACGCGCCGGGGGCGAATGCGCAATCAGTTGGCGAATATGTTTTATGCGCGGTGCTCAATTGGTTAAGTGGCAAACCCCGGTATGTAGCTGACGAAATCGATGTTGCTATTGTTGGTGCCGGGCATACGGGAAAAGCCGCGGGAAAGAGGCTGGAAGCTCTGGGACTCAATGTTCATTATTATGATCCGCCCTTGTGTAAAAAAGGCGTTAAGTTTGTGCATGACCATTGGCAGCGTGTACTAACGGCCGATATTATCTCCTGTCATGTCCCCCTGACGGGGGACGGCGATTTCCCGACTCAGCATTTGTTTGAAAATACGGCATTGCAGTCACTGCATTCGCAGCAGTTATTAATTAACGCCAGCCGGGGTGCTGTTATCGATAACAAGGCCTTACTGGAACGAGTCGAACAGGGCGAGCGCCCATCGCTGGTGCTGGATGTATGGGAGAATGAACCTGACGTCCTGTCAGGTTTAGTGTCTTATGTTGATATCGCAACTCCACACATTGCCGGACACAGCCTGGAAGGTAAAGTAGGCGGGGCGGTAATGATTTCAAATGCATTGCTGGAACACTTTGGTAAGCCCGCCGATAAGACTGTGTCTGACGTGTTGCCGGGGACGGCCTGGAATGAACGTGATGCCGATGAGTTGAATTCATTGGAAAGTCTTAATTTGTGGGCAAAAGAACATTTCGACTTGTTCCTGGACGATGAACTTTTCCGGCAACAGGGTCTCACTACCGAAGGTTTTGATAGCTTACGACGCAATTATCGCAAAGAAAGCCCGCGCAGAGAGTTCATTAATCAGGTCGTTACATGCCATAATAGCGAGCAATATATCCAGTTTTTACAGTTGGGCTTTAGTGCCCGGCTATTGTCTAAGTAAGGAGTTAGCATGTCACATGGGTTTCGCGTTGCTGTATTAGGTGCAACAGGTTTAGTGGGCCAGCAAATGATAGAAATTTTAGCTGAGCGAAAATTCCCGGTGGCAGAACTTTTCCCTTTAGCTAGTGCCCGCTCTGTTGGCGCGACAGTTGATTTTAATGGCGAAGAAATAGAAGTGTTAGATGCTGGTGAGTTCGACTGGTCTAATGCTGATATCGCGTTCTTTTCAGCGGGCGGTTCAATTTCACGCGAGTTCGCCCCCAAAGCTGCTGAAGCAGGCTGTGTGGTTATTGATAACACATCTGAATATCGCTATGAGCCGGATATTCCGTTGGTGGTGCCTGAGGTTAATGCCTGGGCGCTAGCCGATTTCAGAAACCGCAATATTATTGCTAACCCGAATTGCTCGACTATTCAAATGATGGTTGCACTGAAGCCTATTCATGATGCGGTTGGTATTGAGCGTATTAATGTCAGTACCTATCAGTCGGTATCTGGCGCTGGTAAAGAAGCGATGGAAGAGCTGGCAAAGCAGACAGCAGAACTTTTAAACGGTAAGCAGCCGACGGTAGCGAACTTCAGTCGACAAATTGCTTTCAACTGCATTCCTCAAATAGACGTTTTTCAGGAGAATGATTACACCAAAGAAGAAATGAAAATGGTGTGGGAAACCCAAAAGATATTTAATGACCCCAGTATTCGGGTGAATCCCACGGCGGTAAGGGTTCCTGTATTTTTCGGACACGCAGAAGCCATTCATATTGAAACGCGACAGCCAATTACGGCCGAGCATGCAAAACAGCTGTTAAGTGAAGCCCCAGGTGTTACTTTAATGGAGCAGCGCGAGGAGTTTCCGACTCAAGTGGGAAATGCCGCGGGCAATGACGATGTCTTTGTAGGGCGGGTACGGGAAGATATCAGCCACCCTAACGGACTTAACCTGTGGGTTGTATCGGACAACATACGCAAAGGTGCGGCAACCAACAGCATACAAATTGCAGAAACTTTAATTCGTGATTACTGGTAATTTAAGCAGCTGTATGTCATAAAGTTTTTTTAACGAACGCCGTTAAAGATAAGAGCAAAGCGCGGGCAGAGACTAAAGGATGAGAAAAACCAAGATAGTGCAGGTACTGAGATACTTCTCGCTGGCAGCCATGGTGTTGTCCGGCAGCATGACTGTCGCTGCTGCAGGTTGGCAGGATGGCGTCGTTATAAAAGGCGAGAAAGGCTCAGAAGCAACCGATGTTCGTATCGGCCAGGAGCGCTATGGGCCTATAAGCAGCAACGACACCTTGTGGGATATTGCGCGGCGTTATAAGCCACACTCCAGTGTGACCCAGTATCAGACTATGGTTGCTATTGTGCAGGCTAATGACGATGCCTTCGTCGATGGTAATATGAACCGCATGCTCAATGGTTTTTACCTGCGCATTCCCTCTTTGCAAGAAATCAAAATGGTTAACCCCGAAGCGGCTCGTCGGCAAGTCGTGGTAGATAGCCAATTAAAAACCAAGTCTCAACAACTCTCGCAAGCTCGGCAGGACACTCAGAAAACTCGCGCGGAACAGCAGGAGTTACTTGAGCAGGCCCGGGAGAAAGCTGAACAAACCATTCAGGAAGTTGAACAGCGACAGGAACAAAACTTTCAGGAGTTGCGCTCTGATATGCAGCAGTCCATGCAGGCGGTTGAGCGCATGTATGAAGAGAATAAGTCTCTGCAGGAGCGTATCGACGCATTAGCGTCGCGTTTAGATGAGCTTGCCAATAATGTGAGCAAAACCGATGAACTGGAAGTTCAGTTTCAACAGGTTTTAGCTCAACAGCGAGAGCTGCTTGAACAGCAGGCTCGGGAAGAAATGGAGGAGGAGTCAGGGTTTTCCGACTGGCTGCAAAGCCCTCTGAATATGTTGCTTGTATCGGTATTACCGGCACTGCTCATAATTGGTCTTGTTGTTTTCTTCTTTTTACGCCGCTCAGCGAAACCAGCGGACGAAGACGAGGAGCAGGAAGAGAAAAGCAGCAAAGAGCTCACCGAAGAAGAAGCCGCGGCTGAACTCGATAAAGAATTGCTGGGTAATGTGCCTAACGACAGTACGGACGGCTTATTCGATATTGACGGCGAAGAAAGTGCTGACGATGAAGGTGACGACTTAAGTGCGCTAGAGGCCGAGTTAACCGGGAATTCGAGCGAACCGGAAGCCGCTGATTTGAGTGTTCGTCTTGACGATGGAAAAGACGATGTCAGGAAGGAAGAGCCGAAGCCGGAAGCCGAAACTGAACCGGCTGTAGAAGACGATTTAGATGACGACGATCAGGCTGTGTTGCCGGATGAAGAAGACGAAGAGTCTAGTGAACTGTCTCAGGATGAACTGGATCGTTTGTTTGGCGAAGCCGACGATGATGACGAACAGGCCATTGACCTTTCCGTCAATGATGAAGAAGAATCGCCGGAGTCATCGAGTGCAGACGCCGATGAACCTGTTTCAGAGGATATTGAGCAAGAAGGCGAAGCAACAGAAGAAGAGTCTGCAGTAGCGGATGTCGACGATATCGATGACATTCTGTCCGACAACGCGCCTTCAGAAACCCCTGAAGAAGCTGACAGCGATGATGAGCCTGCGGCTGATGAAAAGCCGGACGAAGGTGAAAGCGAATCTGATGAAGAAAACGATGATTTGTTGCCGGATGACTTTGACGACAGCGAGGTTGATGATGTTCTCGCTGAGTTGGGTCTTGCGGAAAACGAAGCCGATGAGCCGGAAAGTGAGAAAGCGGAAAGCATAGAAACCGACAGCTCCGAAGCCGAAGATGAACCAGAAGCTGATGAGGCTCAATCAGAAGAGGCTGCCGAAGCGGAAGAAACCGAGCTAACCTCGCAGGAGGAAAGCCAGCCTGTAGAAGAAGACTCCGAAGAAGATAATCTGGAACAGTTGCTGCAAGAGTCGGATGAGTTGACTCAGTCACTGGATGATCTGGATGACCTTGAAGAAGAAGTTCCCGACGACGATGCGGAACTTGATAAGGCAGAAGATGAAGCGGACAAAGACTTAGAGTCGCTATTTGGTGGTTCCGATAATGCGGATAATATTGTCGATGAAGATGAGCCGGCTACAGAAGAAAACGACACCGAAAGCGAAGCCGAAACTGATGCATTTAGCGCTACCGACGACGATGAATTTGTGGATATTGACTCCTTAATGGCGGATGCCGATGAGGAAGACGAAGACAGTGATCGCTATCAGTCGTCGGCAGTAAAAGACGTTTTACCGGATGATGAATCTGGAGATGCCGAAGGGGCTCCACAAGATGATGATCCGTCGGGTCAGCTTGATCTTGCCAGAGCCTATATTGAAATGGGCGAAGAGGACGAAGCTCGGGAGATTCTTCAGCAATTAGCAGAAGGTGATGATGAAGCGCTGGCAAATGAAGCGAAGACGCTGCAACAGAAACTAGATTCGTAGGATAAAGTAGTATGCGAATGGCCTTATGCCTTGAATACGACGGCAGTCGTTATTATGGATGGCAACGACAACGTGAAGTAGCCAGTGTTCAACAGTGTGTTGAAGAGGCTTTGAGTAAAATAGCGAATGCTCCTGTTGAGGTAACCTGCGCTGGCAGAACAGATGCTGGCGTTCATGCCACTGCACAAATAGTGCATTTTGATGTCCCGGTACCAAGAGCTGATGTCGCCTGGACATTAGGCGTGAACAGTAATTTACCGGCCGGTATTGCTGTGCGTTGGGCGCAGGAAGTTGACAGTGATTTCAGTGCCCGTTTTAGTGCGACGTCGCGGCGTTACCGTTATATTATTGCTAATACCAGATTTCGTCCGGGTATCCACTCGGCCGGGGTCAGTCATTATCATCAGCCACTTGATGCAGAAGTTATGCAAGAAGGCGCTCAGGCGCTTATTGGTGAACACGACTTTACTGCATTTCGGGCATCTCATTGCCAGTCGCATACGCCGTTTCGCAAGGTTTCCGATTTAACAGTTGAACGCCGTGGCGATTATATTATCGTGGATATTTCTGCGAATGCCTTTTTGCACCACATGGTGCGCAATATCGTCGGCAGCCTGATCGTTGTTGGCCAGCATTTGCAGCCGCCGGAGTGGATTGGCGAACTGCTAAGAGAAAAAGACCGCACCAAGGCTGCAGCTACAGCGAAACCCGGCGGACTTTACCTGGTGGCAGTAACTTACCCGGAACACTATAATATACCCGATGCTCCACTGGGACCTTTGTGGCTAGGCGATTAAGAGTCACTGTTATGACCTCTTTGCTTGACCCATTTGTGGTACCATGTAAGCTACATCAAATTGACTAATAACAGCCTTTGGGCGGAATAGTATGAGCTGGATAGAAAGAATTCTTGCGAAGCCAAAAATTAACAAACGACGTGGCGTTCCAGAGGGCGTGTGGAGCAAGTGCACGGCCTGTGGCAATATTATTTATAAGGCTGATTTAGAACGCAGTCTTAATGTTTGCCCTAAGTGTGATCACCACATGCGGGTTACCGGGCGTAGTCGTTTAGATATTTTTCTGGATAAAGACAATCGCGAAGAAATAGGCACAGATTTAGAGCCAAAAGATGTTCTGCGCTTTAAAGATTCCAAAAAATACAAAGACCGTATTGCTGCCGCGCAAAAAAGCACGGGTGAGAACGACGCCCTAATTGCCGAGAAAGGTACCGTAAAAGGCGTTCCTTTAGTCGCGGTTGCCTTTGACTTTAACTTTATGGGCGGCTCCATGGCATCGGTGGTAGGGGCTAAGTTTGTACTGGCTGCCGAAGTCTGCCTTAAGCATCGTATTCCGCTGGTATGTTTCTCTGCCTCCGGCGGTGCCCGTATGCAGGAAGCTCTGATGTCGTTAATGCAAATGGCTAAGACCTCTGCGGCTTTAGCTCGTATGAGCGAAGAAGGCCTGCCGTTCATCTCGATATTAACAGACCCGACCATGGGTGGTGTTTCTGCGAGTCTGGCAATGTTGGGCGATATTCATATTGCTGAACCAAAAGCTCTCATCGGCTTTGCCGGACCTCGGGTTATTGAACAAACGGTTCGTCAAACCTTACCGGAAGGTTTTCAACGTGCTGAGTTCCTGCTGGAACATGGGGCTATCGACATGATTACCGACCGTCGTGATATGCGCGATACTGTTGCCCGTTTGTTGGCGAAAATGCAAAACTTACCTTCCACCGAAGCTACGGAAGTAAGTGTAAACGAGTAATGGCGGAGCTATCCTCATCAGCTCCTGCAGTGACTGCATCACTGCAGGAGTGGCTGACCTACCTCGAAAAACTTCATCCGAAAAATATCGATATGGGTCTGGAGCGTGTAGCCAGAGTCGCTGATAATGCCGGCGTATTAAAGCCCGCATCTTTAGTCATAACGGTTAGCGGAACCAATGGTAAAGGCTCAACAGTTTGCTATCTGGAAACCATTCTGCAGGCGGCGGGCTACACTACCGGCGTTTATACCTCACCGCATATTACCGAGTATCGCGAGCGGGTTCGGGTTAATGCGCAAGAATTGCCGGACTCCGAACACGTTAAAGCATTTCATGCTATTGAGCAGGCTCGTAACAATACGTCATTAACTTATTTTGAGTTCGGTACTTTAGCCGCGCTTTGGTTAATGGGTCGCCAGTCTCCGGATGTCGCTATTCTTGAGGTCGGTCTTGGTGGGCGGTTAGACGCGGTTAACTGTGTTGATGCAGACGTGGCTGTGGTCACCAGCATCGGCATCGATCACATTGCTTTTCTCGGAAATAATCGTGAACACATAGGGTATGAAAAGGCCGGTATTGCCAGAGCGGGTAAACCATTAATTTGCGGTGAAGCAAATCCAACGGCCAGTATTGCAGAAAGCGCGGAGCGTATAGGAGCTAAGCTTTATCAAGTCGGGCGTGAATTTCATCGTACCGAATACAAAGAAAGCTGGAGTTATCGCAGTCAGAACACCCAATTGAATGACTTACCGTTACCCAAACTGCCTCTTATCAATGCGTCAACAGCCATTGCGGCTATCGAACAATTGCCGTTACCAGTCAGCTTATCGGCTATTCGTGAAGGTATCACCCAGGCAAGTTTAGCCGGGCGAATGCAATCTCATAACCTTAATGGTATTGAAGTCTTGCTGGATGTCGCGCATAACCCGCAGGCGGCAGTTTATGCCAGTCGTTATTTACGTAAGTTTTATCCCGGGCATGAGGTTTTTGCTGTAGTTGGTATGTTAAGTGATAAAGACCATGCCGGTGTTGCTAACGCATTGAGTTCTCAGACTTCTGGCTGGTATCTTGGCTCGCTGTCGGAGCCGCGTGGTGAAACAGCGGATAACT
>Ga0207897_100572_pt1 | contig 10636 bp, 7 predicted proteins | sample LinPmetageLP42_FD_184054 | JGI IMG/M metagenome (GOLD analysis project Ga0207897, IMG submission 184054) | Marine viral communities from the Pacific Ocean - LP-42 (SPAdes) | ecosystem: Environmental > Aquatic > Marine > Oceanic | place: Pacific Ocean | collected 2010-08-27
TTAGTACACACAAAAAAACACTGCTCCAATTTTTAAAGGGTGCTCCCCTACTCGTCTCCCTGCTATACCTGTTTTTCATCTCCAGTATATCGGCTATTTTCTTTCGATCGGAAACTATTGAAAAAGCATTTTTAATACTAAAGCGAATTTTCACCTTTCAATTAGACACGAATCTTTCCACTTTGATAGGTTGGAAATTGGGCTATCTCGTATTTTTGGTACTTGCCGAAATTGTCATGAGAAACCAGAACTATCCCTTACAGAAATTAGAAAACTTACTGCCAAGGCCGATGCGTTGGATTTTGTATTATGTCGGGATCATTTTGATTGTACGGTATTCAGAAACTTCAGAAAGCTTTATTTATTTTCAGTTTTAGATGCAAAAAAAGTTTCTTACATACATGCTCGTTTTCTTTTTGCCTGTGATTGCTGTGTTTATTTGTTTGGAATTTGCGACCCGAACCATGGATTCCTCCTTTCAGAAAAATGAGCAGCGCTTAGAAAAAAGTGGTGATACAATTGAAGTGCTTGTTTTAGGGTCTTCCCATATGTTAAGCGGAATTAACGCTGAATATCTCACACAACCCACACTTAATTTGGCCTCTGGAAACCAACATCACGATACCGACTTTAAAATTTTAAAAACAATGACGGAGAGGCTTCCATCTTTAAAAACCGTTGTGCTTGAAGTTTCCTATGGGCATTTCGAATTTCCCCACAACGGTAAAGATTTTTGGAAAAACGCTTATTTCTTGAAGTACTACAACATTAACTGCTTTGAAAGAACCACCTATTTTAAAGATCGGTCGCTATTTTTATCCAATCCGCCGTTACTCTCAGAAAGACTTTATGATTATTATATAGCGAAAGAAACTCCTGTTTCATTCAGTAAATATGGTTTTAACGAGAATAATTATTTCGGAAGATTTAAAACACTAAATTATGACGAAACCAAGATCGCCAAAACTAATTTCAGGATAAACGAAACACCAAACCCTGAAAACTTTGAGCAGAATACACAACTGTTTTTTGAAATGTTAGCCTTTTCGAAAGAAAACGATCTGAGGGTTATTATTTGTACAACGCCTATGTACAAGTCATATTTGCCTGCTAGAGTTCCAGAAATTTTAAGGCGTCGAGATAGTGTTTTATCTGCCATTGATAAGAAATACGAAAACGTCTCATTCCTTTTAAAGGAAGAAGATACACTACACTTTGGCGTACGTGATTTTTGGAATCAAAGCCACTTGAATCCTGATGGCGCATTGACCTTTACAAAGATGTTTCAGCAGCTTTTAGATAATACCAACTAAGTTTTTTTCAATCTTGCAAAATACAATTTTGCTTCTTTTATCACCTTAGGTGCCAAAATTAGGGTGGCAGTCATCGTAGGTATCGCCATTAGTGCGAAGAACGTATCAATTAAGTTTATCATCATGCTCAAGGTCGTTGTCGCCCCAATCATGATGCTCGCAACGTAGAAAAAATTGTAATATTTTTTATTCTTAGCGCCGAATAGGAAGGACATGCATTTGGTTCCATAATAGGAATACGAAAATAGCGAGGAAATACTGAAAATGCAAATACACAACAGCAACGCATATTTACCTATATACGGAATACCATTTGAGAAAGCGGTTGCCGTAAGACTCACGCCATTGGCATCGCTCGATTGCCAAACACCAGTAACTAAAATGGCCAATGCCGTTAATGTGCAGACGACCAACGTATCGATAGCGGGACCTAACATTGCAACCAGCCCTTCGCGAATAGGTTCATTTGTTTTAGCCGCGCCGTGCGCCATGGGTGCTGTACCAATTCCTGCTTCATTAGAAAAGGCACCGCGCTTAATGCCAAGTAAAATAAGCCCTCCAATTACGCCTCCTAAAAAAGATTCTCCTTTGTAAAATGAGGCTGAAAAAGCATCGGTAAATATTAGGGACAAATATTTTGGTACCTCAGCCACATTAAAACTGAGTATAATGAGTACCATTAAAAAATAGAGCACCACCATGGCAGGCACCAGTTTTTCGGTCGTTTTACTAATGCGCTTTAACCCGCCAAAAATCACAACAGCTGTTAATGCTACGAGTACAACCCCAATAATTAGATCTGTATAAACACCATAGTATAAATTACTAGGTTTTAAAACAATATCATTTAAGGCCTGTGTGAGCTGGTTTACATTAAATACTGGCAATGCACCTACAAGTCCAGCGACACTAAAAAGAATAGCTAAGGGTTTCCATTTCTTCCCGAGTCCTTCGGTTATAAAATACATGGGGCCTCCTTGTACTTCTCCGTTACTGTCTTTACCACGAAACATAATAGAAAGTGAAGCGGTGAAAAATTTAGTTGACATCCCAATAACAGCGCTTACCCACATCCAGAAAACCGCACCAGGGCCACCAATAAAGATCGCTACCGCTACTCCAGAGATGTTACCCATACCCACCGTTGCAGAAAGTGCCGTTGTCAACGCCTGTAAATGAGTGATTTCGCCTACATCATTTTCATTATCGTATTTTCCGCGAAGTACCGCGACGGCATGGCCCAGATATCTAAATGGTAAAAATCTGATACGAATTAGTAAATAGAGACCTCCGCCTATTAAAAGCAATAGCAGTGGCAGTCCCCAAGCTAAAAAGGACATTTGAGCGATTACCTCGTCAATTTTACTTAATAAATTGTCTAACATTATCAATCCTTAAGTGACGAAAGTAAAACTTAAATTTTTAAAATCTATCAATTAATTGTTACTTGCGGTGTAAATGAAAAAAACAATACTCCTTCTTTTGTTTTTTAGTATAACCCATCTACAGGCTCAAGAGCCTGAAAACCTTAGTAAATACAGCCGTTACATAACTCCGGAATTTCTTTACGGAAAAACAGTTGAACCCAACGATAGCTTCCCCAGTATCAAAGCGCAAACTGGCTATTTTCTGAGCTTCGGAAGCAACAATGAGGGTAACGAACAAGAATGGGCGTACCGATTAAAATATCCCAGAACAGGTTTTTCGGTAGGAGTAACAGATTTTGGCAATTCCGAATTTGTAGGGCAGGCATTTTCCGCAGAAACCTTTCTAGAGTTTGGTTTTCTTCGGAAACGACAACAAGACCTTAAAATGAATGCGGGAATTGGAGTTAGTTATTTCAACAAAAAATATGACGAAATCACAAACCCATTTAACCGAGGCGTGACAACGGATCTCACTTGGACTTTTAGGCTATTTTTATATTACGAATTCTTAAAGCATAAAAATATTACGATGCGTCTAGGAGCTGGCTACAGGCATCAATCCAATGGACATACGAAGCTTCCAAATCAAGGTTTTAATTCTTTCCTAGCAAGTGTTTCAGCTCAAATAAATTATGGGAAGAGAACAAATGAGCCTTTGCGAGACAGCGCTATTAAGCCAATTTTTAAAAAGAATAGTCAGGATTATGTTTCAATTCGTACAGGTATAGGGCAACAAGCGTTTGCGACAGCTTTCAATACTAAGAAAGAGGTTTATACCGTCGCGCTTGAAGCAGGAAGAATTTATAATAAGACTTTAAAACTAGGTGGCGGAATACATTACAGGGTTTACGAGCATTATTACGATTACATAAACAACAATGAATCGCTAGTTCAAGACGGAAGAGAATTTGAAAACTATGGAGAAAACCCGTGGTATAATGCTAGTAGCTTAGGAATTTTTGCAAAATGTGAAGTGCTCTTAAACCACGTTGCCATTGAAGCCGAATTAGGGTACAACATTTTTAAACCGGGTTATGATATTGACTGGAGACTTAACAATGGCTGGCGTGTTGTGCCGCGTGAAATTCCCAAAGAAAGCCGAATTGTCTTAGGTGAATACAACACTAAGTACAAATTAAAAAAGCGTATTGCCTCCCGATTGGGTCTCAAATATTACGCATTTGCGACCGACTTGGCACCACAGCACAACTTCTTTGTGGGTCTTACAATTAATAGCAACTTAGGTCAGGCAGATTTTACGGAACTAAATATCGGTTACGTACACGCTTTCAATTTTAAACAAAAAGGATAAAAAAATCCCTCCAAAGGGAGGGATTTTAAATTTTCTATTTTAAAAGTATCTATCCATTTGGATTTAAAATAAGCTCAATACGCTCATTCAAATCTTGAAGGTGATATTTACTCATGGTGTCACTTGTTCTGTTGATACCGTTTCTAACCAAACGCTGCAAATTATTAAGTTCTGCGCGTACTACCGGTCTAATATCACTCTGGCTCACCTCCACACTGGTAGCACCTCCAAAACGACGTGCTCCATCTGAAAGATTTTGATCTTCGGTCATTAGATATTCCATGCGATCCACATAGGCACGTTGTAGGTTTCTACGATAGGTGTCGATTGAGTTTCCGCTAGACAATTCACTGAAAATTCCAGTCCTAAGCCCAGTCATCATGTCTATTAAACCATAGGCCTCTTCGCCATTCATAGTTTCATTTTCAATCAATCTCGCCATACGACCAAAGTCCAATATGTTATTTAAGGTACGCACTTGTGTATTTCTCAATCTTTCGACACTTCCCGCATTTTCAACTCTGTTGAATACATTGGCATCTATTAACCATTCTGGAGTCGTAAACAATTCATCTTGTATAAACTGCATGCTTTCTTCTTGACGTTCTGAGGCAACCGGTGTATATACCGCGCCATCTTGGTCATAGGTTTTGTAATATTCATACACACCGCCAATATTAGAGGAAACGTGTCCCATGTATCGATTATACTGTGATAACACCTGACCGTACATTGTTTCTAGATCATCATAGTTTTTACCGTCCTCTGCAGTCCATGTGATCAGGTTGGGTACAATCCGTTTTAAATTCATGATCCCGTAGTTACTCGCTTTTACAGCATCGTCTCCTAAATCTTCAGTTTGAGAGCTAGGATCGATAACGCCGAATTGTTGTCTTCCAAAGCGATAAATAGGATCATCGGCTTTCTCTAAAATCCATTCATCTAAGGTTTCCTTTTCTTCATTCCCTTCTTTACCGATGATTGGCATATAGCCCCATTTGATCGCATATTTATCATACGGACCGATGTTGGGCATTAAGGCAACTCCCTTATCTTCTGGTTGTGCAACATAATTAAAACGCGCATAATCCATGATGGAAGGTGCCGTACCAAATTCTTGTGTAAAGGCAGCATCTCGTAACTTATCAACCGGATAGGCAACACTACTTCCCATATTGTGGGGTAAGCCCAAGGTGTGCCCAACTTCATGCGAGGACACAAAACGAATTAATCGTCCCATCACTTCATCCTTAAAAGCGACTCCCCGAGCGTCTGGATTAATGGCTGCTGTTTGAACAAAGAACCAATTACGTAATAAAGTCATTACATTATGGTACCAGTTGATATCACTTTCTAAAATCTCTCCACTACGCGGATCACTTACGTGAGGCCCATTTGCATTTGGAATAGGTGAAGCTAAGTATCTAACAACAGAATATCGAACATCTTCTGGACTCCAATCTGGATCTTCCTCTTTAGTTGGTGGATCTTTTGCTATGATCGCATTTTTAAAACCAGCGGCTTCAAAAGCTACCTGCCAATCCTCGATACCTTGTTTGATATAAGGAACCCATTGTTTTGGTGTCGCGCGGTCTACGTAGTATACGATTTGCTTTTTTGGTTCTACAAGTTCCCCTCGCTTAAATTTTTCTACGTCTTCATCTTTAACCTCAAGTCTCCATCTGTCTAAATATCTTACTTCTTTACTTTCTTGTGCATCTAATCCATAATCTACCTGCCCTCTAGCGAACCATCCTACACGTTGATCGAAATAGCGACGCGCCATAGGCTCTTTAGGTAAAAGGATCATAGAGTTACTGAGTTCTAAAGAAATAGAGCCCGTGCTTGAATTTGAGGGTGGCTCTGAAGCTTCATAGGTTTTAACGTGTCTTGCCTCCACATTTAATGGATAACTTTTTAAGCTTTCTATATAAGAACGGTCTTTATCAAGTCTGGAAATTTTGTAATCTTGCCTCCTACTATCAGGAAAACCTAGTGCTTTTACATCTTCTTGAAATAAAGGGGATACATCAATAACAGTAGCAGTAGAATCTTTACTGAAGGCTTTTATAGGAAAAGCATACAGTACCGGCTCAAAATTAGAATTTACTACTGCCTCGTGAACTGGCAGCGAGTCTGCCGCTACAATTTGATGCGACACTACACGTAGCAATACTTTTTTATCTTTTTTCTGCCAGCGCAAAACTTGTGTGTTTTGCTTTCCACCTCCAAAGCCAATACCGTTAGCCGTTTTTGCAATCCGCGTAACCATGAGCATTTCGCGTTCAAACAAAGAATCTGGAATTTCATAAAAATAATCCTCTTTAACTTTATGCACATGAAATAGCCCGCTATCGGTCACAGCTTCTTTTGTAATTACCTCTTTATAAGGTTTAATGTCGTCTTTATCTTGATCTTTTTTATCAGAAGCAGCCGAATCAGCTTTACTTCCTTTTGCTTTCTTTCCACTTGAGCAAGCAGAAATTGTAAATAAAAGTGCCACTATTACGGCAGCGTAGTAGAGAATTTTTTTCATTCGGAAATGTTTAGGATTATGATTGTTTCCGAAAGTACAAAAAGAAGCCTCCTAAAACGTTAACAATTTCATAACGTTTGAGGAGGCATTCTTAAATGTAAACTATTTTTTTATTTAATCGATAACTTCCACTTCTATAGTTTGTGGAGTCTCTGTTTTAACTCCTTTAAAAACATATGTATAGACCCACATTAATGTAAAGGTTGGAATTATATCTGTAAATGGTAAAACCTCTTCAATAAATACTACGACCGAAGCTACTTTACCGGCCTCCCCTTTATACATGTCACTCATCTTTTTTGCCGCTAAAGGTGCCCAGATGATATCGAGAAATGGGCCTATCACAGGAATTGCCATAGTTACCATACCAATAGCATCATATAACACTCCTTTTCTAAATGTTTTATATTTTTCGTTTTGCATTTCTCTTTTTTTAATAATTTCTGAAGTATTTCTACTAATAATAACGCAAGAAGCTTGCCAAAAAGTATTATACAAACTATGAGAGATTGCTACTTATGAGCTTTAGGAATTCATTACGAGTTTCTATTTTTTCAAATTGGCCTCTAAAACCTGAAGTGGTTGTGACACTATTCTGTTTTTGTACGCCGCGCATCATCATGCACATATGTGAAGCTTCAATCACTACTGCCACTCCTTTTGGTTTTAAGGTACTATTGATACATTCTAAGATATCATGCGTTAAACGCTCCTGCACTTGCAATCGTCTGGCAAAAACATCTACCACTCTTGGTATTTTACTAAGCCCTACGATATGCCCATTTGGAATATAGGCGATATGCGCTTTACCAAAAAAGGGTAGCATGTGGTGTTCACACAAAGAATATAATTCGATATCCTTTATGATGACCATATCGTTATAGGGTTCGGCAAACATCGCTTTTTGTAAAATAGCGGAAGGATCTTGGCAATGACCCGAAGTTAAAAACTGCATTGCCTTTGCCGCACGCTCTGGTGTTTTTAAAACACCTTCCCTACTTATGTCTTCACCTATTCCTTTTAAGATTTCAGAAAAATTATTCTTAAGATCGTTAGTAACTTCAATATTGTATTCTTCAAAATTTTTATAGGATCCCATTTAGTTCTTTTTAAGTTTATCTGCGTAAAATTTCTTTATCTTTTCAATTTTAGGCGCAATGATATATTGACAATACGGCTGTTGCTTGTTTAAGTTATAATATTCTTGATGGTCTACTTCTGCTTTATAAAATACGTCAAGCGGAGTTACTTCAGTCACGATATCATTTTCAAAAACATGTTCATGATTTAATAACTCTATAAAGGCTTCTGTTTTATTTTTTTGTTCTTCCGTAGAAAAAAAGACCCCACTCCTATATTGAGTGCCACGATCATTACCTTGTTGATTTAAGGTTGTAGGGTCGTGTGTTGCAAAAAACACCTCTAGTAATGTGTCATAAGTTACAGCATCTGGATTATAGGTAATTTTAACTGCTTCGGCATGCCCTGTTCTTCCCGTGACAATTTCGCGATAAGCAGGATTTTTAATTGTCCCACCTGTAAACCCCGATTCCACACTCTCTACGCCTTCTATGCGTTGAAAAACAGCTTCTGTACACCAAAAACAACCTCCTGCAAAAACAATTTGATTCATTATTTTATATTTCTGTTAAACAAAATTACGATATAAATACGCTGAATGATTTTCTGTATTCTTTTTAACTTTTTATTAGTATTTAAAGCATGATAGATTGGTAGTTTTGCGACATTCGCGCAATACACTTGCCACCTAAATATAAAAAGCTTGCTCAATTTCCCTTCACAAATACATTATTTATCACTACTCCTCTTAATTGTAGCATTAGGAACTACCCAAGCGCAAGAAAAGAAAAGCATCCAGGCCGAACGTATTAGCAATGCACCCCGAATCGATGGCCTATTAGACGATAGTGTATGGAAAAGCTTACCTGCTTATGGAGATTTTAATAAATACCAACCCGGCAATGAAGGTACCATCCCAGACGCTTATAGAACGGAAATGAAACTCGCCTACGATGACCAAGCAGTCTATGTGGCGGCATATATGTATCATCCGGAACCTCAAAATATGTTGCGCCAATTCTCACAGCGTGACGACACAAATGTACAGGCAGACCTCTTCACATTTGCCCTCAACACTTACAACGATGGTATAAATGAAACACGCTTTATAGTGACCAGCGCAGGGACCATCGCAGATTCTCGAGTTACCCTGAATAGACAGGATTTTAGCTATGATGTGGTTTTTGAATGTAAAATATCCTACGATGAAAAAGGATGGTATGCAGAATATAAAATACCGTATAATGCGCTGAGATTTCCAGAGGAAGAGGTTCAAAATTGGAGTGTTAATTTTTATCGATTATTAAAAAAAGAGAACGAAACCCATACCTGGAATTTTATAAAAAATGGCGTGGGTAGAGAAACGCAATATAACGGAAAAGTTACAGGAGTTTACGATATAAAACCGCCGGTACGCCTAACTTTATTCCCTTTTGGACAAGCTGTTGTAAGTGATTTTGATGGCGAAACCATAACCGAATTAAGCGCTGGTCTAGACATTAAATACGGTCTCAGTGATAGCTTTACACTCGATGCTACCTTGATACCAGATTTTGGACAGGCGGCTTTTGATGAAGTGACCTTAAACCTTGGTCCCTTTGAACAGACTTTTGGAGAAAACCGACAGTTTTTTACCGAAGGAACCGATCTATTTAACAAAGGAAATATCTTTTTTTCCAGAAGAATAGGAAACGCACCTTCTGGACGTGTAACAGATTTAGCAGCGAATGAAACGATAACAGAATTTCCATCAAGGGTGAACCTGTTAAATGCAGTAAAAATTTCTGGAAGAACTAAAAAAGGCCTTGGCGTTGGATTCTTAAATGCAATTACTGAAAAAACAGTTGCAACCGTTAGAAATGACGATACAAATGCCACAAGAGAGGTAGTCGTAGAACCATTGTCCAATTATAACGTATTTGTTCTGGATCAAAATTTTAATGATAATTCATCTATATCGATAATTAATACGAACGTGACAAGGGACGGTAGTTTTAGGGATGCAAACACAACGGGATTAGTGTTTGATGTATCAGACAAAGGAAACAACTTTGTGGTGGCAGGCCGTGCCATAAACAGTAATGTATCTCGTGTAGATGGCATTAGCAGTGGATTCCTTTCTGAACTTGATATCGCTAAAACAAAGGGGAATTTTAGATACCGAGTTGGACACGATTTTGCTAACACCACTTTTGATATAAATGACTTTGGCGTGAGTTTCAGGAATAATTTCAACAATTTTGTAGCGGGAATCTCCTATGAAATTTTTGAACCTACTGAAATTTTTAATAGATATCGCATTGGTTTAACCGGGAGACATCTTCGTCTCTACCGACCAAGCGTTGAAACCGGAAATAATTTAAATTTAGACGCCTTTTTTTCGACCGTAAATAGACTTGCGTTTGGACTAAATGCCGATTATAACTCCTTAGAAAAAGACTATTTTGAACCCCGGGTCGATGGGCGTTTTGTGATTTTTGAGCCCAATCTAGGCGGTGGTGGATTTGTTTCGACCGACTTCAGGAAAAAATTTGCATTCGATTTAAGGTTAAATTATAGGGCTTGGTTTGATGACCCTCAGCGCACGTATTCGATTAATTTCGAACCCCGCTATCGCTTCAGTGATAAATTGTTGGTCATTTTAGAAAGTGATTTTTCCAAAAGGAATAAAAACTTCGGATTTGTAAACGTGGTGGATACAGACATCTTCTTTGGACAGCGTGACATTACCAATCTAGAAAATACTATTTCTGCCAGTTATAATTTTGATCCATATAAAGCACTTAATCTGAGGTTTAGAAATTTCTGGAGCACTGCAGATTATAGTGACAACATTTTCACAACATTAAACCAAGACGGAACGAGGTCACCAGCAGATTATGATCTTGCAACCAGAGACCCTAATACCAACTTTAATATCTGGAACTTAGACCTCAGTTTTAGATGGCGTTTTGCCCCAGGTAGCGAA
>Ga0207897_100576_pt1 | contig 10611 bp, 7 predicted proteins | sample LinPmetageLP42_FD_184054 | JGI IMG/M metagenome (GOLD analysis project Ga0207897, IMG submission 184054) | Marine viral communities from the Pacific Ocean - LP-42 (SPAdes) | ecosystem: Environmental > Aquatic > Marine > Oceanic | place: Pacific Ocean | collected 2010-08-27
GCTATACTGATAAAATGACGGATTCTGGCGTGATTGCCTCTGTTGGTACAACAGGCGACTCTTATGACAACGCATTGGCTGAAACGGTCAACGGGCTTTATAAGTCTGAGGTGATTCATTATTTAAAACAGAACTGGACTGGTGTGAACGATGTTGAACTAGCAACCCTTGAATGGGTGGATTGGTTTAATAGAACACGATTGCATAGCACGATTGGATATGTGTCACCCTTTGAGTTTGAAAAGCGGTATTATGATAATTTAACCTTGTCAGGTGAAGCTGCCTGACTCAAGTAAATAAGTCTCCGATAAAGTCGGGGCGGTTCATAGTGTTAAATGAACTATCGTGATAAAGCTTTACTCTATCGACAAAGAGAATGATAAATGATTCTAGTATTAAGTAGATTTATGAAACTTGAAGAAAGGTTGCGATTGTTACGAGGGCATGCGCAATCAAAGGCATGTTAGGTATTGGCGTAATGTTTGGTTAAATGACAGCGTATTTAGGCTTTATCGGTAAGCATCGTAAACAAGATATTTATAAAAACGCGAATGACTAGCTGATTGATAAAGAGTGCAAATACGGAAACGGTTAAGCCAAATTTCCTGATATCAATATTTTTGGTATTCGAAAAACCTAACTCATTAGGAGTTAATGGCTAATGTTTAAAACGAGCATAGCAATACCCCATACTGCTATGCTCTAAATGTGCTAAATGTGCTAAACAGACGTTTTCTGCAAAATATAAACCACAAACTTTGCCTCTGTGCTAAATGCTTCTTTTTCTACTGCTGCCAGTAGTGCTTGCCTTTTTTCGCTGCGGGCACGGTACGCATAAGGTGTCATCGTCATCAAATCAGCCAAATCCTCTGCGGATAACGTCAGCTCTGTACTGACACGGCAGGTCTCAACCAACGTAAAATATGGTGCCAATTCTTGCAAAAATTTATCAGAGTCATGCTCACGCACATCATCAAATAGCGCATCACGCATCGTTGCCAAATGCCCGACATCAGGTTTGGCAATAACCAGATAGCCATTATCCATCAATACATTATCAAATGCCTCGGGCAAAATAGGGCTAAAGATACTACTAATCCCCGTCACACTGTGTGGGTGTAATGGTAAATGTGCAGCACTGGTCACTAATGGGTAGACCGCTGTCGTCTTGGTAGTATCTTCTTGGCACGGCTGATACCATAGACGACCTGATAGTTTACTAACCTTAGCCAGCTCAATCACTGCAGGCTTACTGATGTCAGCGGCTATCAGCGTGTCTATAACATCCGATCCCATTTGTGCCATTGCCTGCGTGTAGTAGCCTTCTCCGCAGCCAATATCGAGCCAATTGACTGACTTGTTATCTTGCTTATCTATTAGCTCATCGTTAGACAGCAACTCTGTCATTTTTTGACTAATTAGGTTTTGGAGTGGCGCGTAGTGACCATGATTTAAAAACCGCTTACGTGCATCGATAGATTCTTGGCTATCCCCAGGTGCTTTGGACTTTTTCTGTTGTACTGGCAGCAGGTTGACATAGCCTTGACGCGCTACATCAAAGGGATGTGAAGTCTGTTTGGAATTCAAACTGCCATCACAGCGCCAAGTATCGGCGGCAGGCTGTAGTGGTGACTGACAAAGTGGACAAATAAATAACGACACGGGCATCTCAAAGTGATAGCAATATGCTTCGCATTCTAACAAAATTCATCTATCTTGAGCGATAAAAAGCCGTCTCAATCATGATTGAAACGGCTTTTTGGAGTTTTGCAAATTGATATCTATATAGATATTCGGCGGTTATAGCTTAACGTAGCTTTAGCGTCATTAACCCGAGGATGACAAGGATAATGGCAATAATCCAAAATCTCGCCACCACTTGCGTTTCTTTCCAGCCAATTTCCTCAAAATGATGATGCAGCGGTGCCATACGAAAGACGCGTTTTTTGCGCAGTTTGTACGAGCCAACCTGCAACATAACTGATAGCGCTTCTGCGACAAACAAACCACCCATAATCGCAAAGGCAATCTCTTGGCGGGTCATAACGGCGATAGTACCTAGCATTGCACCTAGTGCTAGTGCGCCAACATCACCCATAAATACTTGTGCTGGATGTGCGTTGAACCATAGGAAACCAAGACCTGCTCCGACCATTGAGCCACAAACGATGATGACCTCAGAGTTATAAGGAATATAAGGCACATGCAAGTAATCAGCAAAGCGTACATCGCCTGATACATAGGCCATCGCGCCCAAACCTGCAGCGACGAGAACGACTGGCAAAATCGCCAAACCATCCAAACCATCGGTTAGATTGACTGCGTTAGAAGCACCGTTAATCACAAAGTAAGTAAAGATGATAAAGCCAATACCAAATGGCACTGCTGAAAATGGAATCATCCAGTCCTTGAATACTGGCAATAGCAGATCCTGCATCTCACGCGTGGTGTTGATATCGGGTTGTAATGTGGCGATATAGTACAAAGACACACCGACAAACAGTGCGCCCATAGATAGCCAAAAATACTTTTTGCGAGCGATTAAGCCTTTTGGATCTTTGTACTTAATTTTCAGCCAATCATCTGCCCAACCTACGGCACCGAAGATAACCATAACCACGAGCAAAATCCAAACATAAGGATTGTTTAGTCGTGCCCACAGTAGAGTCGATATGCCAATCGCACTGAGGATCAATACCCCGCCCATGGTTGGCGTACCAGTCTTGGCCAAATGCGATTGAGGCCCATCATTACGAATGGCCTGACCATATTTGAGCGATCGTAAGTGCCGAATGACACGGCCACCAAACATCATGCTAAATACAAGGGCGGTAACAACGGCAAGCAATGCTCGCAGTGTCAACGAAGAAACCGCAGAAAACGGCGAATAATACTGGCCAAGCCAGCCAAACAACCAAACTAACACCGCCTACTCCTCTACTAGCGCATGAATAAGTGTTTCCATTCCCATGGAACGAGAGCCTTTGAACAACACAGTACAAGGCTTAGCTTGTTGCGCTTGCAAATACGGCTGTAAATACTGTAATAAACTGTCTTTGTCAGCAAAGGCATGAGCACTGATATCAGATACCTCTTGTGCACCCGCAACGGTATAAGGAGCATATTCGCCAACACAAAGCAGCACATTGATACCTGTGGTCGCGATAGTACGGCCCAAGCTTTGATGTTCACTAATAGCTGCTTCACCGAGCTCACCGATATCGCCCAGTACCATCACTTGCGTACCCGTTTGCGCAGCCAATACTTTGGCAGCGGCACGTACCGAATGAGGGTTGGCATTATAAGTATCATCAATGAGACGATGCATACCAAGTATCTGACTATTTAGACGACCTTTAGCAGGACGCGCATTTTCAAGCCCAATGACGATATCACTCACCTCAATATTCAGCGCATGCGCACAGGCAGCAGCGGCCAAGGCATTATTGACATTGTGTTCACCTGCCAATGGTAAGTTGATATCATGGACTTGGTTACCGATATGTAGCTTAAATTCGCTACGCTCAGGCTCTACGTCTAGATGGCTTGCGCTTACATCCGTATTACCAAAGCCAATCACATGTGAGGTGTGCTTTTCAGCGATACGGCGTAGCTGATTGGTAAAATCATCCTTATCAGGAACAATCGCAAACTGCGCGTCCGTCAACGTATGGTAAATCTCTGCTTTGGTCTGGCATATGCCTTCACGGCTACCAAATTCACCCAAATGCGCTGTACCGATGTTTAAGATACAGGCCACGTCAGGCTGAACGATTTCAGTCGTATAAGCAATCTCACCAATATGGTTTGCACCTAGCTCTAAAATGGCATAACGATGATGATCCGATAGCTCAAGCAGCATCATTGGTACACCCAAATCGTTATTGAGGTTACCACGAGTGATTAAGGTCGGTGCCAATCTACCAAAAATACTGCCAAGCATTTCTTTGCAAGTAGTCTTACCACTAGAGCCCGTAATAGCAATCACAGTTAAATCTGTATGCTGCTGACGACGATATGCTGCCAATTGACCTAGCGCCAAACGGGTATCGCTGACCACCAATTGCGGAATAGCATTTGGGCCAGACAACGAGGTAGGACGCGAGACGACAGCGGCAACAGCGCCTTTTGATATTGCTGTCTCGATATAATCGTGACCATCGAAATTATCGCCACTGAGCGCCAAAAATATATCGCCTGGCTTTATCGTGCGGGTATCGGTGGCTACACGTTTACTGGATAAAGCCGTCTGCTCTGCTCCATGGCCTTGTGGTAGTTGCCACTGCCCATCGAGCGACGTGGTCGCTGCGAGCAGATTGTCCATTTGCCAGACATAGAGCCCTTGCGACTGGGCAGTATTATCGGTGTCGGCTGTCATAATGATTACCTTATATGATGATTACTTAATTTTTATATTTAATGATCAATTTTTACTAATGCATGTAACGCGAGCCAACCAATTACACACGTCCCGTCTGATTCAATGCCTGCTGCAAAACAACACTGTCATCGAAATCATAGCGGACGTTATTAATCTCTTGATAGGTTTCGTGACCTTTGCCTGCGATGACAACGATATCATCTACACCTGAGTGACTAACTGCATACTCAATAGCGGTTTGGCGGGCAGGTTCAATATGGGTTCGTTGATATTGCTCAGCTGTCATACCAGCCTGCATATCTTGCAAAATTACATTTGGGTCTTCGGTACGTGGATTATCCGCAGTCAGAACAACTTGATCAGCACCTGCCAGACCTGCTTGTGCCATCAACGGTCGCTTGCCTGCATCACGATCTCCACCGCAACCAAATACTGCCCAAAGCTGACCTTTACAGTGGGTTTTTAAGCTTGCCAGCACTTGGCTTAGAGCGTCTGGAGTATGCGCATAATCAACGATAAAGCAGCCATCATTTGACGGTACACGCTGCATACGCCCAACCGCACCTTGCAACTGTGCAACAGCAGGCGCAATACGCTCAATATTTATAGCCAAGTCAACATCAAGTGCTACGACGGCTGCTATCGCCGCGAGCAAATTGGCTACATTGAAGCGACCTAATAATGGACTGATAATCTCTATGTTGTCAGCTTTCTCATCACCAAAATTCGTACGCAGATTAATTTTGACGCCTTGTAGACTGGGCGTGATATCAGCGGCAACAAAAGTAGCAGATTTTGATGAATCCAAACTGTACGTCCATACCGTCAAGTCGCTAGCATTTGCCGTATCTAACATAACATGAGCGTGCTCATCATCGATGTTGATAATGGCATGGGTCAAATTTGGGAAATGGGCTTTATCAAACAGCTTGGCTTTGGCAGCGGCATATTCTGCCATATCAGCATGATAGTCTAAATGGTCACGACTCAAATTGGTATAAATCGCTACAGTGACTGGCATACCTTGTAGACGTTGCTGATCCAACCCATGAGAGCTGGCCTCTAATGCCAATATTTCTGCTTGCTCTGTTCCCATTTGATATAGGAATTGCTGGACAGCTAAAGCATCGCCCGTGGTATGACTTGCTTGTACTAGAGCGCCAAGTCGACCATTACCTGCCGTACCCATCACTGCGCTACTCTGACCCATCAACTGGGTAAGCTGTGCCACTAATTGACTGATGGTTGTTTTACCATTCGTACCAGTCACCGCAACCACGGTCGGTAGAGTCACTGGCTGCTGATATTGCAGGCGTGCTTGAACTAAGCTACCCAAAAAGTCGCGGATATTAGAAACGTATAAGACAGGGCATGGCAATGCTACTAGTTGCTGCTGTGCATTAGCAATACTATCTGTCTGCGGTTCACTACTGATATTTGAGGAATTGTTTGCTTCGCTAAGCAAAACGCTAGGGTCAATCTCTGAGAGAACAAATGCGGCTTGTTCAGCGGCTTGTAGTAGATAATCGCGACTTTTTTGAGGGTTGGCTGTTTGACTTTTTAACAGGACAAATACGTCATTCGCTTCCAATTGTCGATTGTCTAAGCGAAATTGTTGAAACGGAATATGGGCAATAGACTGGGATTGATCTGAACCTACCTGATTCGATGCTTCCTGAATCGATGCTGCTATCATCGCTGTAAGCTGCTCAGCCAGTTTTTGCTGCTGGCTTTTATTGGCATCTATAAGCTGTTGTAAAGTAACAGTAGCGCTATCTAGCGATGATATAGTCATAGATAAATCCTAAACAGTTAAAACGTGTCAGCTCAGTAGAGCTGGACATTTAAAATAATTGAACGCTTACTGCGCTTCCGTTTTTAGTGGCTTATCCAAAGGCACATTATACAATCGCAATGCTTCTTTCATCACATTATGGAAGACAGGGGCAACCGTTAGACCAGCATAAATCTGACCGCGCGGGTCTTCGATAAGCATCACGCCCACCAGCTTTGGATTGGATGCAGGTGCCATACCAGCAAAGACGTTACGATACTGGTCGGTATAATAACCACCATCTGGATTGATACGGCGTGACGTACCTGTCTTACCTGCCACCCGATATCCATCGATGGCAGCAGCTTTCGCCGTACCACCAGGCTCAGTCACGCTCTCAAGCATCTGTACAATCGACATTGCCTGCTCATGCGCCATAATACGTTTGCTTGGCTGCGACTTGTCATCTTTAATTAAAGTTAATGGATGCATGACTCCACCTGCTGCTAGGGCTGAATACGCCTGTGCAACCTGTGCCAATGTCACTTGTAGACCATAACCATAACTAACCGTCGCACGACGCGAGGTTTCTTTTTCTTTTGGCGTGACGATTAAACCACTGCCCTCACCTGGGAACTGCAAAGGTGTTTTTGAGCCAAAGCCAAACTGTCGTTGCATATTACTAATAGCATCGGCTGGCAGTGATAGCGCAATCTTGGTGGAGGCCACGTTACTGGACTTCTGTAATAGCGTGGCCATGTTAATCATGCCCAAATTATTATGATCTCGAATGGTATAGCCACGTACGCGAATCGAACCAGGATTGGTATCAATCAAAGTCGTTGGCGTATATTTGCCCGAGTCTAGCGCTGCCGCCACGGTAAACGGTTTCATCACCGAACCTGGCTCGAACACATCTAACAGTGCGCGGTTACGCTGATTTTCACCCGTCATCTCATTAAGGTTGTTCGAGTTAAACGACGGCCATGTTGATAGTGCCAGCACTTCACCAGTCTGCACATCAACGATCATACCCGTTGACCAACGTGCTTTTTGCAAACGCCCAGCCTTTTCTAGCTCTTTATATAGCAAATACTGCAAGCGCGAATCAATCGTTAATGCCACATCTTTGCCAGGTACTTCTGGCTCGATCTGTTTGATTTCTTTTAGGCTGTTTTGTTTGGCGTCTTTTAGAACCAGTACTTTTCCGTCATCACCTGCCAGATCTTTTTCGTACTGACGCTCAATACCAGCACGGCCTTCGTAACCGCCTTCAGGATCTTTGGCGTTTTGACCCATAAAGCCCAGCAGCTGCGCATTGGACTGTGGCTGCGGATAATAACGCTGAAAGAAATTCTTTTCGTAGACGCCAGGGAAATCAAGTGAGCTGACGCTTTGGGCAATCTCAGGTGTGACCTTATTAAGCAGTGGCAAATAGTGCGATCCTGCGCCAGATGGCAAAGCAGCTTTTACCGCTTTCTCATCGGTCACATCGATACTGTCATCAATGGCCGTGACTTTTTTCAACTCATCGACCGAGATATTGGCAGCAGCGGCTAACTTTGTCAGATCCATATTATCTAGACGCTTTTGCATACGCGCCTGTAATTGTGGACTGCTAGGATTGGTAATGATGATGCGCTTTAGCTCGTAATATTCACGAGAATAATCATGCGGACTAAACGAAACTGTCGCGAGCGGCGCACTGACTGCAAGCGGTAGATTATTACGGTCGGTAATCATACCGCGATAGGATTTTTGGGTGCGCTCACTGGTAATGAGCTCATTGCCTTTGTCTTGATAAAACTGTGCATTAGCAACCTGAATATAATAAGCGCGGCTAATCAGTAGCGCTAATATGACCAGCGCTAGACCCCAGACCATACGAAAACGGTTTTTGTCTTGTTCGAAACCACCGAGAGCAGAAGCACCTGATGCTTTGCTCGAAAAAACCATTTTGCTTTTGCGGTTTTTTACACTGGTATAAGCGCCTTGGGTGTCGCTTTTTTTGATGCGTCCAAACAATTTTGCCTTACGATTGCTTGCAGCTTTATCGGGCTTGCTGCTCGTCTGACCAGATTTAGCCGCACTGGCTCGGCGGAGAGGTTTGGTTACCTTGCCGCTGGCTGGTTTTTTGCTGGTGTTTTTTGCGGTGGATTTAGGCTTTTTCTCACTCATTGTCCTGCCTCCGTCGCTGGTTCTTCAGGAGAGATGTCGGTAGAGACACGTGGCCCGATGACGTCAGATGCATCCTCATCTGAGTCTTCTGTAACCACTGGCACCAATGCAGTTGCGACGCCAGGTTGGATAATCAGCTTATCCTTTAATGTTGGCGAATACATACCCAATTCAGCAACCGCTCGACTGGCAATCTGCGGCGTGGCGCTAAAGGTTTGCTGCTCAATCAATAGACGCTGATGCTCTACTTGTAGCTTACGTTCTTGTTTTTTCATGTCTTGCAAAGTTTTGTAGTCCTGATGATATTGCTGAACTTCTTCGGCAGTTTTGATACCACTCCATACAATCGTGACTGCCAATAGCAGTAGCACGACTACATAAATACTCACCACATTAAACCGGCGCACGAACAGCTCGCCGACATCGGTATTATAAGGTGTAGCAGTGCGGCGATTCGCAGGTTTGTCAGATATTGCCATGACGATCTCAAAAAGGTGAACGTAAACGATAGAGTAGATAACGGATTGCGAAAGATGAACGTGTCATTATTCGGTCATACCATCGATAAATATAAAACCAAAGACACTTATAAGTGTAAAACCTAAACCTAAAAAACGAATATGAAAAACACAGCCAATAGCTAATATATTCAATAGCCACAAGTCATCACAACTCATGGCTATCAATATGTCATACCAAAACCAAACACGTTGCATGGCTGTGTTACATATAAAGCGATGCAACTATCATGCAGATAAAAACCAATTGCTGAGCCTAACAGACAATATTTACAGATTTTTAACAGTGGCGTAGCCATTAGGACATTTGCGCATTATTTAGACAAACATTAGCAATCTTAGACAACTCAATAATCATATTTAACTATGACTTGCGGCGTCATGATGTTCTTCTATAACCCTGTTATTTGCTCATAAGCTGTGTCAGTACGCGTTGCCATACGCAACCATGCGCTACGCGCGCGCGGGTTTTGACTCGTCTCAGCTTTGCTTGGGCCAACACGTTTTGGCTTGCTAAAATAGCGTGGACGATTCGGCGGCATTGGCAGGTTTTCGTCTTCTGGATACTGCCCTTTGCTATGACGCTGCAAGAACTGCTTGATACGGCGATCTTCTAATGAGTGAAAACTAATGACCGCAAGCTGCCCACCTGACTTTAAGATAGGAATGCTTTGCGCTAAAAAGTCGTCAACATCGCCCAACTCATTATTAATAAAGATACGCATGGCCTGAAAGCTTTGCGTTGCTGGATGTTTGCCGCGCTGCCAGTTGGGATGCGCTACTTTGATAACTTCTGCTAGCTCGAGCGTAGACTCATAGCTCTCCATCTGTTTGATAGCGCGGGCAATACGGCGACTATGACGCTCTTCGCCAAACTCATAAAGCACATTGGCCAATGTTTCATCATCGACTTTCTCAAGCCATTCGGCAACTGACTGGCCACGGCTGGTGTCCATACGCATGTCTACTGCCCCGTCGCGCATAAAACTAAAGCCGCGACTACCATCATCAATCTGCGGTGATGAAATACCCAAATCTGCCATTAAGCCATCAACTTCACTGATACCCATAGCAGCCAGACTGTCGGTCAACGTCGCAAAACTATCGTGAACCACACGCACGCGGCTGTCTTTGCTTGCCAGCTCTTGCGCCACACTAATGGCTGTCGGATCTTTGTCAAAGACAATCAGTGTGGCGTCATCGGCAAGTTGACTTAATAGCAGTCGGCTATGGCCACCACGGCCAAAAGTTGCATCAACGTAGATACCACTTATATTTAAGCTATTTTGGTCACCTTCTGTTTGCTTGGGCAAGGATTTTACGCCGAGCACCGCAGCGACAGTCTCTTGCAGCAGCACCGCATCATGGACAAAACTCAATTCATCAGACGTGATATCACCCTCATGACGGACGTGAGTAACATCCAGATCGACATCTTGCGTAGACGCATCCTTTACAGCAGAAGGACTAGACACTGACTCAGAGAGATCAGCGGCGGCAGAAGGACTGGCTTTCGATTTTGGCTTAGATTTTGATAGGGACACAAACAACTCAATAGATGACGACCATACTGGCCAGTAATTAGATGAAAATAAACAAGTTATGACTTGCTTAGCATTATTATCGCAAGGATACACCTGTAGTCAAGCACTAGAAGGGCTTTTCATTAAAAATATCACATGTCTCTGTTATACTAGCGCTATATTTTACGCTATTTCTTAACATCGACTTCATATCTTTCATCGCTATTTATACTAATA
>Ga0207897_100577_pt1 | contig 10607 bp, 9 predicted proteins | sample LinPmetageLP42_FD_184054 | JGI IMG/M metagenome (GOLD analysis project Ga0207897, IMG submission 184054) | Marine viral communities from the Pacific Ocean - LP-42 (SPAdes) | ecosystem: Environmental > Aquatic > Marine > Oceanic | place: Pacific Ocean | collected 2010-08-27
TTTATCTCTTTTTGTTTTTATAAATTTACGCATCCTACTCATAAACGTCAAAGATTTTAGTTTTATTCTAACACAACAACTATGTTTCTCGAAAATACGGTTAATCAAAAAGAGCAATTCGGCTGGATCGAAGTGATTTGCGGGTCGATGTTTTCAGGAAAGACCGAAGAGCTTATACGTAGGTTGAAGCGTGCCAAATTTGCCAGACAGCGCGTAGAGATCTTTAAACCAAACGTCGATGTGCGTTATGATGAAGAAATGGTAGTCTCGCACGACAGTAACGAGATCCGCTCTACGCCTGTTCCAGCAGCGGCCAATATTCCCATTTTAGCTGATAATTGTGATGTGGTCGGCATAGACGAAGCACAATTTTTTGATGACGAAATTATAAAGGTGTGTAACGACCTTGCCAACCGTGGCGTACGTGTAATAGTTGCAGGGCTGGATATGGATTTTAAGGGGAATCCCTTTGGCCCAATGCCCGCACTTATGGCAACGGCAGAATATGTTACAAAAGTGCATGCCATTTGCACCCGTACTGGAAACCTCGCCAGCTATAGCTACCGAAAAGCAAAAAGTGAAGATCTCGTCTTGTTAGGGGAAAATGAAGAATATGAACCGCTAAGTCGTGCTGCATTCTATAAAGCGATGCTGCGTGAAAAAGTGAAGACGATGGACGTTAAGGATCCTAAAGAAGTACCCACAAAAAAGCAAGCGTAAATGCCAAAAGCGACTGAAACTGTCCTAGAAATAGACCTCAATGCGCTAGCACATAACTACCGCTATATTACTTCAAAAGTAAAAAAGAGCACTAAAATTCTCGCCGTAATCAAGGCTTTTGGATATGGTAGTGACTCGGTTGCAGTGGCGAAAGAATTGATAACCCTTGGCGTTGATTACTTCGCTGTAGCCTACGCAAGTGAAGGAGAAGTACTTCGTGACGCAGGAATACCAACCCCTATTCTAGTCCTGCATCCACTTCCAGAAAATTTTGATGTCATTATAAATAGATGCTTAGAACCCAGTATTTATTCTGAAAAGATGCTTTCTGAATTTATCACGTTTGCCGACTCTAAGAACCAAAAAAACTATCCTGTTCATTTAAAATTGAATACAGGTTTAAATAGGCTCGGGTTCAACGCTTCGCAAATTGATCTCATTCTTGAAAAACTATCAGCTTCTGAAAGTATCAAAGTACGTTCTATCCTTTCACACCTTGCAGCAAGTGAAGCTGCTACCGAAAAAGAATTTACAATAAAGCAGCTTCAGGATTTTAAAGCTATTTCAGAAAAAATGATTGACGGGTTGGGGTATAAACCTCTGCGGCATACTTTAAACACCTCCGGGATCATAAATTATGCTGACCATCAATATGAAATGGTACGCACGGGTATTGGGTTGTATGGTTTCGGCAACGACCCTGAAGAAAATAAAATATTAAAACCTGTTGCAACTTTAAAAACAGTCATTTCTCAAATCCATGCGATACACGCCGGCGAAAGTGTAGGTTATAACAGAGCTTTTAAAGCCACTGAAATGACCAAAACGGCTACCTTGCCAATAGGACATACAGACGGACTAAGTCGTGCCTACGGAAAAGGGGTTGGCTGGGTTACTATTCATGGCAAGAAAGCGCCCATAGTAGGAAATGTCTGTATGGATATGATTATGGTAGATGTTACAAATATTGCCTGTGAAGAAGGTGACGAAGTGATTGTGTTTGGTGAAAATCCTACAGCAGAAGCGCTTTCTAAAGCCATTAATTCGATCCCCTACGAATTGCTCACTGCAATCTCACAACGTGTAAAACGCATCGTTCATCGAAAAGGCATTTGATTTATACACTATTTTTGTTATCAAAATCGATTTTATATACCTTAGTATCCTATTAACTCTTAATCCATCCAAAAATGCTAAAAGAATTTAAAGAATTTATCATGACCGGTAACGTAATCGATCTTGCCGTTGCCGTAATCTTAGCCGGTGCTGTAGGCCTCGTTGTTAGTGGCTTTGTAGGTGATATTATGATGCCTATCATTGGTCACTTTGCTGGTGGTGTCGATTTTGCCGACATGAAATATGTACTTTCTGAAGCCGTTGTTGCTGCAGACGGAACTGTAGAAACACCTGAAAATGCTATTATGTATGGTAAATGGGTAAATACCATCATCAACTTGATTATTGTTGGTTTTGTCTTATTTCTGATTGTAAGATCATATGCAAAAATGCGTAAGAAAAAAGAGGTTGCTCCTGCTCCAGACCCTGGACCGTCTGAAAAAGATCTTTTAAAAGAAATAAGAGACGCGCTTAAAAAATAATTAGCGTTCACCGCTACATTACAAATAAATTTTAACTAAACCCTCCCAGCCTTGGCAACGGAGGGTTCTTTTTTATACTTTTATTTTGAACCTTTATTTTCTTATACACTATTTTTGCCAATAGTAATTAAATTTCAAAAAAGCATACAGATATGAAAATAGCCGTCGTAGGAGCCACGGGAATGGTAGGAAGTGTCATGTTAAAAGTTTTAGAGGAGCGCAACTTCCCAATAACAGAATTAGTGCCGGTAGCCTCGCAACGATCTATTGGCAAGTCGGTTTCATTTAAAGGAAAATCGTATCCAATAATAGGATTGCAAGCCGCTATCGATGCTAAACCAGCCATCGCCATATTTTCGGCCGGTGGAGACACCTCCTTGGAATGGGCTCCCAAATTTGCAGCAGCGGGCATTACGGTAATCGATAATTCTTCTGCCTGGCGCATGGACCCTAATAAGAAATTAGTAGTGCCCGAAATCAACGCACACGAATTGACCAAAGCAGATAAAATTATTGCCAACCCTAACTGCTCTACCATACAAATGGTAATGGCATTAGCGCCCTTGCATAAAAAATATACCATGCGCCGAGTAATTGTTTCTACCTATCAATCTGTTTCTGGAACGGGCGTCAAGGCTGTACAGCAGCTAGAAAACGAAATTGCAGGTAGGGACGGCGAAATGGCGTACCCATACCCTATTCATAAAAATGCAATTCCACATTGCGATGTTTTTGAAGAAAACGGGTATACTAAAGAAGAATTAAAATTAGCCCGAGAACCTCAAAAAATATTGAACGATCACACATTTTCAATTTCCGCCACCGCGGTTCGTATCCCAACAGCAGGAGGCCATAGCGAAGCTGTAAATGTGGAGTTTAAAAAAGACTTTGACCTAGTTGAAGTACGTAAAATTTTACACAATACGCCAGGGATCGTGGTGCAGGACAATCCAGACACAAATACCTACCCAATGCCGATGTACGCCAATGGAAAAGACAGCGTTTTTGTAGGCCGATTACGTCGTGATATGACGCAACCCAACACTTTAAATATGTGGGTGGTGAGTGATAACCTGCGAAAAGGAGCTGCGACAAATGCAGTGCAGATTGCAGAATTTTTAATAGAAAAAAAATTAGTTTAAAAACGTTTTTTGTAAGCGTTCCTTTTAAAAACCGTCAAAAATAAAATACAACCAAAAAATTATACTACACATGAAAATCTTCCACATTATTTTACGCACGGCTTTGGGCCTAATGCTTTTAGCATTTGGTCTGAATAAATTTTTATGGTTTATGCCAGATTTCGACTTTACTGGCTATCCGCAAGCGGAACATCTTTTTAATGCGCTTCGATTTTCTGGTCACGGCGCTGAACCAACTGGTCATGGATATATCATGAATATGGTAGGTGCGACAGAGATCATTGTAGGCTTGCTGTTAGTGTTAAAAAAATGGGTTCCCCTTGCACTTGTAATGTTAGTGCCTATATCTATAAATGTAGTGGCTTTTCATCTTTTTGTTAACCCTCCCAATATTGGTCCAGCGTTAGCAGTAGCAGTCGTGAATGGTTATTTAATCTATCGATATCGAGAGTCATACCGTAAGTTGTTTAAATAAAAGTTTAACAAACTGACATTAAGATAGGTAGTTGATTATTGCTTACATTTGTTTTGAATAATTTTTTCTAAAGTGAATTTTTCTCAACTAAAGCGTATAATAAGCGGGCTATTTATTTTCTTTATTTTTTTTTCGTGTAAAAAAGATGACGAAGGTACTTATGCCGATTTAGAAATAATCACAGAAACAGATCTGGTCCAGGTGCTGCAAGATCAAACTGCGATTATTTCGGTTTTCAGCAACGACAACAATATTCCTGTTTTAGGAAATTTGCGAATTACTTCCGCAGAAAACGGAGCGGCAATCATTCTCGACAATGACACGCCAGACAACCCAAGTGATGATACCATACAATATACACCCCACGCGAATTTTACAGGGGAAGACAGCTTTACGTATACTATCTGTTCACTCGACGGGGATTGTGTTACGGAAGCGGTAAGGCTTTCGGTTTTAACAAATTCTCAAGTGGTTTTTAATCTTTCTGAAATGCCATATCCAAAACTTTCAGATTACAACTTTTTTGAAGGCGACCTAGCAGATCAAACTCCTAATTTTGGTGTTGTTCCGTACAAGCCCATTAGCACGTTGTTTACAGATTATGCGTTAAAAAAACGTTTTATCTGGATGCCGAACAACAAAGCTGCTACGTATAACGGTGATCATGAAACCTTAAATTTTCCTGTAGGCACAATCTTAGTAAAGGGCTTTTACTATAATAATGTACAGCCAGAAAATAATCGCCAAAACATCGAAACACGTTTAATGATCCATAAAGAAGAAGGATGGGTTTTTGCAAACTACGTCTGGAATGAGTCGCAAAGTGAAGCGTTTTTTGATCTTAACGGTGGTTTTGCTGAAGTTACATGGAATCAAAACGGAGTGATAAAAAATACTAATTATAGGATTCCTGGAGCAAGCGAATGTTTTACATGTCATGAAACCTTTGAAGCTCCAATCCCAATTGGTCTCAAGCCACAAAATCTGAATGGTATTTACACCTATGAAGATGGAAGTGAAAATATGCTCCAACATTTAATCGCCATTGGATATCTAGAAGAAACTATTCCTGAAAATATTTCAACAGTTGTAGATTGGAAAGATACTTCTCAGCCCTTGGATCTTAGGGTGCGCTCTTATACAGACATCAACTGCGCACATTGCCACAGCGAAGAAAGGTATTGCCATTATAGGCCTATACGATTTCAGTTCAGTCTAAACGAAGATCCAGTAAATCTAGGAGTTTGTGTAGATCCAGATAATCCCATTGAACCTTACACAAAAATCGTAGAACCACAGAATGTTGAAAATTCTTTATTATATTTCCGTTTAAGTTCAACAGCCCAAGATGTTAGAATGCCTCTTCTGGGTAGAACGTTAGTAGATGAAGAAGCAGTACTACTTGTAGAACAGTGGATTAATTCACTACCCAATACTAATTGTCAATAAAACTTTTAATTATGAAAAAAAATACCTTTTTATTACTTTTTTGTGTCATAGCGACATTGCTTCAAGCACAGACACCAGTTACCTTTTCTATAGTACAAATAAATGGCACCGGAGAAAGTAGAGCCGTAGTTGATATGAACAATGACGGATTAGATGATATCGTAAACATCCCTGAGGTAAGTAATGGTCTTACCAATAGTATCAATATTTTTTACCAAAACGAAGATGGCCTATTTACTGAAGAGAATATTGCAACCCAAACAGTTCCTTATCCTTCATGGAGCTTAGCAGCAGGAGACTATAACCGTGATGGTTTTGCAGACCTGATTTATGGTAATGGCAGTAGGGTTTCTTTTATGAAATCGGAAACTTCAGACGGCCTTTTTACTGGTTTTGCTTCCGTAGAATTTCCTGAATATGTTTTTTCTCAACGATCGAACTTTGTTGATATTAACAATGATGGCCACTTAGATGCTTTTATGTGTCATGATGTAGAGCCAAGTGTGTACTACTTAAATGATGGTCAGGGTAATCTAACCTATTTTAAAGCCGATGGCCAAGATGGTAGATTAGAACTAGGTAACTATTTTTCTGGAGGTAATTATGGCTCTATATGGATAGATTTTGATAACGACCGTGATGTAGATATGTTTATGGCCAAATGTGGTGGTAGTTCAGAAAGAAGTACCAACCAGATGTATCAAAGAAATGCGGATGGCTCTTTTAGTGAAATAGCTACAACCTTGCAGCTTGATGATGATATTCAAACATGGTCCTCTGCATGGGGTGATTATGATAATGATGGAGATATGGATGTTTTTGTAGGAGCAAGCTCTGGAGCACACAAACTAATGGAAAACAATGGAAATGGCTCTTTTACAGATATTACAACAGGATCTGGAGTAGCTTCACTGACAGCTACTACTATTGAAAATGTGACCCACGATTTTAATAATGATGGTAATTTAGACATAGCATCTGGTGGAAATATCCTTTATGGAAATGGGGACAACACCTTTACTTTACAATCAAATGCAATTTCTGGAAGCAACGGAGGTTTTGGCGATTTAAATAACGATGGCTTTATTGATGCATATAATGGCTCTATCCGTATGAACAACGGTAATGGAAACAATTGGGTAAAGTTGATCACCAAAGGAGAGCAAAGCAATATTAATGGAATAGGGGCTAGAATTGAAGCGCTTACTGTTTCTGGCAAGCAAATACGTGATGTACGAAGTGGGGAAGGGTTTAGATACATGAGCTCTATGGCTACACACTTTGGAATAGGGACAGACGAGGCGATAGAAAGCATCACCATCTATTGGCCATCTGGAAAAATTGATGTTTTAAACAATCCGGAAATAAACACAATGCATCGTGTTACAGAAGGGTCAACATTAGGACTCGAAGACACACTGGTTACCAATCTTATTTTATATCCTAATCCAACAGATTCAACACTCAATCTAAATAAGAATATAGGATTTGAAAATGCAATCTATAGTGTTTTTGATACCAACGGAAAAAGAATAGTCAATGATAGGTTAAACGATAGGTCTATAGATGTTTCAAACCTAAGTACAGGTAATTATATTTTAAGAGTATTAAATAACGGTGATATCCTGACCCAGAAGTTTATTAAAAAATAAATAACACATTGTATCGTATTAAAAAGGGGGGTTCATAAATTGAACCACCCTTTTCTTTTTTTTAGTATCTTTAAGAGCCTAATTAATAACCATCCAACTTATGAATTCTACTTTTACAAAACTCCTTCGTATTATACTGGCCCTACTGCTCCTTGTTTTTGGAGCCAACAAATTTTTTGGGTTTTTACCTCTTTTTGATATGCCCGTCGCAGCCGCTAATTTTATGGAATCACTACGATCTACAGGATATGTACTTTATATCGTAGCAAGTCTTGAGGTTTTGATCGGCGTCCTTTTGCTCTTCAGGACCTGGGTACCCTTTGCGCTGTTGCTTTTAGCTCCAATTTCAGTAAATATTTTACTATTTCACCTGTTCTTGGATATTTCAGATATTTGGTTTGCTATTGTTATTGTTGCTATAAACATTATTTTAATTTATAAATACTGGAAATCATATAGACAGCTATTTCTGTAATGCGGAATAGAATATTTTTCTAACGTTTCTATAACTTTTTACACATCCCCTTTTTAGTACATTTACCCAAGAAATAATCTAAATCAAAATGAAAAAACTCATACTACCTTTTTTTGCAATACTAATAATTGTTAGTTGTAAAGAAGAAACCAAAAAAGAATCGATCGCAGTGACCTACCCCACCACAAAAAAAGTTGATACCGTAACCACCTATTTTGGAGAACAAGTAAAAGACCCGTATCGCTGGTTAGAAGACGACATGAGTGATGAGACCGCAGATTGGGTTAAAACACAAAATAAAACCACCTTTGGGTATTTAGATAAAATCCCTTTTAGAGAAGCGTTAAAACAACGCCTCACAAAATTATGGAACTATGAGAAAGTAGGCTCCCCTTTCAAAGAAGGTGACTACACGTATTTCTATAAAAACGACGGATTACAAAACCAATATGTGATCTATCGCTATAAAACCGGAGATGATCCTAGTACTGCAGCCGTTTTCTTAGACCCAAATACCTTTAGCGATGACGGAACCGTTTCTCTGGGCGGCTTAAATTTTTCGAAAAATGGAAAAATGGCAGCCTACAGTATTTCTGAAGGCGGTAGCGACTGGAGAAAAGTTTTGGTCATGGAAACCGAAACGAAAAATATCGTTGAAGATACGCTTATAGATATCAAATTTAGTGGAATATCCTGGCGTGATAACGATGGTTTTTATTACTCTAGCTACGATAAACCCAAAGGAAGCGAATTGTCCGCTAAAACAGATCAACATAAATTATTCTATCATAAACTAAATACCTCACAAAAAAGTGACGAACTTGTTTTTGGAGGCACTCCAGAAGAAAAACACCGCTATGTAGGTGGTGGTGTGACTGAAGATGGTAAGTACCTTTTTGTAACCGCCAGTATTTCTACCTCTGGAAACAAATTATTTTTAAAGGATTTATCACAACCAAATTCAGGTTTTGTTACTATTCTAGATAACGCAGATACAGATACCTACGTGATTGAAAACGTAGGATCTAAACTCTATATCGTTACAAATCGTAACGCGCCAAACAAAAAAGTGGTTACTGTTGATGCAGCTAACCCTAGGCCAGAAAACTGGAAAGATTTTATACCAGAAACTGAAAATGTATTGAGCCCGTCTACTGCAGGAGGCTATTTTTTTGCTGAATATATGGTAGATGCCGTGAGCAAAGTAAAGCAGTATGATTATGAAGGCAAAATGGTTCGGGATGTCGAGCTTCCAGGTGTGGGTAGCGCGGGAGGCTTTGGTGCCAAAAAAGAAGACAAAGAACTGTATTACTCCTTCACCAATTATGTGACACCAGGAAGTATCTATAAATACGATATTGAGAAAGGGATTTCAGAGTTATATGTAAAACCAGACATCGATTTTGATCCAGAAAACTATGAGAGCAAACAAGTCTTTTATACCTCCAAAGATGGTACAAAAGTACCTATGATAATTACCCACAAAAAAGGGTTACAACTCAATGGTAAAAACCCAACAATCCTTTATGGGTATGGTGGTTTTAATATTAGTTTGACTCCTAGCTTTAGTATTGCCAACGCTGTTTGGATGGAACAAGGAGGTATCTATGCAGTACCTAACCTACGTGGAGGTGGTGAATATGGTAAAGCATGGCATAATGCTGGGACCAAAATGAAAAAACAAAATGTGTTTGATGATTTTATTGCAGCAGCAGAATATTTAATAGAAAATAAATACACATCAAAAGATTACTTAGCGATTCGCGGAGGATCTAATGGTGGGCTGCTTGTGGGTGCCACAATGACGCAGCGTCCAGATTTAATGAAAGTAGCCTTGCCAGCAGTTGGAGTACTTGATATGTTGCGCTATCACACATTCACTGCAGGCGCAGGATGGGCGTATGATTACGGTACAGCAGAAGACAGTAAGGAAATGTTTGAATACCTTAAAGCCTATTCGCCGGTTCATAATGTGAATGCCGGAACACAATACCCTGCTACGCTCGTAACAACCGGTGATCACGATGACCGAGTGGTACCGGCACATAGTTTTAAATTTGCGGCAGAACTACAAGAAAAACAAGCGGGAGAGAATCCTGTTTTAATTCGTATTGAGACCGATGCTGGTCATGGTGCTGGAACTCCAGTGAGCAAAACCATAGAACAATATGCAGATATATTTGGCTTTACCTTGTATAATATGGGGTATGAAGTACTCCCAAAAAAGGTAAATGAAGACGTAAAGCAATAATAAATTTTATTATAATTAATAAGGTTGTCACTAAATACGATGTTAGATGACAACCTTTTTCTTTTTAGCTATGTTAAAAGTAGATATCCAATCATTTTCTTATTCCGAAAAAGAAATTTTAAAGAACATTTCCTTTTCAATAAAAAAAGGAGAACACCTGGCTGTACTAGGAGAAAATGGCTGCGGAAAATCAACCTTATTACATTTAGTGTATGGAACGCTACACCTTAAACACGGAGCAATCGTTTATAACAATCAAAAATTATTAGGACCAACTCATAACCTGATTCCTGGGGAGAGATTTATGAAACTCGTGGCTCAAGATATAGATCTGATGCCATTTATTTCGGTAGCCGAAAATATTGCAGAACACCTTCCCAGACTTCAGAAAGAAAAGGAAGATGATCGGGTAGATGAATTGTTACAAATAGTCGATTTAAGCGCGTTTAAGAACAGAAGAGTAAAAGAACTAAGTGGTGGTCAAAAACAGCGGGTTTCGCTTGCCAGGGCGTTAGCAAAAGAACCTGAAGTGCTTTTATTAGACGAACCCTTTATAAGTATCGATAGCTTTTTAAAAAACACCTTACGCCGTACGCTCTATGCATATCTCAAAAAAAAGAATATTACGTGCATTACTGCAACACACGATGCAGAAGAGGCGCTTTCGTTTTCAGATACTATCCTTATTTTAAAGAAGGGAACTATTGATTCCATAGGAACTCCCGAAAAAATTTACACAGAGCGATCGTCCCTCTATCAAGCGCGTTTCTTTGGGGATCTAACTGTTTTGCCTTCTTCTATTTTTAGTTCAAAAACTGCTTCGGAAGAACTACTTCTTTTGCCGC
>Ga0207897_100582_pt1 | contig 10555 bp, 10 predicted proteins | sample LinPmetageLP42_FD_184054 | JGI IMG/M metagenome (GOLD analysis project Ga0207897, IMG submission 184054) | Marine viral communities from the Pacific Ocean - LP-42 (SPAdes) | ecosystem: Environmental > Aquatic > Marine > Oceanic | place: Pacific Ocean | collected 2010-08-27
AAAGAGTTTTCCTGCAGCGTTATTTTTAGCGATGTGTGCGGTTATTATTTTAGCTTAAGACTACCAATACTGTAAGAGCAACCCAAAACGGTAAAAGAAATACGCGTTTACACATAGTAAAATAAACGACGGTGCCGATTCTGTAAAGGTGTCCCGTATTTTTAAGCGTACGATAAACCCAAACAGCATTAAGATACTAAGCCCAAGACTCGCGATAAGGCCAATAGGATAGAAAAATAATCCTATAGCCAATCCTAAGGCGCCCATAATTTGTGCAACCCCAGTAATTTTACGCTGCATCGCCGACAATTGAAATCGATTAAACTCTGCAACCAACTTGTTTGAAAATAAGCAATTGTACCCATAAAATAAGAACGCTAGCGCAATCACGCCAATAAAAAGCTGCAGTATGATATTCATGATCTAAAGATAGGCTACTAAGTTGGTATTATTGAATAGGGTAAAGTATATTTAAAAAATAGGCGTAATAATAGATGGGTCTTAATTACAGAAGATATAAGAGTGGTGCTATTTCATATAATTCTATTTTACATAATATAAATTATAGTACATTTATAGGTATTGAGTAAAACGGCGAATAGAACTTTTTCAGTTCTATTTTATATAAATGCAGATATAGCGCCTTTAGGTCTATATCGTCAGCATTTATGTAACAGCCGTTTTACGACAACGTTTAATCCTCTAAGCTTTAATTCTAATTGTACAAATAAGTTTATACCTTGGGATTACGTCACAGGCATCTACTTTTATTAGTATAACTTAATACTAGTAGCATACCAATGCAAAGTGACTTTAATTTCATGCGTTAATTTCATACGTTTTGTGTTATTTGGTAAACGACATTAAACAATGATTTAATCGTTTATTTTTTCTAAGACATTTTTCTTGTAGAACGCTCCTATTAGAATTTCTAAATCTTTTATTTCAATGTCGTTTCAGTATACGCTGTAATCTTAGTTAATTTACTTCTGTAGTTGTTCAAGCTTACCTTTTGCATCTTCATTACCATCAATTTCAATAGCTTTCTTATAATATTTAATTGCTACTGGTTTCTCTTTTTGAGAGGCATAATAAGTACCTAGCGCAACATAACTTCTGGATTCGTCCGGATAAAAATGAACATTCATTTCAAAAAATGCTAACGCTCTTTTTAAGAGATTACGATCGTTAAGTAAATGGAGGCCTACATCATTTACTAACTCCCAATCTGGCTTTACTTCACGTTTCATACGAATACTTAATTTTTTGTAATGCGTATAATACGGATCTGTTAATTCTTTAGCTGAATACTGTTCCGGCGTGTTAAACCGCCACACCTCTGGGAATACAAACCAAGAAAAAACAGACCTCAAACCATTGTACTGTGCAGGAATAGTGATACTTCCGTGGTCTTCATTTTTAAAATACTCCCATTTAAAATTAAGCTGATCTTTATTTTTGTCCAAGATATCATGAAACTTCAAGTTGGCTCTAATTTGCTCACTAGAAACCGATTTGTCTTTTCTAACTTTAACTGTGTCTAGTCCTTTCCCAAGACTATTTGCTGCTGCAACATATAGAGATTTTTCTTTACGATTTCCGATAGCTAATAATTGCTGTGTCTCCTTCACCAGTTTTTCCTTATCCCACCACAAACTTGGATCAATTGCCAAATAGTTATCAAATGCATCTGGATACTTTAAAAATGTATACAAGACAAATAAGCCGCCTGTAGAATGACCAATGATTGTATGATTATCTTCTGTAGGATATTTATTATTTATAAAAGGTTTTAATTCTTGTTCTACAAACTTTAAGAAATTACCAGCACCTCCAGAAGTTTTTGATTCATGTCCCCGCTGAAATGGGACGTTGGTTGGTGTAAAATCTCTTGTTCTATCTGTATTAATGATACCAACAACAATAGCATTAGGAATTTGCCATGGTACTAATCGTTTCATCATTCCTGTAACGGCATAAAAATGTTGTTTCGAATCTAATACATATATTACAGGATATCTTTCAGCCTCATTAAAATCTTCTGGGAGGTGAATCCAAATTTCTCTTTGTTCTTTCAGGATATCAGAATACAAGCTATCAACCGTTCCTATAACTAGCTGCTTTTCGGGATTTTGTGTATACTGCGCATTACTCTGCGCAAAAAAGCATCCTGTGATTATGACTACTATTATTTTAAACATGCTCATTTTTATAGTTTTAATTATAGGTATTACGCTACTTCAGGTTTTAAGCTCCATTTATAGAGTAAGATTCCTAACCTTCCTAGTACAAATGAAAGCAACCCAAAAGTAATGGTTAATAGCGATACTTTTAAGCTTGCCGAAAAAAGGTCTGGTCTTGTTTCACCAAGCGCTTCTACCATATCAAATAGGTCTATAATTCCTAATAATGAGCCCAAACACCCAATAACAAGTGATAATAAACTTGCGTCTACAGCTAAGCCAATCATTTTTTTTGAATGTGTTTCGTCTTTGGTTTTGCTTAAAAAAGCCTTTACAATAAAAAATAATGATAGTAATAATAGGGCAAGAATGATGTACATTACTGGTCCGCCTTCATTTAATAGTCTCATAGTTAGAAGTTTTAAAGATTTATAATTATTCAAACGTAAGATGAAATTTGCTTCAAAAGTTAGTTATGCGACTAATAACCATTTTAAGATGCGATTCTACATCATTGTTAAAACTAGGGTTAAACCTGTTATTCAGCTACAAAAAAACATCGGGAACAAAAAATCCGCTATTATTGTAGCATATTGGATACAAGTGAAGATACAACCAAACATAACAAAACCGCTAAAACGTTCACTACGTCATATTTTATTCTGGAGTTTCATTTTAGTATTCTTCACCTCTATTTTTGGAGTTGGTAATACTATAGACATGAATGTTCTTTACTTCTCCCTCTTTTTAATGCCTGTGACTATTGGCGCTACATACGTTTCTATATACAAATTACTACCCGATTATTTAATTACAAAACGCTACTTTTTATTTGGACTTTACAGTAGTTATACGTTCATCATTTTAGTTTCTGGAGCTGTTTTCTCCATCTTTTTTGCATTGGCATTTCTAACAGATTTTAAATTTGAAAAAATGACTGTTTTAAGTAAAAGCAGTGTTTTTATAATTACTAGTATTTGTTTAGTTGTTATTGTTGTTAGTGCTTTTAAATTATTGAAGTTAAATCTAAAACAATCAAAGAATAACGCTGCGTTGGAAGCAAAAATCTTAGAAGCGCAACTGAAATTAAAGGAACAAGAACTGAAGTATCTCAAAATGCAAATCCATCCGCATTTTTTGTTTAATACGCTCAATACCATGTATGGTCTAGCTTTAAAAAAAGCAGAGCAAACACCAGATATGATTTTAAAGCTTTCTAATTTACTGGATTATTTATTGTATCAGATTGAAAAACCTTTCGTACTCATTTCTGAAGAAATAGAACATATTGAAGATTACATCGCTTTAGAAAAAATGCGCTTTAATGATACTTTACATGTACATATGGATGTGACACTAGCTTCTCAAGATACAACCATTGCTCCTATGCTTCTGCTTCCGTTTATAGAAAATAGTTTTAAGCACGGTAGCATCAAAAATGGTGTTTTACAAATTGATATTGAAATTAAAGCAGATTTGGAGGTGGTTCATTTCCGAATAAAAAATTCTAATTCTGATTCTATAGCTGCTCAAGATGGTATTGGGTTAGATAACATTAAGAAACGGCTCCAATTATTGTATCCAAATAAACATGAATTACGAATACACAATACTATTGATGTTTTTGATGTAGCCTTACAACTAAAAACTACAAGCAATGCATAACACATCTCTTATTTCTTGTTTGATTGTCGACGATGAGGCTATTGCTAGAGAAATTATAGCCACCCATTTGTCTAAAATTAAAAACATTAATGTAGTTGCGAGTTGTAGCAATGCCCTAGAGGCATTTAATCATATAAGCAACCAGCAAATTGATCTCGTTTTTTTGGATATTAATATGCCAGAAATATCAGGTATTTCATTTGCAAAATCTATTAACACTAACATTAAAGTTATTTTCACAACTGCCTATAGAGATTATGCTGTAGAAGGTTTTGAGCTTAAAGCTGTAGATTATTTATTGAAACCTATTTCGTTTGATAGATTGAAACAAGCATTAGATACTTATTTTGACAGCTACGGAACTATAACACCTACAAACACGGCTGTACAAGAGATTTCAGATTTTATGTTTGTAAGATCAGAACGTAAAATGATTAAGGTTGATTATAGCTCCATTCTGTACATAGAAAGTTATAGTGACTACCTAAAAATACATACAGAAAGTGAAACCATCGTAACTAGAGAAACGATAACTGCCATAGAAGCTAAACTACCAAAAAAACAGTTTTTAAGGATTCATCGTTCATATATAATCTCTATAAATTACATTCAATCGTTTACAAACGAATACATTACAATTAACAAACAAGCACTACCAATAAGTAGATCTTACAAAAAAGCTATTTTAAAACAGCTAGAAAAATTTTGATGTTGATTCAATAAAGGCGTATTTAGGACGCTGCCTTAGTAATCGTTAGTATAAAAAGGCTGCTTAGTAATAAAAGAATACCTACACGACGGTAGGCTAAAATTTTTTTTAAGCCATTCTCGTAAAGCGTTCCGCAAGAGTAAAAAAGTTAATCCGCCACGCCCGCCACGCAAATTTCTTTACTCTTGCTAGATTTGGACTTTTGTTTATTATTTTTTGGATTGTTAGTTTTCATACTATTTTGAATTGAACATTTGACATTGTGACTGTCCATTGTTTAATTCTTATCTTTTTTCCTTGATGAAAAAAGAAACAAAAAAATCAAGACTTCAGAAAACTTTGGAAACAATGTACGGCTCAATCGCTATATTTTAGAAAGGTTTTGTTAGTCTTACGTTAGCTTTTATAATACCTTAAACCTTTGTCAGTATTTAGATTACTCAGTCTAAATCTCTAAAATATAAACGCTCTTTCACCTATTGTTTTGCCAAAGTTTTCTGAGGCCAATTTGCCATCGCCGCAGCCTAATTGGGATTCTATTTTACATAATATTATAAAACTAAAATTTTAGTTCACCTTAAATTGCAAGTGGAAATTCTAATTGAACTTTTTTTCCTTCCATTATTGTATTGAAGGAACTTCCTAAAATTAGTCCTACAAAAACTTTTATAGGCTCATCTGATAATTTTTTATTAGCTATTTTACCTTCATCATTTCTCAACTCATCTTCAATAAAATCTAGTATAGTTTTTTGATAAACGTTATCATTACTCAAAGTATCTTTGAATCCACTTGAGAACTCCCCTATTCTATCAATTATTTCAATTGGACCATTTTTCTCTCTATCTTTATTAGTCCAATTCTTTTGAAGTCCAAGTATATCAATAGTTTCACAAAATGTAATAAATTCTTCCACTAAGGTATTGAGTGAGTTATCATTTAATTTACCTAAAATAATTAAACTACGTTCAAATAGAGATAAGTTTAATTCTTTGCTTTTGATATTCTTTGAATTTCCAAAGAAAAAATTCATTCTCCAAAATGTACTTTGATCTCTTTTGTCGTGATAGTTTCTCAATTCAAACCTCACACCACTTCCAAATCTAAGTCCAGGTACAGCTAACCAAAAAGATCTACTCCAAGAATATTTTGCTCCTCGATTATCTGGTGTATGAATTACTGGCAATTCATCTGGAATGACAATTGGATTATTGGCTTGATCGGGTAAAATAAGATCATCGACATCAGTCTCTAACATACTTTGAGCAATATAAAATGTCAATACCGGTGGAACAGCATTACCGATCATTTTTAATTTTCCTCCATAACTATTACTATAATATTGATAATTTATAGGGAAAGATTGTAAACAACCTCTTTCTCTTACTGTCAATCTCCTTAAATCTCCTTCGTGATCTTCGATTATAATACTTTCTCTAGAGACTCTAGTACATAGGGCAGTTATTGTGCGTGATGGTTTTTCCCATTTGTCTGGAAAACTCATAGCATTATAAATTGTATGATAACACTTTGCATCTCCATTAACTCTTGCTTCCTCTGGACTTAAAGGAGTTTCTCTTATATGATCTGTTAATTCTTCTCTATTTAATACAGTTCTATAAATAGGATCGATGATTGTATCTTGATTTAGCGCTTCTAGAACATCTCCCATATTTATAGATGGAGTGAAGTCCATATAAGACTCTAATAAATTAAAAGGTAAATTACCTGCAATCATTCTTTTCCTTTTTTGAGGAACTCCAAATTGAGAAGAATCATATACTCTTATACCATCATTGGCAAAAAGATGTGCAAATCTATGTAAAGAACCACCTTCTTCAATTTCACTTTTTAAAATTTTAGCTACTCTTGGAACATTCTCCATAGCCCAATATCTCGGGTTTAAATGTTCAACTATTTCAAGAAATTTAATAATATCAACTAATCCGTCTGCTATATCTCCATTACCCCCCCTATTTGCATAAGAGAACTGTGTACAAGGTGGACTACCAATAACAAATTCTATATCATCTGGGTTGGGAAGTTCTTCTAATCTCAGTTCTCTAATATTTCTTTCATTATGTATAGAACCAAAGTTTTTATTATGCGTATTATTAGCATCTTTCCACCACTCATAAGATGAAGCAACTTCAACTCCAGCCATTCTAAAGCCTAACGTCCAGCCTCCTATCCCACTATATAAATCAATTGCTGCCATCGTCAAATTTTATTTTAGTTTGAATTAAATTCTTATTTCTTGTATAACTTATTTTCTCTTCACAAACTTTCAATATATTTTCATAATTTTCTTCATAAGCTAGAATTGAAGTAATTTCATCACTCAAATAAATATTCTTTAATTTTTCTTTTGATATACTGAATAATTGAGAAAGAATTGAAATTATTTCGTTAATTCTTTTTTTAGGAAATTTATTTTCATTTTCGATTCTGCTAAGAACAGCTACATCAATATCTAACTCATAAGCAAGTTTTCTTTGAGTTAGATTTTCGCTCTCCCTTAATTCCTTAATGAGTTCACCAAGTGTTTTCATAAGACAAACATATTGATAAATATCAACTTGACAAAAAAAATCAAGTTTAATTTAATCAATAGAAATTAAGGCCTATTTCCAATAGGAGAATTATTAGAAACGGTAGTTATAGGAGTATTATTAATTGTAGCATTTATAATTCTATATAAATTATCTGAATTTCCTCTGCCGGTAATATCGCCTATAGTATTGAATTGAGATTGGGAAACATCTATTATAGTTGGATTATCATCTAATCTTAAACCTATCATTAAAATAGGTAATGTAATGGATAAATCAGCAGAAGGTAATTCTCTAACACATCTTTCATAATTTGTGATATTCGAATCTATTCTTCGTCCAATAGCATTAACAGGAATAATACAAAGCCCCATATTTATCATATTCTGAGAGTAAGCCGTTTGAAATTTAAATACATCTGAATACCATCTTGACATATTTCCAAACTGCACTTCTGACTGTATAGTTAAGTTATTAAATGTCTTTTTAAAATCAGCTTTTAAACTTGAATTAGGTATTTGAGTGGCATTAGGATGAAATTCCCAAGCGTTGAGACAGGAAAATTTTACATCAAAATAAGCATTCATTAATTGTTGAACAACATCTAGTCTGGCGTTATTAGCAGACTTATTAGGCCATATATACAAAGGACAATCCCTTATTATTTGAGAGATTTCATTTATGGCTAAAACATAATTTGGATGCTCAATTATTTCTTCGGCAAATCGATAACTATAAATCTCAAAATCCATAAACTATTCTGTCAAATTATCTTTTCCAATTCCTATTAATACAAATGGACAAGGATTGCCTACTCCCCTGTTCAGTCTTAACAGCAATTTGCCCATATGAGTAGTAGTGCTTCCATATTTGGATGTGTAAATTTTCCTTGCTATTTTTTCTAAAGCAACTTCCCGCGGTAATTCCAGTAGTTTTTTGATAATCACCTGATCTTTCCTCGACAAACTGATATACTCTAGCAACTTTTCTATATTAAATGGATAAATAGTCTTTAAAAATCGAAGAAAAACATTGTAAAGTTCAGCTTGTAAAGTTGTTCCTCTAGTTATTATTATACCTAGTGTAAGTTCACCTAATTGATGTAATTTTCTGAAGTTTTCTAAATCTCTATCGAAAAAAGGGTCTTTATTATTCCATTCAATCTCTAAGCCAATATTTCCTTTATCGAATTCTTTATAATGATCAATTTCGTGACTTTCAGAAGTGAGAATTTTATCTCTAACTTTATGTTCACTTCTAATATTGATCTTTCCCCATCCCTTTTCATAAAGTTTATCTCTCAAACTTTGAGTAATAGAACTTAATCCGCCTCCTCCAGCAATTATTTGTTCCTCTCTTATTTCAAAAGATTCTAATACAGTTTTCAAATCATCTACAGCTTCTGAAAAATGATCTTTTATAATAGAATCTGAAAACCTTGTATATAAAATTTCATACCCATTTACATTTAAAACCTCAGTATTGTGGTAGTAACTATCTTGCATTAATTATTTTTTAAGTTCTAAATTTTCGCATACAAATTCAAGAACCTCCAAAGGCTCTACATCAATTGCTAATGCAATTAAATATAATTCAGTTACTCTAAGTTGTGTTCGGTTGTTGTTTGAAAGCTCACTAAGTCTGGTTTTACTAATTCCTGTCTTGCGAGATACATCAGACCTGTTTACAGATTTTCTAGATAAATAAAGTCCTAAATCAGTCATTATTGTCCGTTTTTAAGAATATAAATATACTTGAACGGTTATATTATTCTGATTTTCTATATTATTGATTTATATTTTATCAGTTTTACTAAACATTTGTTCTGATAATCGGAATATTGAATGAAATATGTAGTGAATATATTAAACATAGTAATTTAGAACACCATTCCATACACATTCCACTACTCTCCTATCCCATCGACGAAAAACTCAGGACAGGCTCGCTTCGGGCAAAGCATATTTACTCACTCTTAAATATTTTAGTAATATGAGTTCGTGAACCCAAAGGGTTTCATTACATTTTAAAGTAATTATTGGTAGAAAAAAATAAAAGAAGATTTATTCTAGCGAATCGCTTTCACCTTAGCAAAGTAACCCTTCGACGAAAAGCTCAGGACAGGCGTCACGCAAAACAGTATAGTACACTTTTATATAGTATTAGCCAGTGGCTGATTATATATAAAACAAATGCATTCCTCTTTACTATATACCGAATAGGCTATAATTCTATATTATATAAAATAGTAGCTTGATCATAATTTTTAAAGTTTGGCCATTATGTGAAACTGCCGACTTGCAGTTGCGCTGTAATTGCTTGGTGTAATTTAAGTGCCAAATTGCCCTATTCGAGATTCAACTCCCCCATAATCTCAGCAAATAGCTCATAGGAGCGAATTCTGTCCTTTATATCATACAAATGAGTGACGGCAATAAGTTCGTCTGCTTTGCTTTGTTCCATAAACGCTGTTACCTTTGCTTTTACTGTCGCTTTACTACCTATAAAAGAATACTTTAGCATTTGATGTACTTGAGGATTTTGCATTATATCCTTTAACTCATTGGTCATTGCAGTTGGAGGCTGCACATACTTACGTGTCCCGGTAAATATGCCAACAATCATTCGGATTAAAGACGTTGATAAACGTTCGGCTTCTTCGTCAGTATCTGCAATAATAATATTTACTCCAGCCATAACATACGGTTTGTTCAAGTCTTGCGAGGGTTGAAACTCTTTACGATAAATGGCTAGCGCTTCCCACAAATGGGTGGTGGCAAAGTGACTGGCAAAGGCATAAGGCAACCCTTTTTTCGCGTCCAAATGGGCACTATCTGTACTGGAACCCAAAATATAGATGGGTACCTCTACTCCTTCTGCTACGGTGGCACGTACTTTAGAACCTGCATTCTCTTTAGAAAAGTAGGTTTGTATTTTTTCCAATTCAGTAGGAAAAGAATGTGCGGCTTGCATAAAATCTGAGCGGATGGCGTGTGCGGTTTCCCTGTCGGTTCCTGGAGCTCTTCCCAAGCCTAGATCAATCCGGTTAGGATATATAGAGGCCAACGTACCAAATTGCTCGGCAATGATCAATGGCGAATGGTTAGGTAACATAATACCGCCAGAACCAATTTTTAACGTTTTTGTACCTTGGGCGATATAGCCAATCAATACCGAGGTGGCACTACTCGCAATATTGGGCGCATTATGGTGTTCTGCTAGCCAATAGCGCGTGTAACCGAAGGTCTCAGCATATTGGGCCAATTTAAGGGCATTATTAAAAGTCTGTTTAAGTGTATGACCTTCAGAAACCAAGGCAAGGTCTAAGATGGAATAAACTGTTTTTTCTGTATTCATAGCTATTTAAGCGATTGTAAGATGCTGCATTTTTGTTATTTTTTTTCTTCTGCCCGCATTTGCTCAAACAACTCTTTAAACAAACCACG
>Ga0207897_100584_pt1 | contig 10528 bp, 8 predicted proteins | sample LinPmetageLP42_FD_184054 | JGI IMG/M metagenome (GOLD analysis project Ga0207897, IMG submission 184054) | Marine viral communities from the Pacific Ocean - LP-42 (SPAdes) | ecosystem: Environmental > Aquatic > Marine > Oceanic | place: Pacific Ocean | collected 2010-08-27
GACCGGCTGCTGCGCTTGCAGGTAGTCCTTGGCAGACAGGAGATGGCGGGCGGGATAGTAGGCGGCCCAGTCGGCGGGATCGTCTACCAGAATGATGACCTGACTCATGAAAAGCCCTGACAAAAAGGGGGGCACCGCGACGGGGTACCGATAGTGGCGAATTTAGGGCTTGCGGGAGGGTGAGAGCAAGGAAAATTAATAGTTAATAATGAATAATTAATAACGACGCGAACCGGCTCCTCCGGCCTCTAAACACAGAAGCCGCGTCCATGGTTTGGACACGGCTTCTGCGGGAGGGAAAACACCGCGCTATCACGCGACGTTATTCATTATTCATTATATTCGCCTGCCTTCTTCGCACCAGGATGTCCTGCCTTCTCCAGAGCCTCCTGCACTTCCGGCGGCATGTAGGTTTCATCATGCTTGGCCAGCACTTCCTCGGCTTCAAAGCGAGTCCGGCTCACCAGCGTGCCATTGGCCACAATGCCCTGCCCTTCGCGGAACAGGTCCGGCAGGATGCCCTGATAATGCACGGTGAAGCGCCCCTTGCCATCGGTGAGCCCGAAGGTAACGTCCAGGGTATCCGGGTTGCGGATTACGGTGCCGAGCTCTACCAGGCCGCCCACGCGCATCTGTGCATCCAGCGGCGCTTCCCCTGAAGCAATCTGCTGCGGGGTGTAGAACAGGTTGATGTTCTGACGCAGCGCATAAAACATCAGGCCACAGGCAATGCCCAGCCCGATCAGAACGGCGAGTACCACCAAAAGACGCTGCTTACGTACCGGATTCATCATCTACCTCAGGTTTTTGCTCAGTGTGTTGCTGGCGGCGCTGCGTTTCTTGAGCCTGCTCCTTAGCCAAGGCCTCAAGTCGCCACTGCCGCGCCAGCGTTTGGCGCACCTGTCCCTGCCCGCGCATCGCCAGCACCATGCTGGCAATAATCAGGAACGCGCTGATTCCGTAGGCGCTCCAGACATAAAAACCGTGTTTCCCCATGGCCAGGAAATCGGCAAGGCTATCGAAATACATACTATTGCCCCCCGCCCTTCACCAGCTTGCGCACCCACTTGCTGCGCCGCTCGCGCCACACCACTTCGGTGCGCGCTCGCACCAGTACATTGACCGCATACAGCAGCCAGGTTCCCAACATGCTGATCAGCAGTGGGTATTTCATGGCCGGGTTGATGGTGGATTCACCCACCAGTTTCAGGGTGGAGCCCTGGTGCAGGGTCTGCACCCATTCCACCGAATATTTCACGATGATCACATTGATCACCCCCACCATGGCCAACAAACCGGCGGCACGGGCGGCCTGGCGCGGGTCACGGATCACGTTCTGCAGGGCAATCACACCCACGTACATGAACAACAGAATCAGCATGGAGGTCATGCGGGCGTCCCACTGCCAGTAGGTGCCCCAGGTGGGCTTGCCCCACAGCGCGCCAGTGGCCAGGGAAATGGCCGCCAGTGCCGCGCCGAAAGGGGCAATGGCCTTCATCATCACTTCTGCCATTTTTATGCGCCAGACCACGGCCACCATGCGAGTGACAAGAAACATCGTCAGTCCGATCCAGATACCGGCCAGACCCCAGCCGTACGCCCACGACAACCAGATCAGCGGCAGAAAGGCCCCCAGCGCACAGGCCAGCGTGGTCGTGCGCAGATACGCGGTGTCGCCGGCACCCAGCAGCACGCCGTCGAGCGCGAACACCACCCCGGCCACCGGCTGCTGAGCCACGAACAGCCACCAGGCCGCCGGAACCTGGGCGAGCACCGCCGGGTCGCTGGTGAACACGCGTGGCAACACGCCGGACAGCGCGGCGAACAACACACACAGCACAATGCCGAGTCCGAGTGAGTAACGCATGATCTGCCAGGCCACACGCCGCGCCCGGGCAAGCCGGGCCGCCCCCAGTTCGGCGCCGATCAAGGCCTGGGCGGCGATCGCCAGCGAATCCAGAATCAGCGACAGGAACACCCATAGCTGATAGACGATCTGGTGTGCGCCGACCGCCGCCGGCGAGGCACGAGCCGCCACCGCCGCCGCCGACAGGAAACAGATCTGGAACGACAGGCTGCGCAGGATCAGATCCCGGCCCATGACCATTTGCGCGGCCATGATCCGACCGCTCGGACGATCCAGGGCCCCGTCGACGAACAGCGCGCGCAGGAAAAGCGCCGCCGCAATGTACTGTGCCAATACGTTGGCGATCGCCGAGCCTTCGAGCCCCAGGCCCATCGGATACACCAGCACCGGGCAAGCGATGGCTGACAGCAGATTGCCGGCCAGCACATAGCGGAACGGCCTGAGCGTATCCTGCACGCCGCGCATCCAGCCGTTGCCCGCGAGCGTGACGAGAATCGCTGGCGCGCCGATGAGCGCAATTCTCAGCCAACGGGTCGCCGCATCTGCCGCCACCGACTCGCCGGCCAGCAGCCGGGCAATGGGCGCGGCGAAGATCTCACCGAGAATCAGCACGGCGAGCCCAACCAGAATCGCCAGCCAGGTCGCCTGCGTGCCTTCACCGATCGCTTCTCGGTGCTGACCGGCCCCGAACAGACGCGCACTGCGCGCGGTGGTGCCATAGGAAAGGAAGGTCAGCTGGCTGGTCATCACCGACAGCACGGTCCCGCCCAGTGCCAGGCCGGCCAGCGGCACCGCGCCCAGATGGCCGACCACGGCCGTATCGACCAGCACATACAGCGGCTCGGCCGCGAGCACACCCAAGGCAGGCAGTGCCAGCGCGAGGATGCGACCGGCACCGACCGATGTTTGCGTAGGTTCCTGGGTCATGTGTTGTCTATCGGTTGAACGAAGGCTGCCAGAACGGCGCCGCGCATTTTCCCACACGATTGTTCCGTGCTCTGGCAGATACGCTGTTCGGCCTTGAATCCTGCAGAGTCGCGGCCATTTCAAAGAGACACACGGGACCGAGTCGCACCATGGCCTCCGATCAGCTCCAACGCTTTCTATTCGATGACACTCAGGTTCGCGGCGAGATCGCGCAACTCAAACAGACCTATCAGGACGTCATCGCACGGCACGATTATCCGCAGACGATCGAACGCCTGCTGGGTGAACTCCTGGCAGCCTGCGCACTGCTGACCGCAACCATCAAGTTCGATGGCACGCTGAGCGTCGAATTCCGCGGCACCGGCGTGTTGCGGCTGCTCATGGCCGAGTCCAACCCCGGCCTGGGTGAGAAAGCGCAGCGCCTGCGCGCGATCGCGCGTTTCGATGAGGCCGAACTGGCACAGCTCGAAGACACATCGCTGGCCTCCCTGTTTGGCGAAGGCCGGATCGTGATCACGATGGACCCGGCCGAAGGTCAGCGTTATCAAGGCATCGTGGCGCTCGAAAAACCCACCATCGCCGGCTGTCTCGAGGAATATTTCGAGCGCTCCGAACAGTTGCCGACACGGCTCTGGCTGGCCGCCGACGCCGACTATGCGTCCGGACTCCTGCTCCAGAAACTGCCGGAAGACGCGCAGTCTGGGGATGCCGATGCCTGGGAGCGGATCAATCACCTGGCCGATACCATCACTAGCAGCGAACTGACCGAGCTCGATGCGCAGAGCGTGCTCTACCGGCTGTTCCACGAAGAGCAACCGCGCCTGTTCGATCCCGCACCGGTGATGTTTTCCTGTACCTGTACGCGCGAGCGCTTCGGCGCGGCCTTGCACCAGCTGGGCGCGGACGAGCTGCGAAGTATCGTCGCCGAACAGGGCCAGATCGAGACCCAGTGTCATTTCTGCAACACGCAGTATGTGTTCACTCCGGCCGACGTCGAAGCACTGATCGACGATCCGCAGGCATCGCCCCCTACGCTGCAATAAAAACCAACGGCGGTCGCCGCATATCGATGATCCGAATAAACACCGTTCAATAACTGTTTATACTGTGACCCACAGACCCCGGCCCTGGATGTCATGGCCCGTCGCAGCGAACATACCCGTGAGCAGCTTGGCGAACTCATTCTGGGCGCCGCAGAACAGCTGATCGCCGACCACGGCATGGCCGGCCTGAGTGCGAGAGCGATCGCCAAGGCGATCGGCTATACCCCCGGCACCATCTACCTGTTGTTCGCCAATCTCGATGACGTGATCCTGCACGTCAATGCGCGCACGCTGGATCGGCTGTACGCGCCGATCGAAGCCGCCGTGACGCGCGACGGCACGCCGACCGCACAGCTGGTTGGCGCCGCCCGCGCCTACGTGGAGTTCGCCCGCGAGCAGCCGAATCTGTGGCGGGCCTGCTTCGAGCACCGCCTGCCCAGCGACCAGCCCGGCCCGGACTATATCGATACACGCATTCAGCGTCTGATCGCGCTCATCATGGCGCCGCTGGCCACAGCCTCGAACACCGAAGGCGCAGCATTGAACGCGGCCGCGCAGGCTCTTTGGAGCGGCGTGCACGGCATCTGCATCCTCACTCTGACCGACAAGCTGCATATGGTCGGCGGCCAGGCGACGGAACATCTCACCGACGATCTGGTGGTCAACTACCTCACCGGGCTGGCCGCACGCGGCGTGGGCGCGTCTGCTGCCCCGGACTGATCGCCGACGGGTTCGCCGGTATCGAGCATCTGCTGCACGCGCGTCTGGAGCATGTGGGCGTGGACATCCGCCGGGGCAACCGGCGCGCCGGCGATCAGCTCGATTCGTGACCAGAACCGGCTTGGCAGCCCTTTCATCGCCGCACCCCGCTTACGCGAGAAGAAACTGCCCCACATGCCGCGCAAGGCCATCGGCACCACCGGTACGGGCGTGCGTGCGACCACGCGTTCGACGCCCTGGCGGAATTCACGCATCTCACCGTCGTGGGTGATCTCGCCTTCGGGAAACAGGCACACGACCTGACCGTCCTCGAGCTCACGTGCGATGGCATCGTAGGCGGCCTCCAGCCGCTCGGGGTCTTCTTTGGCGGGGGCGATCGGAATCGCCTTGCCGGTTCGGAACACGAATGACAGCACCGGCACATCGAAGATCGTGTGGTACATCACGAATCGCGTCGGCCGCACTACGGTACCGCCCAGAATCAGCCCATCCATGAAGCTGACGTGATTGCATACCAGCAGCACGCCGCCTTCGTCTGGAATATTATCCAGCGCGCGCTTGCGCACCCGATAGATCGTGCTGACCAGCAGCCAGATGATGAAGCGCATGGTGAATTCGGGCACGAGCTTGAAGATGAACAGCACCACCGCCGCCGTCATGATCGCCGTGGTGAGGAACAGCTGCGGTATCGACAGGCCCAGCTTGAGCGCGGCGACGGCGTACAAGGAAGCCAGCACCATGAACAGCGCATTGATCACGCTGTTGGCCGCGATGATACGAGACAGACGTTCGCGCGGCGCACGCTCCTGGATGAGCGAATACAAGGGCACGATGTAGAAGCCGCCGAACAGACCGATCAGGCCCAGATCGATGAGCACCCGCCAGCTGCCGTCGAGCGCCAGATAGCCGATGAGGCCGACCGTATCGGCGTGGGTCGCGACATCGGCAAACGCCAGATGCAGGCTGAATACGACCAGCCCGGCGGCACCGAACGGCACCAAACCGAGCTCGATACGCCCGCCGGACAATCGGTCGCAGAGCATGGAGCCGATGCCGATACCCAGCGAAAAGAGCGCGAGAAGCAGCGTGACCACCGTGGCATCCCCGCCCAGATCCACGCGCACGTAGTTGGGCAGCTGGGCCAGATACATCGCACCCACCGCCCAGAACCAGCTGATCCCCATGATCGATAGAAAGATCGTGCGATTCTCGCGTGCAAAACCGACGATGCGGATGGTCTCGGTGACCGGATTCCAGTTGAGTTTCAGATCCGGCGCGCTCGGCGCGGTGCGTGGAATCGCCAGGCTCACGACCCAGCCCAGCACGGCGATGATCAACACGCTGAACCCGATCACGGCGGTATGGTCGCCGACCAGGAGAATGATCTCACCGCCGGCAATCGTACCCAGCAGAATGGCGATGAACGTGCCGAGCTCGACCATGCCGTTGCCGCCGGTCAGCTCGTGGTTGTCCAGATGCGCCGGCAGATAGCCATATTTCACCGGCCCGAACAGTGTGCTCTGGGCCCCCATCAGAAACAGCAGCACCATCAACAGCACGAGGCTGTTGATCACAAACGCGAGTGCCGCACCCGCCATGATCACGATCTCCAACGCCTTGATCCAGCGCATGAGCGTGGCCTTGTCGTATTTGTCGGCGAACTGGCCGGCAGTCGCCGAAAACAGGAAGAACGGCAAGATGAACAACCCGGCCGCCAGATTGACGAGTACGCCCGAGCTCATGCGCGTGCTCGCCAGCGCGGAGCCCTGAAAAGCGACCAGGATCACCAGGGCATTCTTGAACAGGTTGTCGTTGAAGGCGCCCAGGAACTGAGTAAAGAAGAACGGCGAAAAGCGGCGCTCGCGCAGTAGTCCGAATTGTCCAGTGGCCATGGAATCATCCATAATTGAACAGTGTTTATTTTATAGCAGGCCCAGGCGCAGGCGGCAAGCGCGCTGCGGGCAGAAGCACGGGCCGTCGTGGATTAGCGCGCCCGCATAGGCATGTTCAACCCTCGGCGCAGCCGATAGAGCGCTACGGTAAAAGCCCCGCATGGGGCCATCGCCAAGGCGTCTGGTTACCGGCAGATGACGGATTGATTCTCGGAATTACTAATGGCTCGAACCGATCACCTTCAGAGCACGGCGATCGAAGAATCGGCACGCGCCTCGGTGCCACCGCAGAGCACGCCGGTATGCGGGTCGCGGATAATGATCTGACCGCGACCGAAACGGGTCGAGTCGGGGTTGATGATCATGTCGTGGCCGCGCGCGGCCATCTCGCGGATCAGATGCGGCGGATACTCCTGTTCGGCCGCAATCGTGCGACCGCCCATCCACTGCCAGCGTGGGGCATCGAGTGCCGCCTGGGGGTTGAGCCCGAAATCGAGCATATTCATCACCACCTGCATATGGCCCTGGGGTTGCATGAAACCGCCCATGACGCCGAACGGGCCGAGCGCTTCGTCGTCCTGGGTGAGAAAGCCCGGGATGATGGTATGAAACGGCTTCTTGCCCGGCGCGAGCGTATTGTCGTGCTCGGGATCCAGGCTGAAGCCGTGACCTCGATCCTGCAGATTGATGCCCGTGCCCGGCACCACGATCGCCGAGCCGAAATCGTGGTAGTTGCTCTGAATGAACGACACCATGTTGCCGTGCCCATCGGCGGTCGCGAAGTAGACCGTGCCCCCCGAATACGGATCACCGGGCGCCGGCTCGAGCGCGTTTTCTCCGATCAGGGCCCGGCGCTCGACCGCATACTTACGGCTCAACATCGCATCGACCGGCGTACGCATGTGCTCGGCGTGGGCGATAAACGCATGGCCGTCGGTATAGGCCAGCTTCATGGCGTCGCATTGGCGATGCAGAACGCGGATGTCGTCACGCGCGTGCAGGTCGTCGTAGCCCTCGACGATGTTCAACGCCATCAGCGCAATGATGCCCTGGCCGTTGGGCGGAATCTCCCAGACATCCACGCCGCGATAACGCGTGGAAATGGGCGTCACCCATTCGGCGTGGTGTGCGGCCAGATCCGAAGCCCGAAGATAGCCACCGGTCTCGCGTGAAAAGCGATCCATACGCTCGGCGAGTTCCCCGCGGTAAAAACTCTCGCAGTGCGTGTTCGCCAGCTCCTCGAGCGTACGCGCATGCGCTTGGCTGACGAAAATATCGCCCGGGCGCGGCGCTTGACCATCGGGCGCGAAGGTCTCGAACCAGTGCTGCGTGGAATCTTCGGTCAATGCCGATCGGAAGTTGGCAACCGCACGCTGCCACATCTGGCTGATGACGGGTGAGACCGGAAAGCCGTCGCGTGCGAGACCGATCGCAGGCGCAAGCAGCTCCGCGAAGTCGAGCGTGCCAAAGCGTTCAGACAACTCTGCCCACGCAGAGGGCGCGCCGGGGACCGTGACCGGTATCCAGCCGTGGCTGGGCATCTTTTCGAAGCCGGCTTTGATCACGGCCTCGCGCGTGAGCGCCTGCGGCGCACAGCCGCTGGCGTTCAAGCCGTGCAACTCGCCGCCTCCGTCTGGGTTGCGCATCCAGACCAGTGCGAAGGCATCGCCGCCGATACCGTTGGAGGTGGGCTCAACGACGGTCAAGGCAGCGGCGGTGGCGATCGCCGCATCAACGGCGTTGCCGCCCCGCGCGAGCACATCGCGGCCGGCCTGAGCCGCCATCGGCTGGGTCGCGCTCACCATGCCGTGTCGCGCATAGGTCGCACTCCGGTGCGACGCATAGGGATTCATCTGAGAAAACGGCGTCACACGCAGTCCTATGATCAATCTGAGGGGTAAACCCAAATGAATACCATAAAAACCCTATCGTCTTGAATAACAAGGCGGAGTTTCAGGCGTGGCCGATGACGCAGCACTCATACCGGTACGGACAACGACCGAGCTGGCCGCAGCCGGCACCGGCCATGGTAGCGGCGCTTAATATTCGCGCAGGTTTACCGCTCTTATGAGTCGATAAGCCGCTTCGATCAGCGCTCATGCACGCATAGCCTCGTGCAGCCAATCGAGCACCACGCGACACCTATCGTCGTCGGCCATTCGGCCAGCCGTATAGACCGACAGCCCGCGGTCAAGCACCAGACTTTCAGTCGTCGGACGCACGAGCTGACCGGTAGCCAGCAGATGCTCGATCCCGCGGCCCCATCCCAGGCCAATGCCCTGGCCCATGAGTGCGGCCTGAAGCACGACCGGATAATTATCGAACACGGTGCCCTCGAGGGCGCTGGCTCGGGCGCCGACCGCTTCCAGCCAGGCATCCCAGCTGATCCAGCCGTCGTTCGGGTCGTCGCGACAATGCAATAACGGATAGCGCTGCAGATCGGCCAACGCGATCGAGTCCTCTGCGGCGACGGCCGGGCTGCACACCGGGAAAACCGCATCAGGCACCGAGAATACGGGCACGAATGCGCCGCTCGGTCGGGCGCTGCATTGCAAGGCGATATCGAACGATTCCTCGGTATAAGTCAACGGCTGGGTCGACGCATTCACGCGCAGACGAATATCGGCGTGCGAGGCGTGAAAACCGGGCAGCCGCGGAATCAGCCAGTACATGGCGACGTGGATTTCGGCGAGCACGACGATATCGTCGTCACCACGGCGGCTGCGCAAACGGTCCGCGCAAGTGGCTATTGATTCCAGACCACTGCTGATCGCCCGCGCCAGTTGCCAACCGGCGTCGGAGAGCGTCACCGCGCGGTGACTGCGCACGAACAGTGCGACCCCGAGATCCTCCTCGAGGGCGCGAATCTGACGGCTGATGGCCGCCTGGGTCAGATGCAGTTCGTCGGCAGCCCGGGTAAAGCTTTCATGGCGGGCCGCCGCTTCGAAGGGCAGCAGACTGGCCAGGGGCGGCAATGCGCGACGCAGACGACTCATGACTTCGGATTACAGCAGCTTATGTGAGCAAGCGCACCCACCGTGGGCCACCAGACCGTGGACGGATTTGCCGAAAGATTCACAACCCATTGTTTGATAATATTTAATAACGTACGCCACGCAGACGGACCGTTCACCCAAGAGCGGAGCATGGCGCTATTTTTTGTCATCGATACCGGCTCCAGTAACGCCGATGCATGTTGATGGCGCTCGCTATGGCTGCCGGCTCGATTCCATGAAAAACGTCTCCCGTCCCACCACCATCATCTGCCTGATCGTCGCGCTGTTGGTGGCGCTTACCGCCTGGTTTATCTGGATATTGGCCAAGGGTCACCTCGACCTCGGCGCGAGCCATCCGGACACCGAGGATTTCGCGAGCGTCGACTCGGCCGCCATGCTGGGCAGCATTCGGGTCACGCCCGAGAGCACCTGGATGGTCAGCCAGCTGGAGTATGAAAATCCGGATCTGAACGTGCCGGCAGCGGCCACCGACCTGGCCACGCTGCTGGGCGAAAAGACGGGCGACTACGAACCGGTGATGGCATCCACCGTGCTGATGAACCGCGGTTCGAGCACCTATTCCTATATCTCGCGCCTGGGTGACGACGGCCATTTTCATGTAGTCGCCCATATCGGTGCTCGGGTGAGCCTGCGCGCGTCGAACGACGGCCGGCACGTCTATGCGCTGACCGGCATGGACCGTTCGGATAAATCCTATTCCGACGATAATCCGGCGACCCGACAGAGCGCGGTTTTTCGCAGCGATGACCAGGGCCAGAGCTGGACCTGGCAGCGCGAAGGATACGTCGCGCCCGCGGATGCCGCGGCCTGGGCCACGGACGACGCCACCGACGCCTACGACACAATCTGGGCCTGGGAGACCCTGCCGCGCCGCAAGATCACCAACGGCAAGCCGATTCTCACCGGCCGCGGCAGCGGTCTGTATTACTCGACCGACGGCGGACGCACCAGCGCGGAAGTCGAGAAAAGCGGCCCGCTGCTGCGCACCCGCGACGATATTCAGGATGAATTGCCCGCAGTCGATGCCGCCGGCGCCCCGGTGAGCGGGTTCGGCGAGGTCGC
>Ga0207897_100585_pt1 | contig 10521 bp, 5 predicted proteins | sample LinPmetageLP42_FD_184054 | JGI IMG/M metagenome (GOLD analysis project Ga0207897, IMG submission 184054) | Marine viral communities from the Pacific Ocean - LP-42 (SPAdes) | ecosystem: Environmental > Aquatic > Marine > Oceanic | place: Pacific Ocean | collected 2010-08-27
TACTAATATAATTATCTAAACATACAGATGTACAGTGAAATTGTTATGTTTGGCTTTTGATGTCTTGCAACCGTCACGCTTATTTGTCAAACTAACGATGAGTGTCACACATTATGGAAGATGACTCTTATCGCTTACATGGGGCACGTCATAGACGTTTGTCCGTGTAGGTCATAATAATTAAAAGGGACCCAACACTATGACTCAGAAATCATTTCCTATCTCAGCCGAGTTTATGGCTGCTGCCAATACCACACCTGATAAGTACGTTACAGACTACCAGCAATCTATCGAATCAGCCGAAGCAATTGATACTTTTTGGGCGAAGCGTGCTGAGCTAATCGACTGGATAAAAAAACCAACCAAAGTCAGTAACGTCAATTATGACTTAGATGATTTTCGCATCAAGTGGTTTGAAGATGGTGAGCTGAACATTTCAGTCAACTGTCTTGATCGTCACCTCGAAGAAAACCCATATAAGCCTGCTATCATCTGGGAGGGTGATCACCCTTCATTGCACAAAATCATTTCTTTTAAAGAGTTACATGAAGCTGTCTGCCGCTTAGGTAATTCATTGCGCAAGCTTGGCGTTGTAAAAGGTGACCGCGTAACGTTATATATGCCGATGATACCGGAAGCCATGGTAGCGATGCTGGCATGTGCGCGTATCGGTGCGGTGCATTCAGTGGTGTTTGGTGGTTTTTCTGCCGAGAGTTTGGGTAATCGCTTGATAGACAGTCGCTCAAAAGTTGTTATTACCGCTGATGAAGGTTTACGCGGCGGCAAGCACACACCGCTTAAAGCCAATGTTGATCACGCACTCGACATGGATGGCACTGAGAGTGTCGAAAAAGTCATCGTCGTTCATCGTACGGGTAACTCTATACCGATGAGTGGTCGCCGTGATGTGTGGTATCACAATTTGGTCGATGGTCAATCAGAGATCTGCGAGCCTGAAGTCATGAATGCCGAAGACCCGCTATTCTTGTTATATACCTCTGGCTCTACTGGTAAGCCAAAAGGTGTAGTGCATACTACAGGCGGCTATATCACCTATGCTATCTCAACGTTCCGTGATGTGTTTGATATTAAAGAAGATGACGTCTATTGGTGTACGGCAGATGTGGGCTGGATTACTGGCCACACGTACTCAACCTATGCACCACTGGCCAATGGTACGACGACCGTAATGTTTGAAGGTGTGCCAGAGCATCCAACATGGGCGCGTATTGGTCATATTATCGATAAGCATGACGTGACTATCCTATACACTGCACCGACAGCCATTCGCGCGATGATGAAAGAGGGCGATGCTTTTGTTCGAGAGTCGGACCGTTCTAGTTTGCGTCTGCTAGGTTCGGTCGGTGAGCCGATTAACCCAGAAGCGTGGGACTGGTACTACAATGTTGTCGGTGATGGTAAATGTCCTATCGTCGATACATGGTGGCAGACCGAGACTGGTGGCATCTTAATGGCACCAATACCAGGCACGGTCGATCTCAAACCGGGCGCGGCAATGACACCACTATATGGCGTCAAACCAGAAGTCGTCGATAGTGATGGTGCGATTTTAGAAGGCCCTGCAGAAGGCAATTTGGTGATCAGTAGCGGCTGGCCAGGGCAGATGCGTACTATCTACAATGACCATCCACGTTTCTTAAAGACTTACTTTAGCGATTATCCAGGTCATTATTTCACGGGTGATGGCGCTCAGCGTGATGAAGATGGGCATTACTGGATTACTGGTCGTGTCGACGATGTACTCAACGTTGCAGGGCATCGCTTGGGTACAGCAGAGATTGAGAGCGCCGTGGTTGCGCATCCTGCAACTGCTGAAGCTGCGATTGTCGGTATGCCGCATGAGATACGCGGTACAGGTATCTGTGCATTTATCATTCTAAAGTCAGGTGAAGAAAAAACTGACGATCTAAAAGCAGAGTTAAAACGCCATGTACGTGCCGAGATTGGGCCGATTGCGACGTTAGATGCTATTTATATGGTCGATGCACTACCAAAAACGCGCTCGGGAAAAATCATGCGCCGTATCTTGCGTAACCTTGCAGCAGGGCAATATGTGGGACTGGGCGACCTATCTACGCTTGCCGATAGCTCAGTAATTAATGACTTGGTCGAAGAAGTCAAAGCGGGCCGTGGAGAGTAGTTCAGTCTGCTAACAAACCTGCAGTATTAAGGATAGTGATTCAATACTAGCCATTAATATTCATATATCGAAGTTAAATAAGAGCCATGTTATCGAGAATAGCATGGCTTTTTTACGTAGACGATATTGATATTGGCGCATTTTGAAGGTTCAATAATACTAACAAGATAACATCGCTACCATTTCAATTGACGAGCCACTCGGTACTTACTAGGCTAGCTAATTAATATAGTAGCGACTCATAAATACTTTATAAGGTCTACTGTCATCATGACTGATTATGCTTCGTGCTCAACTGTCCTATCTGCCCCAAAAATTGCCATCATCGGTGGTGGCCTAACGGGATTGCTCACAGCAACACTATTAGAGCGCGCGTCAAACCAGACAGGCAACACCCCGCAAATCACTATCTTTGAAAAATCACGTAGTGTAGGCCGTTTAGCGACCCGCTATCGCAGCGATAGTGAGACTGGTAAAAACTGGCAATGGTCGTTCGGCGCACAGTTTTTTACTGCGAAAACTGCTGACTTTCAACAATTTATCGCGCCTTGGTTAGATACAGGGTTGCTACAGCCGTGGTGTGCTGAAGTGATTGAGTTAACCCCGGCAGATGAAAATGGTCAGTCACCTAATATCCAAAGCAAAGAGCAATGGGACGCGGTGCATGCACGCTATATCAGCACCCCAAAAATGACCAGTTGGGGCCGTGAATTGGCCGCCGCGCTTAAGCATACGACCATAGTATTTAAGACCCGTGTTGCACCGCTTGCTCAGTATTTGCACGATCAAAACCCGCAGCAGTCTCAGCACCAAACTCATAATCAAACTTTTAATCAAAACAGCAAGCAAACTGAGCTATTTGACGAAACTGGAGCCAGTCTCGGTTGGTTTGATTGGGTAATTTGCACAGCGCCAAATGGTCAGACGGTAGAGCTGTTGTCAGATAGCGGCTTTGCTCAACAAGACAAAATTACTAAACCACAAATGCAAGCCTGCTATACGTTGATGCTTGGTTGGGATAATGTGCAAAAGTTACCTGAGACATTAAATGGCCAGCTAACACCGCAATGGGATGTCGCTTATTTAAATAGCGCTGTTCTCGATAGGATATTTATTGAGCATCAAAAACCTGCTCATGGTGAACTACTACCAAGTGTCACCATTCATGCACGTAACGACTGGTCAGAAGCCCACGTCGATAACGATATAGAGACAGTCAAAGAACAGTTATTACAGGCGGCAAAACAAGCATTAAATTGGAATGAAGACAGCGCACCTAGCCAGATAGATTGTCATCGTTGGCGCTATGCGGCTACTATCGTAAATAAGGATACTGAAGAGTTGGGCATCTTGGTTGATGAAACCAAGCAACGGATCGTCAGTGGTGACTGGTGTGCACGCGGTAATATCGAAAGCTGCTATCGAATGGCGCAGCAAACCGTTAAGGCAATCATGCAAACGCAGTAAGCGGAATATCCATACTCATTATTTTGCATCGTTTTACGATATCTGGGTTTAGCAAAACGTAAGCAAAAAAAGACCCACAGAGGAGGTACTGTGGGCTGAGGAAAACGGGTCATGTATTAGCTACACAGGCCGTGGTCAAGAGTTGTTGTAATTATTGGTACTCTCTACTGTTATTTATAAGGGTAATAATTATCAATACAATAGGTGGAGATATTTAACTATTAACATTTACTGATTTAAGTGTACAAGTGTTCTGTTACAGTCGCTATGATAGCGCAATTGAATGCTGTCTGGCGGTTTTGGTTACAGTATATTACGTTGTAAAAATCCAAAAGACGCCAAGACTGGTATGAAGCACTGATATTTAGAGTAAGTAGCGGAGCTTTATGATGAAATCATTGATAAAGGCTTTCAATAATTTCAATAGCTTATGTCGATAGAAGGTCATTTAGTCAACCTTGATACCTTTGATAACTCAATCGCTGCAGAGATGGCATGACGCCTTGTCCGAAAAATGCTAAGCTATCTGCCATTATTATGTTCATATTAAACTGGGTTTGCCATGACTGACAGCACGCATTTGCATACGCAGGAAGAACCGCCAAGTTCGCAAAATACCAAGAGTATTTTTAACTTGCCTAACAACCTTACGATTGCGCGTATCTTGATGATTCCGCTATTTGTCGCGATTGCCTATTGGCCGCCAGCCATGGGTATTGGTATGCCCGCGATTTCAGACAATGTCATTGCGCGCGTTGGGATGAGTGAATTTAGCGATAGCTTGTTGCGCCATTTATTATTGACCGGCGTCTTTATTATTGCCGCGATTACTGATTGGCTCGATGGGTATTTTGCTCGTAAACTTAATGTCATGTCAGCCTTTGGTCGATTTTTAGACCCTGTTGCTGATAAATTAATGGTAGCTGTAGCGCTCATCGTTCTGGTACAGTGGCATCCCAATATCATTATGGCGATAGCGGCTATCGTCATCATTTCGCGTGAAATCGCAGTATCAGCATTACGCGAATGGATGGCGGAACTAGGTAAAAGCACTAGCGTCGCCGTATCTTATGTTGGCAAATTAAAGACCACGTTCCAGATGGTAGCGATTACCGTACTACTACTTAATTGGCAGTCGCTTGAAACCATCGGTTACGTATTAATGGTCGCTGCTGTGATACTTACCTTATGGTCGATGATGATTTATCTAAAAGCAGCTTGGCCTTATCTAAAGCAAAGCGGATAACTCCATAAGACAAAAGTAATCAGCTCAAAACTTAGACAATAAAAAACGCCAGTCGCATTAGCCACTGGCGTTTTTGTTTTTACTGCCTATAAATTTTTACTGCCTACAAATCAGACGACTTATAGTGTCACTGAGTTGTTTTCGCCTAAGTTGGTCGCTTTTTTGCCATCCATTACTGCAGCAGTGGTCATCTTAAACATATTGACTACTGAGCTACCGCTCAACCAGTATTCTGCACCATGTGGCACGACTTTAATTAACTGTACATTTGGATCTTCTTTACCTTGCTCATAAAACGCATTGTAAATTGGCGACCATAGCTCATCTAACTTCTCTTGGTCTTTAACCAATTCTGCTTTACCGTTGATTGAGACATAATCTTTTGAATCTTGACTGACATAGGCCAAGTTTACTTGTGGGTCTTTTTCGATATCTTTGATGGTTTCGGTAGTCTTATCGCCAATGAACCAAATTTCTTTTGCGCCAATGCTTGTCTCGCTAGTGGTCATTGGGCAGGCATGTAAATGGCCTTCGTGAGTACGAGTGGTCATCATAGCAAATTTCACTTCTTTTACCAGTTCTTGTACTTTATCGATATGATCTTGTCTACTCATAATAAATTTCCTTTTTTATAGTGTTTTAATTGGGCTTATATAGCGTTGTTTTAATTAGCCGAATTGAACAGTTGATTATTTATAGTAATTTTTCTTTAGGCTAGATATGTCTAACCATCGAATAAATCAAAAAGTTAAACGCCATCGTCGCCTTAACAACTGAGACTAGAATACAGAGTTGTGACCCTACATTTATATAGGTTCCCAGTAATGCGATGTGAGTGTTTGTAAGGAATATGAAGGTTAGGTAAAAATTGTGACAGCGTAGATTTGAGCGTTCTATTTTTCGATAGACAATTAAAAAACGACTTAAAAAGATACTTTTTTGAATTATCGATTCGCAAATAGTAAGTCGCGATAGAATGCAACTTATCGGCAATTTATCTTGGTTTAGACCTGCTTATTACAGGTCTTCTTGTTATAATACCCAGACCATTTACTTAGCATGGCAGAGATGCCTTGATCTTACGGATTATGCCTTTATGATGACCATCGCCGGACAACCGTTTCTTACCGATTTTCAGAAGCAGCAACTCATCAGTCAGTTTCAGCAAAAAACCGAGCTAAATGTCAGTCAAATAAGTACTCAGCAAGTGTATGTGCTATCACGAGAGCTATCTGGTGATGAACATAAAAAAGCGCTAGATTTACTAGCGGTTGACCAGTCAGCAACGCTAAATGCGCCGCAAGACAACCAACTACAAGTCATCGTTGGGCCACGTTTTGGTACGATATCGCCATGGGCAAGTAAAGCAACCGATATCTTTAATAACTGTGAAATCGAGATCAATCGTGTTGAGCGTGTTGTCGTTTATACGTTAACCCTCGATAAAAAAATAGACGGTGAAGCAGGCGAAAAACTACCAGTAGACGCTGAGCAATTGTTGTTTGACCGTATGACGCAAAGCTTGGTTTATGACTTGAGCGATGTCAGCAAATTGTTTGACGATCAAGCGCCAGCATCATTGAATCATATCGACGTGATCGGACAAGGTCAGGCAGCGCTAGAGTCTGCCAATACAGAGTTCGGCTTTGCGTTATCAAGTGAAGATATTGATTATCTGATGAATGCCTATGTCAATGAGCTAAAGCGTAATCCAACGGACGTTGAGCTGATGATGTTTGCACAGGCCAACTCAGAGCATTGCCGTCATAAGATCTTCAATGCCCAATGGACAGTCGATGGTGAAGTGCAGACAAAATCACTGTTCCAAATGATTAAAAACACGTACCAGTCGAACCCACAAGGTATCTTGTCAGCGTATAAAGACAATGCTGCTGTGATGGCAGGGTCTGATGGCATGCGTTTTTATCCTATCCCAACTGACGCGATGGATGCCAATTCAATCCATCCTTACGACTTTCATCAAGAAAACATCGATATCTTAATGAAGGTTGAGACGCACAATCATCCAACAGCGATTGCCCCTTATTCTGGTGCGGCAACAGGTGCGGGCGGTGAGATTCGTGACGAAGGCGCGACTGGTCGCGGTGGTAAGCCAAAAGCTGGTCTAACAGGGTTCCACGTGTCACATCTGCATATCCCAGAGCTTAGCGAAAAGTGGGAGCAGTCAGGTCAATTGAGCACGCAGGATTATGGTACGCCAGATCGTATGGCAACCAGCCTTGAGATCATGACTGAAGCGCCATTAGGATCAGCCAACTTCTCAAACGAATTTGGTCGTCCAAATCTATGCGGTTACTTCCGTAGTTTTCAGCTAGATACCTCTGCGGCAAAAGACGGCAGCGAGATGCGCGGCTATCACAAGCCAATCATGCTGGCAGGTGGTTACGGCAATATCAAACGCAACCTGATTGAAAAAAATGCAATCACAAAAGGCGATTTGCTAATCGTTCTTGGTGGCCCTGCGATGCAAATCGGTTTGGGCGGCGGTGCTGCATCGTCGGTCGATAGTGGTGACCTTGATGAAGGTTTGGATTTTGCCTCAGTTCAGCGCGATAACGCTGAGATGGAGCGTCGTTGCCAAGAAGTACTTGACCGCTGCTGGGCACTAGCGGGCGATGATGTCGATGTAAGTAATAACAGTAAAGACGGCAACCCAATTGTCTCACTACATGATGTAGGGGCAGGTGGTCTGTCTAATGCGATGCCAGAATTGGTTAATGACCATGAAATGGGCGCGCATCTGAACTTGCGTAAGATTCCATCGTTAGAAGCTGGCATGTCGCCAATGGCCATTTGGTCAAACGAAGCGCAAGAGCGTTATGTGCTAGCGATTCGCCCAGAGAGCAAAGATCAGTTCGATGCGATCTGTGCCCGTGAGCGCTGCCCATATGCTATCTTGGGCGAGGCGACGGATATCCGTCAGCTAATCGTTGATGATGAGCTGTTGGACGAGCAACCAGTCGATATGCCGATGCAAGTACTGCTCGGCGGTACACCGAAAATGCAACGCAGCTTTGAGCGTACCGAGAGCACGTTGCCAGCATTAGAGCTTGATGACGTTAATCTAGCTGAATCAATCACCGATGTATTGCGTCACCCAACTGTGGCGAGCAAATCATTCTTGATTAGCATTGGTGACCGTTCTATCACGGGTATGGTCGTGCGTGATCAGTATGTGGGTCGCTATCAAGTGCCTGTATCGGATTGTGCGGTGACCGCTTCTGGCTTAGTGGCGCTAGATGGTCAGCCAATGACTGGCGAAGCAATGAGTGTCGGCGAGCGTACGCCTGTTGCACTTATCAGTCCAAAAGCCTCGGCACGACTCGCAGTCGGTGAAGCGATTACCAACATCGCTGGTGCGCGTATCGCTCAGTTGTCTGATATCACCATGTCAGCGAACTGGATGGCCGCGTGTGGTGATGATGTAGAAGATGCTGCATTGTTCGATGCGGTACATGCCGTTGGTGAAGAGCTATGCCCAGCACTCGGTATCGCTATCCCAGTTGGTAAAGACTCGCTATCTATGCGTGCTAACTGGTCTGATAACGCCAATGACAATGGTGAAAACCAAGACAAATCAGTTGTGTCGCCAATGAGCTTGGTCGTGACTGCGTTTGCCCCTGTCGTTGATGTAGCAAAAACGCTAACTCCTGAGCTAATCAATGGCGACAGCGCGTTCTACCGTATCGATTTGTCTAAAGGCAAGCTACGTCTAGGCGGTTCAATCCTTGCGCAAACGCTTAGCCAATTGGGTAACGATTGCCCAGATTTGGCGCAGCCAAGCGACTTGGTTGATTTCTTTAACTTTGTTCAAGCGGGTAACGCGCAAGGCGTCATCAGCGCCTATCACGATATCGGTGATGGTGGTCTATTGGCAACTATCGCTGAGATGCAGTTCACTAGCCGTCAAGGTATCAAGCTGTCACTGACTGATGATAACTTACTCGGTCAGCTGTTCAGTGAAGAGCTGGGAGCAGTCATTCAAGTATTGCCAGAAAACGTCGCGGCGTTAATGCAATTAGCAGTAGAATTTAATGTCAGCGATATGCTAAGCCTCGTTGGTCAAAGCTCAGAAGAAGACAGCTTACTTATCCAAACGCCAACGCTCATGGGTAAAGAAACCTTACGCTTTAGCCGTACTGAATTACAGCAAGAGTGGAGCCAAGTCAGCTATCAAATCGCCCGTCGCCGTGACAATCCAGAATGCGTACAGCAAGAGTATGACTTGATTAGCGATGCCAGTCATAAAGGCCTTATCGCTGCGCCAAACTTTGATTTGAATCAAAAGGTCGAAGAACCATATGTAAACAGTCGTGCTGATTCTGATAACAGCACGCCAAGAGTCGCTATCTTGCGTGAGCAAGGCGTCAATGGTCAGACAGAAATGGCAGCAGGCTTTACCCAAGCTGGTTTTGAAGCGGTCGATGTACACATGAGTGATCTACTCAGTGGTCGCATCAATCTACGTGACTTCGACGGTTTGGTCGCTTGTGGTGGCTTTAGTTATGGTGACGTACTGGGCGCTGGCTCAGGCTGGGCGAACTCTATCTTGTTCCATGATGAGTTGCGCATGCAGTTTGTGCGCTTCTTTGCCCGTCCTGATACCTTCTCACTAGGTGTCTGTAACGGTTGTCAGATGATGGCTCAGTTAAAAGACCTCATCCCAGGTGCAGATAACTTCCCACGCTTCATCGCCAACCAATCGGCTCGTTTTGAAGCGCGTACGGTCAATGTAAAAATCGAGCGTACCAAGTCTATCCTGTTCAAAGGCATGCAAGACAGCATCTTGCCAGTCGCTGTGGCGCATGGTGAAGGTTATGCCACACTAGACAACAACGAAATCGACGGTATGGCAAAACACGGTCAGCTTGCGATGCGTTATGTCGATAGCCAAGGTCATCCAACTGAGACGTATCCGCTCAATCCAAACGGTTCGGTCGGTGGTGTCACGGGTTTGTGTAGCACTGATGGTCGCGTCACTATCATGATGCCGCATCCTGAGCGTAATCTAAAAGCGTATAACCATAGCTGGAAACCAGAAGAGTGGGATGAGGACGGCGCGTGGATGCGTATGTTCCGTAATGCCCGAGCTTGGTTGCGTTAAGATATAGGGTAATTTGTTCTAAAGTATAGTTTTAGACAGCTGTTTTTTAAAATAAGAAGGTGAGCTTCGGCTCACCTTTTTTGTGTTTGGGTATTTTAAATATTGACTTAACTTTGATATCAAGTGATGCGGAGTAGGTTGGTGTGGAGCTTGCGACACCCAACGTTTTTAAGGGAGCTAATCCTGCTTTTCGCTACTATCTTGGTCGTCCACTGGGGCGGTGGCTAAGGCGAGAGGCGTTCCAACATTCGAGCGATCACCTCTAGCCAAGCCCCCACAGCCCAGTGACCACCCAAGGATATCCGCTGCAATCAGGGCTAGCGGTGGCATCGCGTTCTTGCTAGTATCAATTGTAGTTTAAAATTTTTCTCATGTGCAAACCTACATATCATATCGTTAGATTTATGTCGTTTATACTTAATCATCAATACCTAAAATAAGAGTTATAAATTTATGCAGCGTAAAGAATATTATGATGGTATTGAAATGCGTTTAAACTGGTTAGTTGAACGTACTAATTCT
>Ga0207897_100587_pt1 | contig 10481 bp, 11 predicted proteins | sample LinPmetageLP42_FD_184054 | JGI IMG/M metagenome (GOLD analysis project Ga0207897, IMG submission 184054) | Marine viral communities from the Pacific Ocean - LP-42 (SPAdes) | ecosystem: Environmental > Aquatic > Marine > Oceanic | place: Pacific Ocean | collected 2010-08-27
AAGCTGTTATAGTCACTTGACTTCAAAAATGTTATAAGATAAATCAACTAAACGATTGTTACTATGAATACCTATGACTTACTCCCTAGATTACCGCAAACAAGTTCTTAAAAGCTTAGAGGAAGGCATGACCTTTGCTGAAGCTGCTGTTTTCTATGATATCAGTCCAACGACTATTCAGAAGTGGAAAAAGCGTATTCATAGTAAAACCACACGATATATTAAGCCCTATAAGATAGAGGATGAAGCCTTAGCTCAAGACGTTAAGGATCACCCTGATGATTATCACTATGAGCGCGCACAGCGTTTTAATTGTAGCCCAACAGGTATCAGTAAAGCCTTAAAGCGTATTGGTATTAGCAAAAAAAAAGACGCTTGAGCACCCTAAATCCTGTCCTGTAAAAAGAACTCACTATCTAAGCCAGCTTAACCACTACATTGCTCAGGGCTTTGCCATTGTATACATGGATGAGAGTGGCTTTGAGAGCGAGACGATGCGCCCTTATGGTTATGCTCCCATTGGAAGCCCTTGCATTGGCAGTTATAATTGGCAAGCCAAAAAACGAACCAACGTCATTGGGGCACTATATGGCAAAATGCTGTTTGCACTCGATTGTTTAAAGACCAACATCAATAAAGAGGTTTTCTATAACTGGTGTAAGTTCACACTGATACCAAAGCTTAAGAGAAAGTGTGTGATTGTCATGGATAACGCGTCCTTTCATAAAAATAAACGCATTCAAAAAATACTGAATAGACATGGCCATCGTATTCTATGGCTGCCACCCTACAGCCCTGATCTAAATCCCATCGAGAAAAAATGGGCGCAAGCGAAGTTTCTACGTCAAGGCTGGATGGAAAATGACTTGTCTAAATTGTTTTATGATATTCATCCAGAACATAACTCTTTTGTAGTGCAGTGACTATATATGTCGTATTAAATATCTAGCGGACTTTGCGCCAAACTCGATAGCTGCTGACGTGAATCATCCGTCAACTGTGTCTTATCTAACTTTAAATAGGCGACTTGCTCTTTTGCCATTACGACCAGCTCGTCAACGCCATCTACTGCCAGCATCTGTCGTGACCAGTCTTGGATATTGATGTCTTTGGGAATAGTAACCGTTGTGCTCGATAGATAAGGTGGCTGAGAAATGGGAATAATAATAAGCAATGCGGCACCCATAATAATAGCCAGTATGCCCCACGCCAACAAATTAGGCTGGCTTAATAACAGACCACCCATTGCCCCGCCTACAAATGCTCCAAAGAACTGACTGGAAGAATTAAGCCCCATTGCGGTCGCTTTATTGGCGACTGGTGCGCGCTTAGATATCCATGAAGGAATCGTCGCCTCAAGCAGGTTAAAGCCCATAAAATAAAGCAGCAAACCCAATATGATACCAACACCGACCTGACTGCCAAGCGCAAGTATTGCTAAAGCGGCGGTCATCAATGCAATCGCACCCAAAAAAACCTGACGCATTTTGCGTTTCTTTTCAGCGATGATAATAAACGGTATTGCGATGGCGAAGCCAATAAACAATAGTGGCAAATACACCATGCCTTGCTGACGTACTGACAAGCCAAGTACGTCACTGAGCTGGTGCGGCAATATCACAAATATCGCCGTCATCGTCAGATGTAGCGCAAAGATGCCGATATGTAAGCGGTTAAGATCGCCAATCTTAAGGACAGTGGCCAACTGTTGACCGATGGTCTTATTATCCAGATTGTGCTTGAGCACGCGCATAGGCGTCGGTACTACCACCAATAGCAGCATCGCTAATATAGCAAATCCTGAAGTTAGCCAAAACAGCCCAGAGATACCGAGCGAGCCGACTAATAATGGACCAAAGGCAAAGGCCAGCATAATAGAGGTCGCAATCGTCAGACCCATCGTGGCCATCGCTTTGGTACGCATTTCCTCACGAGTCACATCAGCCAGTAACGCCATCAGCACAGCAGAGACCGCACCACTACCCGCCAGCGCTCGACCAATGATCACTTCGTAAATATCTGTCGCATTTGCTGCAATCATGCCGCCGACGGCGAACAGTATCAATCCTAGAAAGATAATAGGCTTACGCGGAAATTTATCAGCAGCCAAACTCATCGGTATCTGAAAAATAGCCTGCCCTAAGCCATAAATACCAACGGCCAAACCAATCAAAAACGGCGTCGCGTGTGCATAATTGTCACCGTAGACAGAAAATACCGGCACAATCATAAACAAGCCAATCATACGTAAGGCAAAGATGCCACCGACTCCGAGGATTGCCCGTTTCTCTACGCTATTCATACTTGCCTCACTGGTTGATCATTGCTGGTTGCTCATTGCTATCTTTCACGACTAACACTTGCGCCATACCATGATTTATCACTACTGGTTTATCAAGGCATTGGCCTATAAATCAAGCCCCCTAGTATAAGACATTCGCCGTTTGGTTGCCGAGACTTTTGTCTTACTGGTGCAGTAACGTATGCGCCCTCAACCCAAGCCATTCATATTACGAGATTATTTTGTTACCAAGTGCATCAGATGCACAGTCATGCCTTGAATAATGCTGTCACCATGACAATAAAGTAAAACGTTGTCAGCACAATTAATGGCTCACTCACCCCATCTACGTAACGACGAACGCTTCTATAAAATGACATTTTGGTCAAAACCATAACAAACGATGCCTGTTACTTAACACTGATTTGATTTAGATTTGCTGAGTCCTATAAAAATAGTCATAGGAGCGACAAGCAACGTAAAGCCAAACAACAATAGAAAGTTAATAACTAGGTTGGCATAACTTTTACCTTATCAATATATGTACCTTTTATAACGACACTACTTATAACAACACTATAAATTTAGAATTATTCACCTTTTAACCAACCACTTTACTGATCTGTATTTACTTTTTAGCTTGAGATATTTCCCAATCCCCTTTTAGCAAATAGGAAACCTGTAACCGATGGCACATGACCATATCGCAATACGCGGCGCACGTACTCATAATTTAAAAAACATCGATTTAGACATTCCACGAGATAAATTCGTGGTAATCACTGGCCTATCTGGCTCTGGTAAATCTTCGTTGGCATTTGACACCTTGTATGCCGAAGGGCAACGTCGTTATGTCGAAAGCTTATCGGCATACGCTCGTCAGTTCCTCTCGCAAATGGAGAAACCTGACGTCGATAGTATCGAGGGTCTATCCCCTGCGATTGCTATCGAGCAAAAATCAACCAACCATAACCCACGCTCGACCGTCGGTACGATTACCGAAATTTATGACTATCTGCGTCTGCTCTATGCACGCATTGGTACGCCATATTGCCCTGAGCATGGTGAGCCAATGGTCGCGCAGTCGGTCACTGAGATGGTCGATCAGGTCATGGCCTTGCCAGATGACACCAAGATTATGATTTTGGCACCGGTGATTCGTGAGCGTAAAGGTGAGCATACTGTTTTGCTTGAGCAGCTGATTGGGCAAGGTTTTGTTCGCGTTCGCGTCGATGGTGATGTTTACGATACCGATGAGCTACCAACGTTAGATAAAAAGAAAAAACATACCATCGAAGTGGTGGTCGATCGCTTTAAAGTTCGTGATGACTTGGGCAACCGTGTCGCTGAGAGCTTAGAGACCGCGCTACGTTTGGGACAAGGTCTAGTGACGCTGCACTTTATGGATGGTAATCCAAAAGAAGGCGGTGACGAAAACCAAGTGATGTCAGCCAAGCATTCATGCCCTGTCTGTGATCGCGCGGTGCCTGAGCTTGAGCCACGTATGTTTAGTTTTAATAATCCATACGGCGCATGCCCAAGCTGTGATGGTCTCGGTAAACGTCAATATTTCGCCGCTGAAAAACTGATTACTCATCATGAGAAGTCACTTAACCAAGGCGCAATCAACGGTTGGGACAAGCGTCATGCGTACTATTTTGGTTTGCTTAGCACGGTCTGTAAGCATTTCAAAATCGACATGGATGCGCCATGGCAGGACCTGTCTAAAGAGCAGCAAGACCTTATCATGCACGGCTCTGGTAAAGAAAAGCTGACCTTTAACTTTACCGATGAGCGCGGTCGCAAGACGAATAAGACTGTACCATTTGAAGGTGTCCTTCCCTACCTAGAGCGTCGTTATGCCAAGACGCAAAGTAACCTCGTTCGTGATGAGTTGGCTAAATATCTGGCAGATACCACTTGTAACGTCTGTGACGGCGCGCGTCTGAATGAAATCTCACGCAATGTCCGTGTTGATGATCAGACTATTGCAGAAATCGTTAAGCTATCTATTGGTGATGCGGCGGACTATTATAAAACGCTAAAGATTGGCGGTCATAAAGGTGAAGTCGCCGAAAAAATCTTTAAAGAGATTAATGAGCGCTTAAACTTCTTGGTCAGCGTTGGCCTCGATTATCTAACCCTAGCGCGCTCTGCCGAAACCCTATCCGGCGGTGAAGCGCAGCGTATTCGTCTAGCCAGCCAAATCGGTGCAGGTTTGATGGGCGTCATGTATGTACTTGATGAGCCATCAATCGGTCTGCATCAGCGTGACAATGATCGCCTGCTAAAAACCCTAACGCGCTTACGTGACTTGGGTAATACGGTACTGGTCGTTGAGCATGATGAAGATGCGATTCGCCAAGCAGATCACGTCATCGATATCGGCATCGGTGCAGGCGTACATGGTGGCCACGTGATCGCCCAAGGTACGGTCGATGACATCATGGCAAACAAAGAATCGCTGACTGGGCAATATATGTCTGGTAAGAAGAAGATTGAGATTCCAACTGTCCGTCATAAAGCCAAAACTATTGATGTCGAAGTCAAAGGTAAGGCCAAAGCCAAGAAATTACCGATGACCATCGAGCTGAAAGGCGCGTCAGGTAACAACCTACACGATGTGGATTTGACCATTCCTGTTGGTATCATGACTTGTGTGACTGGTGTCTCAGGTTCGGGTAAATCAACCTTGATTAACCGTACGCTTATGCCATTGGCAGCGACTCAGTTAAACAATGCCTCAACGCTGATTGCCGATAAATTTGAAAGCATTAGCGGTCTTGAGCATTTGGACAAAATGGTCGATATCGATCAAAGCCCAATCGGCCGTACGCCGCGCTCAAACCCAGCGACTTATACGGGCGTGTTTACCCCGGTGCGTGAGATGTTCGCCCAGACCCAAGAAGCGCGTGCCCGTGGCTATAAGCCTGGTCGCTTTAGCTTCAACGTCAAAGGCGGACGCTGTGAGATGTGCCAAGGTGATGGTCTGATCAAAGTTGAGATGCATTTCTTACCAGATATGTATGTGCCATGTGATACCTGTGAAGGCAAGCGCTACAACCGCGAGACCTTAGAGATTCACTACAAAGGCAAAACCATCGCTGACGTGCTTGATATGACGGTGGAAGATGCCGTTGAGTTCTTCTCAGCGATACCAGCCATCTATCGTCGTTTGCAAGCATTGATGGATGTCGGTCTGAGCTATATTCGCTTGGGCCAGTCTGCGCCCACGCTATCAGGTGGTGAGGCGCAACGTGTCAAACTGGCGCGTGAGCTTGCCAAACGTGATACGGGACAGACGCTGTATATCTTGGATGAGCCAACCACTGGTTTGCATTTCCACGATATCGATAAGCTACTCAATATCCTGCATGCTCTACGCGATAAAGGTAATACCATCGTGGTCATCGAGCACAATCTTGACGTTATCAAAACGGCGGATTGGGTGATTGACCTTGGCCCTGAAGGCGGTAAAGGTGGCGGACTTATTATCGCGGAAGGTACGCCTGAGGAAGTAGCAGAAGTCAAAGGCTCATATACTGGTGAGTTCTTGAAGCCGATGCTTAAGCAAGGTATGAAAGAAGTAAGTTAATAGAACTTAGGTAACAATTAATGAAAGGCTACTCTTTAGGGAGTGGCCTTTTTTGTTGGGTGGGATTTAGATTTAGGGTACACTCTATGCAACGACAGCCAGATAGAATTCTTACTTTAGTTACCAGCCTAATTATTTTCCGATAAATCAAAACTAGGTAATTGTATTTTAGCAAATGCACAAACTTAACATTTATTGCTGAAATATTGCTAACAAGTTATAATCCTTTCCTTATAAATCCATAAAAAATAAAATATAATCGAGAATTCCCGATTCTCGCATAGGCCTCATTTAGGACAAAATTTATGAAATGGAAGTTATCACTGTTACTTGTTCCAGTTTTTCTAGTTGCCTGTTCATCTTCTAACGAGACAGCTGTTTATGATGATAGTCCAGCATCTACAAGTGAAGTCTCAGATCCTAAACCTTACTCAGTAGAAAAACAAAACTATGTACAGTCTTGTATAGAGACATCTGATGAGAGCTTTTGTAGTTGTCAGTTTGATGTAATGGATCCAGTACTTTCTAGCTCAGTAGGTAGTAATTGGAGCACGAAAGCTATGGAAGAAGATGATTTTGAAACTTATGTATCAGCTGTTGAAACAGCAGTCAGTCAATGTAGTTAAACTATTAAAAAATGTAATTGAAAGAAGAAAAAGCATGGCTCTAATTAACTGCCCCGTATGTTCTAAAAGAATTAGTGATCAAAGTCTCTCTTGTCCTAGTTGTGGTTTCCCTACTCCTTCTGAACAGATAGATAATAATTCACCAGCGAGTAGTCGTCAAAGACAAAAAAATAGCGGCTGTTCGGGCGCAACTATATTCCTGCTCATTATTATAATTGTTATCGGTGCTTGGCTAATGGATGGTTATGACAACTATACAGAAAAATCAAGACAATACAGTGAAGATCAGTCAGAGCCTGATGAAGAATCATCACAAGTCCAAGAATCAGTATTTGATGCTACATTGACACAGATACCAATGGTACTTTCTGGTTCAGGTGAAGATGGGCGCTATTTCCTCATCTCTCACTTTGCATCTTATGGCATTGAAAATGTTAAGTATGCACGTAGAGGGAACGAAAGTGATTCTTTTGGGGAAATGCAAATTGACTGTACAAACCATAAGGTCAGAAAGACTTCATCAGAAAATCTTGACGCCTTAACATCAGCAGATTTGGGAGATTGGTATACGCCAACACCGGATTGGACAGACCAAGATATAGTTAATTTCATATGCAAATAGCCGCTAACAATTTAAATGAGCAAGTGTGAGGCTAGTTTTTCTAGATTTAAGTAAATTATATAACCTTCTTAAATTTCAGAGAAATGAATTTCAAATAGGAAAAAACATGGCTTTAATCAGTTGTCCTGAATGCACACACACAATTAGCGACCAAAGCGTCTCTTGTACTAATTGTGGGCTCCCAACTTCTAAAATGAGATTTTCAATCAAATGTCCTGAATGTTTTGAGTTCACTACTAATCAAAACACATCCTGCGCTAATTGCGGCTTTCCTATTGGAAAACCTGTACCGTCTAAAGATATTCCACCTTCATACGAGGAACTTAAGCGGGTTAAGGAGCGTAATCTCGATAAGGCGTTTGAAGAACTTGAAGAGCTTGAGGAATATAGAGAATCTAAATGGATCGAGCACACACTCATGTTCATTATTAGCTGCATTATTATTTACTTGATATCGAAGGAAGAGATTCACTATATCTTACAAAGTTTGTAGGTCTATTCTCAAATTGAAGAAAACACAGCATAAGTAACAATTGATATTAAAACGATAAATAAAGAATCGTAAGAAACGGAAACCATATGGCTATTATTGATTGTCCTGAATGCATGCACAAAATTAGCGACCAAAGCATCTCTTGTACTAACTGTGGGCTCCCGACTTCTAAAATTAAATTTTTAATGAAATGTCCTGAATGCTCTGAGTCTATTAGTAATCAAAGCACATCTTGTGCTAATTGTGGTTTTCCTATTGCTAAACCTGCACCGTTTAAAGCTGTCCCACCTCCTCTGCCGACTCAAAACCATACTACTATCGTACGGGTAAACAGTAGTAGAAAAAGCAAAGGCGTTGCAATATTGTTAGCTTTATTCTTAGGAGGTTTTGGGATACATAAATTTTATTTAAATCAGGTTTTTTGGGGTATTTTGTATTTATTGTTCTGTTGGACATTTATACCAGCGATAATTTCTCTTTTCGAAGTAATCATACTATTATTCATGAATGAATCTGAGTTTAATCGACGTTTTGGGTAATGAGTATTCTGACTAACTTGTTTTTTAAATCAGCAGATGTAGGGTACATTCCATGCACCGATAATAAATAGACCTATCATCTTTAATACTTTGCATAACTTTTTTGAATATTTCATACAATAATCTAAGTTAATCAAAACTAACCTTATTAAAATGGTGCGTTAGACGTACCCTACGCCACCGCTCTAGTGGGCAACCAAGATATGAGCGAAAAGCGGGATTGGCTCCCAGTAATAAAAGTGCTCTAACTATATAAACTCCCTCTCAACATTCATCACCCGCGCATCTACCGTCCGCTCTATCTTCTCCTCGATTTGACTGCATTGCGACTCAACCTCACGTTTGGACAGCCCGACAATCACAAACGTCCATTCGCTGGCATCATGCCGATCCCGCTCGCCGCTTTCACATACCGCGACGCTTGGCGTACTACCAAAGCGGGCATGCAAGCTGCCCATACGGTGGCGTTTCTCTTTTAGCGAGCCACAGCCGGGCAATGAAAACGTCAATGTCAAAATAGCGATATGCATTTTATACTCCTTGCCAAAAATTTTTATAATAGCAGCCAACATAATATTCGATAATGACTGATATTGTCTGCGCGTCAGCACCTATACCCTTTATAATAGTGTATCAATACCAACCAATCTGCGTATCTCACCCATGACCTCTATCAGCTACGTACAGCAACAGCGCATTACTCGATTATGCGTGCGCTGCGGCTTACTGCTTATGCAGTATGGCGCTGAGTCTGCCGTGGTAGTGGACTTATCGAAGCGTTTGGGGTTTGCATTGGGAATGAGTAGCGTCGAGTGTTCGCTAAATTTTAATGCGATCACTTTGACGACTATCTGTAATGAGCGCTGTATCACCACTACCAGAGACACCATCAACCAAAGCATCAATGTCAATTTATTGGTGCAAATCCAGCAAATCGTCAATAAAACCGAAGCCACTATCAATAATAATGATTTGATTGACCGCACAACCCTTGCGTTTGATGAGTTGGATAAAACCGTGTATCCGACATGGCTAGTCAGTATATTTGTCGGCGCTTCTTGTGCGGCGTTTGCTTATCTAAATGGTGGTAGCTGGTCGATTACGGCGGTGACATTTATCGCGGGTATGGTGGCGATGTTTACTCGTATCTATTTGTCCAAGCATCACTTTAACCCTTTTATCACCGTTATTGCTACCGCTTTTATCGCCTCCTTGATCGGGGCGACGACTTATTATTTTGATATTGGCAATAATGCCGATATCGCCGTTGCCTCTAGCGTGCTGCTGCTGATTCCAAGCTTTCCGCTGATCAACTCCTTATCCGACATCTTAAAGGGCTATGTCAATATCGGTATTGGACGTGCGGTGTTTACTTATATGCTCACTTTGTCCGCCTGTGTAGGCATTGTGATGGCGCTGGTGTTACTACGCATACAGCACTGGGGGTTTTAGATGTGGTTTATTGAGACCGTCGTACTGTCTTGCATCATTACCCTTGGCTGGACGCTGATGTTCAGCGTGCCCAAACGCTATATTTTGCCGTGTTTGCTGATGACCGCTCTGGGATTCGGACTAAAGACGGCGCTTGTCTATCAGCATGTTCATCTGGTGATAGCGAGCTTTTTTGGGGCAATGCTGTCGAGCTTTTTGGGGGTGTATTTTTCTAAAAAACATACCCTACCGCCCAAAGCCTTAATCTCACCCAGCGTCATCTGTATGATGCCTGGTATCGCCGCCTATAAGGCGATGGTCAGTATGGTACAGATCGGCTATTTTGGCTTTTCAGATGAGTTATTTAGCCAAATGATGGTGTACTTGTTTGAAGCTTTATTTGTCACCTCGGGATTGGTACTTGGCTTGTCTATTCCAGGGCTGTTATTTTATAGACGTCGTCCTATTGTATAAATGGGTTTAAGTAGATTTAAATATCTAGATGCTAGGCTTTTCTTAACCAAGCACCGTTTGTAGTCAAGCGATTCAACATACGCTAACCATAAAAAACTTGTAAGATGAATGATAAGACCCATTACAGTAGAGTCGGAAACAGCACCAATAGCAACTTAATAAAGAGACCGTATTATGACCAAACATTATGACTATATCTCTATTGGCGGCGGTAGCGGCGGCATCGCCTCACTCAACCGTGCAGCCAACTATGGCAAAAAATGCGCCATTATCGAAGCCGACCAGTTGGGCGGTACGTGTGTGAATTTGGGCTGCGTTCCCAAAAAGGTCATGTGGTATGGCGCGCAAGTAGCTGAAGCCATCCATAAATATGCGCCAGATTATGGTTTTGATGTTGAGTTAAAAGGTTTTGACTTCCAA
>Ga0207897_100590_pt1 | contig 10456 bp, 7 predicted proteins | sample LinPmetageLP42_FD_184054 | JGI IMG/M metagenome (GOLD analysis project Ga0207897, IMG submission 184054) | Marine viral communities from the Pacific Ocean - LP-42 (SPAdes) | ecosystem: Environmental > Aquatic > Marine > Oceanic | place: Pacific Ocean | collected 2010-08-27
TATTTATTCCACATACAAACGTTTACAAACGACTATAAGCGAAAGTAACTGTTTCGCTACCGACTCTTATTTGTAACTACTCGCATCTTTGCTTGGTTACTAATTATTAACTGTTTAACGCAAAAACAAAAATCATGAGCACATTAAGAAACAAAGTACAGTTGATCGGAAACCTAGGCAATGATCCTGAAATTGTAAATCTAGAATCAGGTAAGAAACTGGCAAAATTCAGCATTGCTACAAATGAAACGTATAAAAATAATAAAGGCGAGCGCGTGACCGATACGCAATGGCATAATGTGGTTGCCTGGGGGAAAACCGCAGATATTATAGAAAATTATGTCACTAAAGGCAAAGAGGTAGCTATTGAAGGTAAGCTTACCTCGCGCAGTTATGAAACTAAACAAGGTGAAAAACGCTATCTGACTGAAATTATATGCAATGAGTTGCTGCTGCTAGGGAAGTAAGCCTCGTCAACACCACAAATAGAAAAGCCACGATAATTTAATATCGCGGCTTTTTTTATAATTATTAGGCTTATTTAATTACGTTGTCCATCACTTCCTGTACAATTTCAGGATTTAATAATGTGCTGGTGTCTCCTAGATTTGAAGTGTCATTAGAAGCAATCTTACGCAGAATACGGCGCATAATTTTTCCGCTTCGGGTTTTAGGTAATCCATTTGTAAACTGAATTTTATCAAGTTTTGCAATGGGACCAATTCGATCTGAAATCAATTGATTGATCTCTTTTCTCAGGTTATCCTGATTTCTGCTTTCACCGGTTTCTTTAAGAATTACATAACCATATAGTGCATTACCCTTAACATCGTGAGGATACCCCACAATGGCACTTTCTGCAACCGCCGGATGCTCATTTATCGCATCTTCAATAGGCGCAGTTCCTAAGTTATGACCACTCACGATAACCACGTCATCCACGCGACCGGTAATTCTATAGTATCCTACACTATCGCGCAAAGCACCGTCACCGGTAAAATACATGTTTTTAAATGCAGAAAAGTAAGTCTCTTTATAACGCTGATGATTTCCCCAGATCGTTCGGGCGATTGAAGGCCATGGGAATTTAATACACAATCTACCATCTACCTGATTACCTTTGATCTCGTTACCTTCTTCATCCATTAATGCCGGTTGAATTCCCGGTAACGGAAGCGTGGCAAAAGTAGGTATTGCCGGGGTTGAATAGGGAATAGGCGATATCATAATTCCGCCGGTTTCTGTCTGCCACCACGTGTCAACAATTGGGCAATTTTTCTTTCCTATATTTTCATCATACCAGTGCCAGGCTTCTTCATTAATAGGTTCACCTACCGTCCCTAAAACTTTAAGGGATGATAGATCATATTTTTCTACATAATCAAGATTCTCTTTCCCTAAAGCGCGTATTGCGGTTGGAGCTGTGTAAAACTGGGTAATTTTGTGCTTTTCAACAATTTCCCAAAACCTGCCATAATCCGGATAGCTGGGTACGCCTTCAAACATAACGGTTGTAGCTCCATTAGCCAGCGGCCCGTAGACTATATAACTGTGGCCGGTGATCCAGCCAATATCTGCAGTACACCAGTACACATCATCTTCCCGATATTGAAACACATTTTTAAAAGTGAATGCAGAATATACCATATACCCTGCGGTGGTATGTACCATTCCTTTTGGTGTGCCCGTAGAGCCGGAAGTGTATAGGATAAAGAGAGGATCTTCGGCATCCATTATTTCAGGTTCGTAGTCTGCTTCGGCTTTATCAAGTAGCGGTTGCAACCATTTATCTCTTCCTTCCTGCAATTGTATCTCAGAGTTGATGCGTTTTACAACGAGTACATTTTCTACACAATCGCATTTTTTGAGCCCTTCGTCAACGATACTTTTAAGATCTATTGTTTTGCTTCCGCGGAAAGAACCATCGCTGGTGATAACCATTTTACAGCTGGCATCATTAATGCGTGTTGCAAGAGCTGTAGCAGAAAAACCTGCAAACACCACAGAATGTATTGCTCCAATACGTGCACACGCTAAAACCGAAACTGCAAGTTCAGGAATCATAGGTAAGTAAATACAAACCCGATCTCCTTTTTCTATTCCTTGAGATTTAAGCACATTTGCCATTTTACAAACACGCTTATGCAGGTCGTTATATGTGATGTGCAGTGCTTCTTCTTGAGGGTCGTTGGGTTCAAAAAGTATGGCTGTTTTGTCACCGCGTGTGCGCAAATGACGATCAATACAGTTTTCTGTTATATTGAGTTTTGCTCCTTCAAACCATTTAAATTCGGGTTTGTCAAAATCATAACTCAACACATTATCCCAACGCTTGTGCCACATAAAGTGTTCTTCGGCAATTTCCTCCCAATAGCTTTCCGGGTTTCTAACAGATTTACGATAGACTTGAAAATATTCTTCTAAGTGTTTTATATGGTAATTACTCATAGTTAGATTAAGATTGTTCTTTTTAGTAGTCTTAAAATTACTAAATCGATTTCGAATTCACCTGAACAATTCTGCATTGCCGAAGCGATTTTCAACTCACGCGAGAACGTATTACAAATTAAAGTTTAATGATTATGTGCTTCGCCGGCACCGCTGGGGATGCGTATATTTTCAACGATAGCTTGAACATCTTCTGGCGGTGGAGGAGTAAACCTGGATACAATCACCGAAATAGCGACGTTTATAAACATCGCAATAGTGCCAAAGCCTTCTGGTGAAGTGCCCAGCCACCACTCAGATTCTGGTAGCGGTTCTAAAACCCCTATCAATCCTGTTTTAAACCGAATCATATAAAAGAGCATCAAAATCAATCCAATGATCATCCCGCTTATGGCGCCTTGTTTATTCATACGTTTGTCAAAAATCCCCAGCACGATTGCCGGAAAAAAGGAGGCTGAAGCAAGCCCAAAAGCCAGTGCGACCACCGCGGCGACAAATCCCGGCGGATAAATCCCAAATAATCCTGCAACTATAACAGCAACAAGAATACTCAGGCGAGCAGCTAATAATTCTCCTTTTTCTGAAATGTCTGGTTTCAATTGTTTTTTGATCAAATCGTGAGAAACCGAAGTGGAGATCACAAGCAGTAAACCTGCTGCTGTAGAAAGGGCTGCTGCCAATCCGCCGGCTGCCACGAGGGCAATCACCCAGGCAGGAAGCTGAGCAATTTCAGGATTTGCGAGTACCATAATATCCCGATCAACATAAAGCTCATTCGTTTCAGCTGAAGCATTGGTGATAATACGTTCGCCATTAGCGCCACGCGCCTCGGTAAATTCGGGCTTTCCGAGGGTGGCGTCGCCGTTTACATATTGAATTTTTCCATCTTTATTTTTATCAGACCAGGCGATCAATCCCATGTTTTCCCAGTTTTTAAACCATTCAGGAAGCGATGTGTATTCTTGATCGCTTACTGTCTCGATGAGGTTGGTACGTGCAAAAACAGAAACTGCCGGCGCTGTGGTGTATAAAATAGCGATGAGTAATAGTGCGTACCCGGCTGATTTACGGGCGTCTTTTACATTAGGCACCGTAAAAAACCTTACGATCACGTGTGGCAAACCTGCAGTTCCAGCCATCAATGCGAGGGTGATTGCAAAGACATCCCAAGTAGATTTACTGCCTTCGGTATATTCTTTAAAGCCCAGTTGAGTATGCAGATTGTCTAGTTTTTCAAGAAGAAAGGTGCCGTCTTCAACACGACCTCCCATCCCGATTTGAGGAATAATATTTCCCGTCATTTGAATCGAAATAAAAATCGCAGGAACCATAAAAGCAAAAATGAGCACGCAATATTGCGCCACTTGAGTATAGGTGATTCCTTTCATTCCGCCTAAAAAGGCAAAAACAAGAACCACCGCCATGCCGATGATCACACCGGTAGTGATTTCAACCTGAAGAAACTGAGAAAATACAATACCCACGCCGCGCATCTGCCCGGCAACATAGGTAAACGAAACGATGAGCGCACAGATCACTGCAACGGTACGCGCGGTGTTTGAGTAGTAGCGATCACCAATAAAATCAGGAACCGTAAATTTCCCGAATTTTCTTAGGTATGGTGCCAGCAAAAGTGCGAGTAGTACATAGCCTCCGGTCCACCCCATCAAATATACCGAGCCGTCGTAACCCGCAAAAGAGATGATACCTGCCATCGAGATAAACGAGGCAGCACTCATCCAGTCGGCAGCGGTGGCCATTCCGTTGGCTAATGGAGAAACGCCGCCTCCGGCGACATAAAATTCTTTGGTAGAGCCGGCCCGAGCCCAAATAGCGATTCCAAAATAAAGGGCAAATGAAATACCTACTAAGATCCAAGTCCAGAGTTGAACACTCATAGTTGCTAAGTTTAAGAGAACAGGTTAGTTGTTGTAGCCGTATTTTTTATCGAGGCGATTCATCAGGAGCACATAAATAAATATGAGTACAACAAAAACGTAAATACTTCCCTGTTGTGCAAACCAGAATCCTAATTTGAAACCGCCTAAACTATATCGATTGAGTAAATCTTTAAAAAGAATGCCGCATCCAAAGGAAACGGTAAACCAAATGCTGAGGAGAATGGTTAAATACTTAATGTTTTCGCGCCAGTAGGCTTTAGATTTTTCGGGTTTAGACATGAAAATTACGTTTAAAATGCTCTCTAATATAGTTGATAAAGTTAAAGGGAGTTACCTGTACTTACCTGTTTGTGTGAAATTTGCATAAAAAAACCCGGTGCATTGGCACCGGGTTTCTAATACGTTTATTCTTTTCTAGATAGCGTCTACAGTAACTTTTACATCAGCAGTAACACGTACAGTAAAGGTAACCGGAGCAGCCGATACCGTTCCTGAAGCTGATAATGTTGCAGTTGCTCCACTTCTTAAGTCAGCTTCAAAAGCATCAATAACAGCTTCATTCACTTCGATTTCATAAACCGTTCCTGCAGCTGCAGCGGCAGTAAGATTTACAGAATCACCATCGGTATAAGAAAACCAAGGGTAGGTGCTGCTTGATACTGAAAACATTCCTGTTGCGATCACATCTTCGGTACCGCTTACGCTAATGATTTCATACGTAAGATTTTCAATTTCAATATTTTCAATTTTGTCTAAGTTTTCCTGAACGTCTTCATCATCAATACTGATAGAAGCTGATTCTGAAAAAGTAGTTTGCCCTTCGGCAACCGTAATAATAAGGTCTTTAGTGATTGTAGTATCTACATCAATTTCTGTTAATTCATCAACAGCATCACAAGAGTTAAATGCTAATGCAAAAATGGTAAGGGCAAAAAAGGTGGTGATTTTTTTCATTTCTCTAATTGTTAATAGTTTTAACAAAAATAGTTATAAAACCTTACAAACCAATTTTTTATACTAAAAAGGGTAGAAACACCCCTTTAGGTTTGTAAAAAATTGATAAACAGTAATTTTAGAAGAAAAGCTCTTGTGCCAGACGATAGGTATTCGCATGAGCTTCGATAATGACTATGATGTCGGGAGAATAGCCGCCGCCCATGCTCACTTGAACAGGAATTCCGCTTTCGTGAAAGCAGGACAAGGCAAATCGATCCCGTTCTTTACACCCTTCAACCGTACACGAAAGTCGACCGAGTTTATCGGTTTCTAAAATATCTACGCCGCTGAGGTAAAAAATAAAATCGGGTTTTACCTGATCGATTAGACGGGGAAGCGTTTCTTTCAGCTTTGCTAAATAAACTGCATTACCACTTTTATCGGGAACGGCGATATCAAGATCTGAAGTTTCTTTTTTAAACGGATAATTTCCTGCACCATGCATCGAAAAGGTAAATACCGAAGGATCGTCTTGAAAAATCTCCGCTGTGCCATTGCCTTGATGCACATCAAGATCTACAATAAGAATTTGCTTTGCCAAACCTTTTGACTGAAGATACCGCGCTGCAATCGCCTGATCATTAAGTAAGCAAAAAGCTTCGCCGTGATCGCTATAAGCGTGATGTGTACCGCCGGCAATATTAAAGGCAATCCCGTGTTTTAGGGCAAACTCACAACCCATCATTGTACCCTGTGCGATGATCTGCTCACGATCGACCAACTCTTGAGAAAGCGGAAATCCTGTTTTTCGAACTGCTCTATGATCGAGATTAAGCGCTTTAAGATTGGTGACATATTCTTGTTTGTGAACCGCGGTAAGATAGTTTTCCTCAGGAAAGCCGGGTTCAAAGAAATTAGCTTCAGTACAGGTGCCTTCGTAAAGCAATTGTTTTGGGAGTAGATCATATTTTTCCATCGGGAAGCGATGTCCCTCAGGAAGCGGATGTTTGTAAATAGGATGGTAGGCTATTTTAAGCATTCAGTTTATGCAATTTAAGTTGAATGCGCTTGCGTTTAATGTCTACCTCAAGCACTTTAACCACGACCTGTTCTTGCAAACTCACGTGCGCATTTACATCACTTACAAAACCTTCAGCAAGATTTGAAATGTGAATCAGTCCACTTTCTTTGATGCCGATGTCAACAAAGGCGCCAAAGTTGGTGATGTTATTCACGATCCCGGGAAGTAATTGACCGGGCTCAAGATCTTCGATCTTATGTATGTTTTGATTGAATGTAAAGGCCTTTGCCGGTTCTCGTGGATCCAAACCGGGTTTTTCGAGTTCGTCTAGAATATCTTTTAGGGTAAGTTCGCCCACTTCATCAGAAACATAATCCTTGAGACTTAATTCTTTGATCACGGTTTTATTACCTACCAATTCTGCTATGGAAAGCTTCAGGTTTTTGGCCATTTTTTCAACCAAAGCATAACGCTCGGGATGCACAGCCGAATCATCTAACGGATTTTCAGCATTCTTAATGCGTAAAAAACCGGCAGCTTGCTCGTAAGCTTTCGCACCCAAACGCGGAACCTTTAAAATTTCTTTCCGCGAAGCGAAAGCACCGTTTTCATCTCTGTAGGTTACAATATTTTCAGCCAGTTTTGGTCCAATTCCAGAAACATAACTCAGCAACGGAATGCTGGCAGTATTGATGTTTACACCTACCGTGTTTACACAGCTTTCAACAACGCGGTCGAGTTCATTTTTCAATTGGGTTTGATCCACATCGTGTTGGTACTGTCCTACACCGATGGATTTTGCATCGATTTTCACCAACTCCGCAAGTGGATCTGCAAGTCGGCGACCAATGGAAACCGCACCGCGCACCGTCACATCATAATTGGGGAACTCGTCTCGCGCGATCTTTGAAGCCGAATAAATACTTGCACCGGCCTCGCTCACCACAAACACTTCTAGATCCCGATTGAATTGCATGCGCTTGATAAACTGCTCGGTCTCTCTGCTGGCAGTCCCATTGCCTATGGCGATGGCTTCGATCTTGTGCGCATCTACCAGAAAACTGATCTTACGCATCGCACCTTTAGTATCGTTTTTAGGAGGATGCGGATAAATGGTTTCATTATGCTGCAAACCGCCATTTTCGTCAAGGCAAACCACTTTACAACCTGTTCTAAACCCCGGATCGATCGCGAGAATACGCTTTTCGCCAAGTGGCGAACCTAAAAGCAGTTGACGTAAATTTTTTGCAAAAACACTAATCGCTTCTGCATCCGCTCTTTCTTTAGCAGAGCTTAAAGCCTCGTTGCTTAACGCCGGAAACAGCAAACGTTTATAAGCATCAGCAATGGCAAGTTCAATTTGCTCAGTACACTCTCCGCGTGATTTTACCAATCTGTTGGCAATATGCGATAAAGCACGATCGGTATCAATATCTAGTTTTAAACGAACAAAACCTTCATCAGCGGCACGAGAAAGTGCCAGAAAGCGATGTGAGGGAATGCGGTTTAAGGCCTCTTCCCAATCAAAATAATCTTTGTATTTAAGGGCTTTCTCATCGTCTTTTTTAGACTTTACTACCTTAGAAGTAATCTGTGCGTAACATTCTATTTGGTTCCTTAAATAGTTGCGTACGTCACCACGTTCATTCACCCATTCTGCAATGATGTGTCGAGCACCCTCAAGAGCTTCTTCTATGGAAGTTACTTCGTTGTTTAAAAACTTTCCGGCAGCTTGCTCCAGATCGCGTGTGTTTTGCGCCATAATAATTTTGGCGAGCGGTTCTAGACCGTTTTCACGAGCGGTATCTGCTTTTGTTTTTCGCGTCTTTTTATACGGAAGATATAGATCTTCTAAAGCAGTAGCATCTGTTGTGCTTTCTATTTGCTTTTGAAGTTCTGCAGTCAAGACCTCTTGCTCTTCTAAAGCTTTTATTATGGTAGCTTTCCGCTTTTCTAAAGCCTCAAACTGTTCTTTAAACTTTACAATTTCGCCCAGTTGCACTTCATCTAAATTCCCGGTGCGTTCTTTACGATAACGCGCAATAAAAGGTATGGTCGCATCTTCATCTAGAAGTTGCAACACATTCTTAATACCCGTTTCCGGAAGATTGGTTGAAGATTTAAGGTAGGAGAGCAGTGCTGTCATAAAAGGAAATTACTAAAAAAGGGAAGTAAAATTACTACCTCCCTTTTAGAATTTATAAAAATTGAATCAAGATTTTTAGCTCACCGCTTCACCGTTCTTTACTCCGGCGGTATCAGGATTCATAAACACGAGTTTTCCTTGTTTATCTTCGGTCATTAAGATCATTCCCTGGCTTTCTACACCGCGAAGTTTACGCGGAGCCAAATTGGCCACAACGGTTACTTGTTTACCTATAATATCTTCCGGCTTAAAGCTTTCGGCAATACCGGAAACAATAGTGCGCACATCAAGACCGGTATCTACTTTTAGGATTAATAGCTTTTTGGTTTTGGCCATTTTTTCAGCTTCCAGAATGGTTCCTACCCGTAAATCTAACTTGGTAAAATCATCAAATTCGATGGTGTCTTTTTGTGGGGTTACCGGGGTGTTTTCGGCTTGATTACTCATTTTAGTCGCTTCTAATTTGTCAAGTTGTTTTTGTATTTGCTCGTCTTCAATTTTACTAAATAGCAGCGCAGCTTTGTTAATAGTATGCCCCACAGGAAGCAAATCTACTTTCTCTCCTAACATTTCCCAACTAATAGGCTTAGGTAGGTTCATTAGTGGATCACCACTTTGCATATTAAGCATCGCCTTTAACGTTGTTGCGGTATGTGGCAAAAAGGGTTCGCACAAAACAGCAAGGCTTGCTGCTATTTGCAAAGCCGCATACATCACAGTTTGCGTGCGCTCTGCATCGGTTTTTACAGTTTTCCAGGGTTCTGCATCTGCCAGATATTTATTTCCTAAACGCGCAACATTCATCAGTTCGTTTTGCGCTTCGCGGAAACGGTAACGCTCGATCGAACTCGCGATCACTGCAGGATAGGCCTTCATTTCGGCCAATACGCGTTCGTCTTCAGCATTAAATTCAGAAGGCTGCGGGATTGCTCCTTCATAATATTTATTTGTCAACACCACCACGCGGTTGATGAAGTTCCCAAAAATGGCAACCAGTTCATTGTTATTTCTGGCTTGAAAATCTGCCCAGGTAAAGTCGTTGTCTTTAGTTTCAGGAGCGTTTGCAGTTAGCGTGTAACGCAACACATCTTGCTGTCCGGGAAATTCTTCAAGGTACTCGTGCAGCCAGACTGCCCAGTTTTTTGAAGTAGAGAGCTTGTTGCCTTCTAAATTCAAAAACTCATTTGCCGGCACATTATCGGGTAAAATATAGCTTCCTTCTGCTTTAAGCATACTTGGGAAAATGATACAGTGAAAAACGATATTATCTTTCCCAATAAAATGTACAAGCTTTGTGTCGTCTGCTTTCCAGTAATCTTCCCAGTTTTTGCCTTCGCGAGCAGCCCATTCTTTTGTTGAAGAAATATAACCTATGGGTGCATCAAACCATACATAAAGCACTTTGCCTTCGGCGCCGTCTACCGGTACTGGGATTCCCCAGTCGAGATCACGGGTTACTGCACGTGGACGCAGTCCTTCGTCGATCCACGATTTACATTGCCCGTAAACATTCGGTTTCCAGTCTTTTTTATGATCTTCTAAAATCCATTTTTTTAGAAAATCTTCATAGCGTTCTAGTGGTAAAAACCAGTGTTTAGTTTCTTTGAGAATAGGTTCTGCTCCAGAAATTGTAGATTTTGGGTTGATCAGATCTGTGGCATTTAAAGACGAACCGCAATTCTCACACTGATCGCCATAAGCCTCCTCGTGACCGCATTTAGGGCAGGTTCCTATCACAAAACGATCTGCCAAATACTGGTTAGCTTCCGGGTCGTACAATTGCTCGGTTACTTCTTCGATAAAATCTCCTTTCTGGTAAAGATTTTTAAAGAATTCTGAAGCGGTATCGTGATGAACCGGTGCAGAGGTACGGGAATAATTATCAAAAGAAATTCCAAATTCCTGAAAAGAATCTTTAATAATGTTATGGTATTTATCTACAACTTGCTGTGGCGTAATACCTTCTTTTTTTGCCTTTATGCTAATAGCCACACCGTGCTCATC
>Ga0207897_100591_pt1 | contig 10451 bp, 5 predicted proteins | sample LinPmetageLP42_FD_184054 | JGI IMG/M metagenome (GOLD analysis project Ga0207897, IMG submission 184054) | Marine viral communities from the Pacific Ocean - LP-42 (SPAdes) | ecosystem: Environmental > Aquatic > Marine > Oceanic | place: Pacific Ocean | collected 2010-08-27
CCCCCACCTCCCCCACCTCCCCCACCTCCCCCGCCTCGCCAGGCGCTGCGCCAGTCACCTCCGACGGCGCCCCGTCACGGATGGACCGCCGCCAGCTGCTGGGGCGCGGCCTGCAAGGTGCCGGGGTCGGACTGCTGGCGACCACGGGCCTGCTCGGCGCTCCCGCCATCGTGATGGCCGAAGGACGCCGCCCGCGCATGCCCTCCGGCGTGATGAGCGGCGACGTGACCGCCAGCCGCGCCATGCTGTGGAGCCAGAGCGACAAGCCGGCACGCATGCTGATCGAACTGGCCGACAATCCCGAGATGCGCGGCGCCTTCCAGATGCGCGGCCCGGTGGCTCTGCCGGCGGACGGCCTGACCAGCAAGCTCGACCTGACCCGCATCGGCACTCGCGCCAACGCCAGCGGCGAAGTCTTCTGCCGGGTGCGCTACGCGGCGCTGGATGACCACCGCGCCATCAGCGAGGCCACCGCCGGTCGCCTGGTGTTGCCGCCGAGCGCCCAGGCACCGCGTGCGCTGCGTTTCGTGTGGTCCGGTGACACCGTCGGCCAGGGCTGGGGCATCAACCCGGACTTCGGTGGCCTGCGCCTCTACGAGACCATGCGCCAGGTCAAGCCGGACTTCTTCCTGCACTCCGGCGATACCATCTACGCCGATGGCCCGCTCGAGGAGAGCGTCACCCAGCACGATGGCAGCCTGTGGCGCAATATCGTCACGCCCGCCAAGTCCAAGGTGGCAGAAACGCTGGACGAGTATCGTGGCCAGTACGCCTACAACCTGATGGACGAGAACCTGCGCCGCTTCAATGCCGAAGTGCCGATGTTCGCCCAGTGGGACGACCACGAGACCACCAACAACTGGTACCCGGGCGAGATTCTCGAGGATGATCGCTACACCGAGAAGAATCTCGACGTGCTGTCCGCCAATGCGCGTCGCGCCTTTCTCGAGAACATGCCGCTGCGCACCGGCCCAGCCGCGCCGGAGCGCATCCACCGCAACTTCAGCTTCGGGCCGGGGCTCGAGATGTTCATGCTCGACATGCGCAGCTTCCGCGGTGCCAATTCCGCCAACCGCCAGACGGGGCGTGGTCCACAGACCGACTTCCTGGGTCGCGATCAGCTGGCATGGCTCAAGCAGTCGCTCAAGGCCAGCACGGCCACCTGGAAGGTCATCGCCTCCGACATGCCCATCGGGCTGCTGGTGCGTGACGGCGACAATTTCGAGAACGGCGCCAACGGCGATGGCGAGGCACTGGGGCGCGAGCAGGAGATTGCCGAACTGCTCAAGTTCGTGCGCGATCACGACATCCAGAATCTGGTCTGGCTGACCGCCGATGTGCACTACACCGCCGCGCACCACTACTCGCCCGAGCGCGCCGTCTTCAAAGACTTCACGCCGTTCTGGGAATTCGTCAGCGGCCCGATCCACGCCGGCACCTTCGGTCCCGGCGAGCTGGACAACACCTTCGGGCCGAGACTCGAATTCGTGAAGGCACCGCCTGAGGGGCGGGCCAACATGTCGCCCAGCGAGGGCTTCCAGTTCTTCGGCCAGGTGGATCTCGATCCCGAGAGCGAAGCGCTGACCGTGACGCTGAAGGACATCCACGGCGCCTCGCTCTACCAGCAGGTGCTGACCCCCGCCGCCAGCGTCTGACAGCGGTGTCGGTTTCTGGCACTCGCTTCTGATGTCGGCATATGGCATTCGCTACTGACTATCGACTTCTGACACCGACTTCCGATACCAGCTTCTGACAACGACAACGCCCCGCCTCCTGCTGTCGATCGACACGCAAGAGGCGGGGCGTTCTGGTCATGGCGACAGGTCGACAGCCACTACTGGGCTATGTCTGCACGAATCAGACAATTGCAGAAAAATGTCAGACAAATTGTCAATGGTGAGGGTCCGGCATTTCTTTGACACTGATCGGCACGCTAGATGTCGGTCGCTGACAGCGTGTCTCGTGGTACCGCGCGCCAACGGTGAGGCATGGTCTGCAGACGATGGGCAGCTGAGCAAGCAGGCCTCCGAGCCCTGTTGTTCAACAAGGATAATGCCATGAACGCCCTCACCCTGAGCTCCTTCGTGTTCTTCACGGGGCTGGTCGCCGTGATCACCTGGTGGCTGACCCGTCGTGACGACCATCAACATTCCACCGGCTATTTCCTCGCCGGGCGCAGTCTGACCTTCCCGATCATCGCAGGCTCTCTGCTGATGACCAATCTGTCCACCGAGCAGATGGTGGGCCTCAACGGCGCCGCCTTCACCGATGGCCTCTCCGTGATGGCCTGGGAAGTGGTGGCCGTGGTCTCGCTGGTCGCGATGGCCATGTTCTTCCTGCCACGCTTCCTCAAGAGCGGCATCACCACCCTGCCGGAACTGCTGGCACTGCGTTTCGATCGCACCACCCAGCTGCTGGCCAACCTGATCTTCATGCTGGCCTACGCCATCATTCTGCTGCCCAGCATTCTCTACTCCGGCGCACTCGGCCTGATGGGCGTGCTCGACCTGCGCGCCCTGACCGGCATCGACTCGCAGATGGTGCTGCTGACCGGCACCGTGATCGCCGTCGGCATCGCCGGTGCCATCTATGCCCTCTTCGGTGGCCTGCGCTCCATCGCCATCTCCGACACCCTGAACGGCATCGGCCTGCTGATCGGCGGCATGATCATCGTCTACTTCGGGCTGGACCGTGTCGGCGACGGCAATGGCATTCTCGCCGGCTGGGAGACGCTCAAGGAGACCCACCCGGAGAAGCTCAATTCGCTGGGCGGTGATGGCCAGTCAGTGCCGGTCTCGACCCTGTTCACCGGGGTGCTGCTGCTCAACATGTTCTACTGGTGTACCAACCAGCAGATCATCCAGCGCACCTTCGCCGCCAAGACCCTCGCCGAGGGCCAGAAGGGCGTGCTGCTGACCGGTGCCCTCAAGCTGCTGGGCCCGCTGTATCTGGTGCTGCCGGGCATCATCGCCTTCCAGCTCTACGCCGGTGACGGCATCAAGGCCGACGCCGCCTATGGCCGGCTGGTCTTCGATGTGCTGCCTGCGCCGCTGACCGGCTTCTTCGCCGCGGCGATGGTCGGCGCGATCCTGTCGTCCTTCAACTCGGCGCTCAACTCCACCGCCACCCTGTTCAGCCTCGATGTCTACAAGGCGCGCCTCAAGCCACAGGCCAGCGATGAAGAAGTGGTCAAGGCCTCCAAGTGGGCCGGCTGGATCATGGCCGCCGCCGCGATGGCCATCGCGCCGCTGCTGGCGACCCAGGAAAGCCTGTTCGTCTACGTGCAGAAGGTGAACTCCATCTACTACATCCCGCTGCTGGCGGTGATCGTGGTGGGACTGATGTCCAAGCGCGTGCCGGCCATCGCCGCCAACCTGGCGCTGGTGCTCGGCTGCGCGGTCATCGGCCTGTTCTACTTCGTGCCGACGCTTTCCGAGCTGGTCGATCGGGTGCACAACTTCCACTTCATCGCCATCGTGCTGGTGCTGTTGATCGCCATGATGCTGGTGATCGGCAAGCTGTCACCGCGCGCCGAACCCTGGATCCAGCAGGACGTCGGTGCCATCGACATGACGCCCTGGGCCGGCACGCGTATCGCCAGCATCATTCTGCTGGTGCTGGTGATGGCGATCTATCTGGCCTTCGCCGGCTGATCGCCCCACTCGCCCAGCGCGACTGCACGCCACTTGTCATTGTCATCGCCATGACCTCACGACATGAGCGTATGACATGAGTGCAAGACATGAGCACGCCAGCGCCCCGTCATCTTCACCGATGGCGGGGCGCTGGCGTCTCTGATTGGGCATGAAGGATGACCCGCAATGCGCGGCGAAAGCCGCGACAAGCGTCTTTTTACGACACTGCGATCAAGGCCTGATACCAGAGACTGAGAAGCAATGACCGCCTGTTCATTCTCAACGCTCAATCGACGCCAGCTGCACCTCAAAACCAACGTATGTTCTACAAATGGCGGATAGCGAGAAATCGGGAGATACCTACACTATCGCCAGTCTTGCCGTGTATGTTACCGGTGAGTCTCTTCATGGACGATGACACAGCTTGCTGTGTGCATTGCATCGCCACGGCTGGATCGGCGTCGAATCGCCACCCGGGTCACCTGCCCACTGCCTCATGATTCGCCGCCGCACGCCTAAAGGAATCCTCCCCCATGCATGCCCTGACACTTGTTTCTTTCGTGTTCTTTACCAGCCTGGTCGCTGCCTTGACCTGGTGGTGGACACACCGCGATGACACTTCGCATTCCACCGGTTATTTCCTCGCCGGACGCAGCCTGACCTTCCCGCTGATCGCGGGGTCCCTGTTGATGACCAACCTGTCCACCGAACAGATGGTCGGCCTGAATGGCGCCGCCTTCACCGATGGCCTGTCGGTGATGGCCTGGGAGGTCATGGCGGTACTGGCCATGGTGGTGATGGCGATGTTCTTCCTGCCACGCTTCCTCAAGAGTGGCATCACCACCCTGCCCGAGCTGCTGGCCCTGCGCTATGGCCGCAGCACCGAGCTGATCACCAACCTGATCTTCCTGTTCGCCTACGCGGTGATCCTGCTGCCGATCATCCTCTACTCCGGTGCCATCGGCCTGCAGGGCATGCTGGATCTGCCCTCGCTGACCGGCATCAGTTCGCCCAATGCGCTGCTGTGGATGACCATCTGGGTGGTCGGCATCATCGGTGCCATCTATGCCCTGTTCGGCGGCATGCGCTCCATCGCCATTTCCGACACCTTGAACGGCGTGGGCCTGTTGATCGGCGGCATGCTGATCGTCTATTTCGGCCTCGATGCCGTCAGTGATGGCCAGGGCGTGATGGCCGGCTGGGATACGCTGACCGCCGCCAATCCGGAGAAATTCAACTCCATGGGCGGTGAAGACCAGTCGGTGCCCTTCTCGACCCTGTTCACCGGCGTGATGATCATCAACTTCTTCTACTGGTGTACCAACCAGCAGATCATCCAGCGCACCTTCGCCGCCAAGACCCTCGCCGAGGGCCAGAAAGGCGTGCTGCTGACCGGTGCCCTCAAGCTGCTGGGCCCGCTGTATCTGGTGATTCCCGGCATCATCGCCTATCACCTTTATGCCTCTTCCGGCGTCAAGGCCGACAGCGCCTACGGCCAGCTGGTCTTCGATGTGCTGCCCGCGCCGCTGACCGGTTTCTTCGCCGCGGCGATGGTCGGTGCGATCCTGTCGTCCTTCAATTCGGCGCTGAACGCCACCACCACGCTGTTCTCCACCGGCATCTACAAGGCGCATCTGCGTCGTGATGCCAGCGACGAGGAAGTGGTCAAGGTCTCCAAGGGCTTCGGCTGGGTGCTGGCGATCGCCTCCATGACCCTCGCGCCGCTGCTGGCCGGTCAGGAGAGCCTGTTCGGTTACCTGCAGAAGATGAATGCCATCTACTTCATCCCGATCTTCGCCGTGGTGCTGATGGGCCTGCTGACGCGTCGCGTGCCGACCATCGCCGCCAACCTGGCACTGCTGATCGGTTGCAGCGTGATCGGGGTGGTCTACTTCGTGCCAGCCTTCTCCGGTGTGCTCGACGTGATCCACGAGTTCCACTTCGTCGGCCTGGTTTTCGTGCTGCTGATCGCGATGATGCTGATCATCGGCAAGCTGGCACCGCGTGACGAGCCGTGGATCCAGCAGGATGTCGGCGCCATCGACATGACGCCCTGGAAAGGCGCCAAGGTCTGCGCGCTGCTGCTGGTCGTGCTGGTGATCGCCATCTATCTGGCCTTCATCTGACGCCTGAAAGTCGCCGCTTCAAAACGACGAATCGTCATCAAATGAGCATCACGCCCCGCGTTGCCCTCTCGGACACGCGGGGCGTGTGCATTTCAGGCATGCTGGACTGCATGTTCCCTGAAGAGGTCGCCCATGCCCTGCTTACCCCATCGCCAGCTCAAGGGGCTGTTCTCTCCCCCACTGAAGGCTCCTGTGGCGCTCAAGGTGATGGGCATCGCCCTGCTGCTTTCCAGTCTGGCCACCGCCAGCCCGAGCCAGGCCGCCGAGCGCTGGCAGCGGGCCGATGTACTGACGGACAGCTTCATGGAAGTGGCGCTCAAGCGTGAATACCAACCCGGCAGCAGCGCCTCGCTGGTGCGCTGGCAGGCACCCATCAAGGTGCGGGTCGATTCGCAGCTGGGCAACTCGCGCATGCAGCGCCAGATGAGCGAGGTCCAGTTTCGTCATCTGTCCGCCATCACCGGGCAGCCGCTGAGTTTCGTGTCCTCCGCCGGAAAGGCCAACCTGCGCATCGCCTTCATCGCCCGGGACCACATGACGCGCGAGGCCACCGCCTACGTCGGCAAGCAGCAGGCCGCCACCCCGGGCATGCGCAAGGCACTGCGTGAAGGCGTGTGCCTGACGCTGTTCAAGACCGGGCCGGATCACGCCATCGCCAGCGGCCTGATCCTGATTCCCGCGGACTATGCCCGCCAGAAGGCGCGTCTGGTGGACTGCGTCGTCGAGGAGAGCGCCCAGCTGATGGGGCTGCCCAATGATTCGGATAAAGTTTTCCCCTCAATCTTCAGTGACGTCACGGTGGATACCTGGCTGAGCCCGCTGGATTATGTGCTGCTCAAGATGCTGTATGCCCCGGAACTTTCCCCCGGCATGTCAGCCGCACAAGTCCGCGCTGCGCTGCCTGCGGTCATCCAGCGCCTTGCCGAACAGGGCGAGCTGTCACACGCCATCCGCCGCGTGCGCCAGGGCAGTCTGCGGGAATGGGCGGGAGACTAGGCTCGCCGTGAACACAATCCTGGGCATGGAGTTGGAACCCCTGAGCGGAGCACAGGCATAATCAGGTCAGGCGCGCCGGGCGCCGACATCCGACGGAGCTGCGCCTTCATGCCACTATCTTCTCCCGCTGCCGACCGGGCACGCCTGCCGCTGGCCGTCACGCTGCTGTCGCTGTGTCAGGCCTTGCTGGTCAGCGGCAACATCCTGCTGATCGCAGTCTCACCGCTGATCGGTGCCCAGCTGGCCTCGAGCAGCTGGTCGACCGCGCCGGTCGCCACCCAGTGGCTGGGCCTGATGTGTGCCACCATTCCCGCCTCGCTGATCACTGCCCGTCTCGGGCGGCGGCGCGGCTTCGTGCTCGGCAATCTGTGCGGGTTGGCTGGCGCGGGGCTGGCCGTGCTGGCGCTGCATCTGCAGCATTTCGGATTGTTCCTGCTTGCCACCTGGCTGGTGGGCATCGGTATCGGCTTCGGACAGCTGTATCGCTTCGCCGCGATGGAGGCTGCCCCGGAGGAGCAACGTGAGCGCGCCATCGGGCTGGTGATGGGCGGTGGCGTGCTGGCGGCCTTCTTCGGGCCCTGGCTTGCACGCACCAGTCATGCATTGGCCGACACACCCTTCCTGGGCAGCTTCATCGGGCTGGGAGCGCTCTATCTGCTGGCGCTGTTGCTGCTGGCCTTCATCCGCCTGCCCCGTGAAGGCAACGCCCTGTCAGCCGACGATGATGCAGTGGCGCCGGCACGCCCATTGGGCGTGATCCTGCGTCAACCGACCTTCCTGCTGGCCGTGCTCAGCGCGATGGTCGGCTATGGGGTGATGAATCTGGCGATGACGGCCACACCGCTGGCCATGGCCCATGCCGGGCACGGCTTCGATCATGTCGCTACCACCATTCAATGGCATGTGGTCGCCATGTTCCTGCCGTCCTTCTTCACCGGGCGGCTGGTCGCCCGCTTCGGGGCGGGCACCATGATCGTGACCGGCTGCGGCTTTCTGCTGGCAAGCCTTGCCACCGCGCAGCTGCTGGCCGCCGACTACCTGACGGGAACCCAGGGGTTCTTCCTCGGTCTCATCCTGCTCGGCATCGGCTGGAACTTCACCTTCCTGCCCGCCACCACGCTGCTGACCCGCTGCCATCGCCCCAACGAGAAGGCCCGCACCCAGGCCGCCAACGAGTTCCTCGTCTTCACCACCGGGGCGGTGACGGCGCTGCTGGCCGGCCCTCTGGTCAGTACGCTGGGCTGGGCGCTGCTCAACCTGCTGCTGATCCCCGCCTGCCTGCTGCCCATCGCACTGCTGGCGTGGCGTCAGCTTGCCTTGCGCGCCGATCGCCCGCAGATAGAGGGATGATGGCGAGCCGTGCGGCGCACGCTGACAAGTCCCGGCCATCACCCAGCTCATCATCAGCTGCCAGGACGCCATCACGTCGCGCCGCCTCGCCCCCACTGACAGGGAATGCCTGATGTTCAACACCATGACCCGCAACGCCCGCCAGCTTGCCCGCGATGTGGGCCGCGAAGCACATGACCTGCTGGAGCGCGGTCTCGACCGCCAGCTGCGGCTCGCCGTCACCGGCCTGTCCGGTGCCGGCAAGACCGCCTTTCTCGTCTCGCTGATCGAGCAGTTGCGCCATGCCGGACTCGGTGCGCGCCTGGAACTGCTGCCTGCTGCACGCGATGGCCGCCTGCTCGGCGCGGAACGCGTCAGTCAGCCGGACCTTTCCATCCCGCGCTTCCCGCTGGAAGCCGGCTTGCGCTCGCTGTCCGGCCAGCATTCGCCGCATGGCCCCGAATGGCCGACGCCGACCCGCAGCATCAGCGAGCTGCGTCTCAAGATCGGCTTTCGCCCCACCTCGCGCGCCGCGCGCATGCTCGACAGCCAGCGCGCCACCCTGACGCTGGACCTGATCGACTACCCCGGCGAATGGCTGCTGGACCTGCCGATGCTGGAGCAGGACTTCAGCGGCTGGAGCAGCGAGTGCGAGACCCAGCTGGCCGACGGGCGTGGCGACTGGGCACACGACTGGATGGCGGCCATCGAGGGCCTGACACCGGACAGCGAGGTGGATGAAGACCGCCTCGCCGAGATCGCGAGCCTCTATACCGACTATCTGCACGCCGCGCGCCGCAAGGGTGGCTTCGTCGACCTGACACCGGGCCGTTTCCTGCTGCCCGGCGAGCTGGACGAAGCGCCGGTGCTGCAGTTCTTCCCGCTGCCGGGGCTCGGTGACTGGGCACCCGACGCGCTGGCCGCGCTGCCGGAAGCCAGCCTGTATCGCACCCTCGCACGCCGCTTCGATCACTATCGCCGCCGCGTGGTGCGCCCCTTCTATCACGACCACTTCCGGCGCTTTGACCGCCAGATCGTGCTGATCGACGTGCTGGGCGCGCTGAATGCCGGCCCGGCGCCTTTCCGCGACCTGAGCCGTGCGCTTGACAAGCTGTTCGACAGCTTCGCCTACGGCCGCCGTCACCTGCTGGCGCGCCTGATGGACCGCCGCATCGACCGCCTGGCCATCGCCGCCACCAAGGCCGACCACGTCACGCCAGAGCAGCATGGCGCGATGCGCGACCTGCTCGAGCAGCTGCTGGCGGACCCGCTCAAGCGCCTGCGCTATCGCGACGTGCCGCTCAAGGCCTTCACCATCGCCGCCATCCGTGCCAGCGAGGCGCGTGAGGTGGTCGAGAATGGTCAGCGTCATCCGGCGCTGGCGGGACAACTGCTCGGCGAGCACGAGGGGGCGAGCGACTTGGACACGCAAGGCGCCGGCCGCGAGTCCGTGCTGCTGTTCCCGGGCGAGGTGCCGTCACGGCTGCCCGACCCGAATTTCTGGGCCGAAAGCCGCTTCGACTTCCCCCACTTCGCGCCGCCGAAGATCGATGGCAATGCGCCACCTCACATTCGCATGGACGCCGTGCTCGACTGGCTGCTGGGAGACCACCTGAAATGACCACCGAATCCCGCCATCCGCGCCCGGGCAAACGCTTCACGAGCCCCAATTCGGCGCAGGCCGATGCCGCCTCGACCGCCTATGCCGAGCGCCCCACCGAGAGCGCATCAGAGAGCGCGGCAGAGGCCCTGCGCGGTGCGCGTCACTTCTCGCCGGAGATGGAAAGCCAGCCCCTGGCGGCGGCCGAGCCGGAACCCGCCACGCCGGGACTGGATGCGACGCTGAGCGCCCGGCCACGTCACCGTGGCCTCAAATGGCTGCTGCTCGGCACCCTGACCCTCGGGGGTGTCGAAGCCGGTCATGCGCTCTATCAGGCGGCCATGGGCGGCGACCTGATCGCCGGTGCCTGGGGCCTGCTGGGCCTTGGCGCCATCGGACTCGGCGCCCGCGCGCTGGGCAAGGAGCTCTTCAGGCTGCGTCACCTGCGCAAGCACGTCGCGCTGCGCGCCGAGCTGGAAGAACATCAGCAGGATGACTTTGGCCAGGAGAGCTTTGGTCAAAGGGGTTTTGGTCAGAAAAGCTTTGGCCAACGCGGTGATGCGCTGTCCACGCCTGACGAGGACGCGGGCAAGGCAGGCGGCAAAGCCGGCAGCCAGCAGGAAGACCTGCTCGAACAGCTGCGTCGCCAGATGAAGCTCGGCGATGATGATGCCGGCGTGCGCGCCTGGCGCGCCGCCTGTGAAGCGCATCACTCCCCGTCGGAGCGCCGCGAGCTGTTCGCCTTCCACGTACTGGGGCCGCGGG
>Ga0207897_100595_pt1 | contig 10431 bp, 9 predicted proteins | sample LinPmetageLP42_FD_184054 | JGI IMG/M metagenome (GOLD analysis project Ga0207897, IMG submission 184054) | Marine viral communities from the Pacific Ocean - LP-42 (SPAdes) | ecosystem: Environmental > Aquatic > Marine > Oceanic | place: Pacific Ocean | collected 2010-08-27
AAAATCTGTTAGCGCTTTTAGAATACGCTTAACTTCTTCGTGCTCATCGTAAAGCAGATTGTTCAGTTCGCGCTGATGCGATTGTGTAGCTTCCGGCTGAATATAAACAATACTACCGGTTTTAGAATTGCCTAAAATAGAACCTTTAACTTTTCGGCGGTGCATTGCTGTAACGGCAAGAACACGCACGTTGTCTACAATAGATTCTCTGATCTCGTCTAAATATCCAAAAGATGAATATCGCGATAATGCCGAAGCAAAACTGCTGTTTATTTTTCCTTTAACCTGATTAATAGCGCGGCGGGTTTGTTGCAACAGGGGGGAAGCATCATCTTTTATCTCACCATATTTATCAACTATAGTATTGATCTCGTCGGTAAGAATCGTTGTGTATTCCGTCTCTCTAACCGTATTGTAAAGTACCGGATATGCTTCTTGAAATTTTCTAAAATAACGTAAATGACTATTCACCGTTTCAGAGAGGCTGCCTATTTTTCTAAAACTCCCCACTTCAAGAACGGTGTCTTCGATGCCCAGCATTTTAAGTTCGTGATCGAGAGCGTCAAAACCGTGATTAGGAATAGGCGTTTCGTGGGTATCAGAACTTATATATTCTTGAGTTTGATCAAGTGCAAACAGCGTTTTTTTATAACTGCGCTTAGGCGTTAATTTTAAAGCTTTAACCTTGCCCATGTCTGTAATACACAACTCACTGAGTTGTGCACAAACGGTATGAAATTCTAAGTCAGATAAGGTTTTAGGATGAATTTTTATCATAGTAGTTGCCCCTGTAGTGGCGGAAAAATCATTGAATTATCAGCAAATTTATGAATGCTGAAATTTTAAAATTTTAAATGAAATAAGCGATTTTAAAGTGTTATTTTAAATCCAAAATTGTAAACTTTCCTCAGAAAATAACAAATTTAAGACATTCATGAACGTTGACATAAATCCCAGTTGGAAAGCTGTATTAGCCGAAGAATTTGAGAAACCTTACTTTAAATCCTTGATACAATTTGTAAAGGAAGAGTACAGCACTTCAACGTGTTACCCTAAAGGAAAAAATATATTTAAAGCTTTTGATTTGTGTGCTTTTGAAGATGTAAAAGTGGTGATTTTAGGGCAGGATCCCTATCACGGCCCGGGCCAGGCTCACGGTTTATGTTTTTCTGTTCCTGAAGGAATCGCCATCCCACCGTCTCTCACAAATATTTTTAAAGAGATTGAAGCAGATCTTGATAAAGCGGCTCCCATTTCGGGGAATTTAGAACGCTGGGCAAAACAAGGGGTGTTGCTGTTAAATGCTACGCTTACTGTACGAGCCCATGAAGCCGGTTCTCATCAACGTAAAGGATGGGAAGTTTTTACAGATCGTGTTATTGAACTAGTCTCTCAAAAACGAGAAGGAGTGGTTTTTATGCTTTGGGGCGGTTATGCAAAAAAGAAGACAAAAAAGATTGATGCGGCAAAACATCTCATTTTAACTAGCGGGCATCCTTCACCCTTAAGTGCAAATAGGGGGTATTGGTTTGGGAATAAACATTTTAGTGAGGCAAATACATATTTGCAAGAATCGGGGAAGGCACTTATTGAGTGGTAAAAACAAAAAAGCGACTCTAGTTAAGGATAGAGTCGCTTTTGTTAGGTTTGATTTGAGGTCGGCTTACGATGCTTTGTTAAGAGCCATTTGCCTATTCAAGGTTGTTTGTTTAGGGGTTACATGCTTTTGTGGCTTTTCAACCACGGGTCCACCTGCAACACTAAATTTAAATAATAGTAAATTAATGAGTAACAAGACGCCCAAAATACTAAAAAATGTAACCATTGTTCAATTATTTTGATTGCTTAATTAATTCAAGGGTAAAATTGAACATTTTTTTAGAAGTAAACGCTAATTTAATTGTAAAACTTTCATTAAATGAAAGTTAAAGAAAAAATAGCATACTACTTTTTATCGATAGATTCGAGTTTAGATAGATGTTTTCTCACCAAATCAATTTCTGCCTGAGGCAAATTTTCTTGAGACCACGTTGTTAAAGATAACCACGTGGTTACATCTTCTAATTTTTGATCATATCTCTCAGATAGTAAGTATTCAATACGATTGAGAAGCTTAAAATTTTTTGTCTTTTGATTAAGAACCTTCAGAAATATTTTGATGGTATCAGCGTGATTTGCATTGAATTTTTGAGTCGCAGCGATCACAAAACTTGACCATGGCGTAGGGAAATCACTTACACGTCTAAAGATCTGTTTATCGACTAACGGTTTAGTAGTGAAGTGCTCCCACATAAAATAATCAGCCTCTCCTGCTGTTAAGGCTTTAACCGCTGTGTCGATATTATTTACAACAACACACTCAATTGTTGAAGTATCCCAGCCCATTTGTTCGGCTTGTATGTAAGCCATAGTGTGACTTCCTGAGCCATACCTACTAATGGCAGGGCGACTGTTCTTTAAATCTTCAAGTGTCTTAAAGTCGCTATTTTGGGCAACGTGAACTCCCCAAATTAGCGGACTTGAAACATAATTTTGTACAATGACCGAGGGGTTACCGTTGTCGATATCTTTAATGATTCCTTCTGTTAAAATAACGGCTAGGTCAATTTCATCGTTACGAAGTGCAGCATTCATTGCGCCGGTACCACCGGGAAATTCTACCCATTCTACGTGAATGCCCTTTTCGGCAAAAAGCCCTTCTTCTATACACAAGTGTATAGGTAAATTAAAATGCTCCGGTACACCGCCTATTCTTAATGTAGTCATATTTTAATTTTTAGATTTTAAATACTCATAGATCGCGTATTGCGAGCGGATTACTTTTTCTCCATCTTTTCTTTCTACATACGTGTTAGATTCTTCGGCATCTTGTATGCGAGCTTTAACAGTGTCTGCTAATTGTATTTCTAAAATATTTTTTAATTCAGAAAATAAATCTTCGTCATAAATTGGGGTTAGTACTTCGATGCGACGATCTAAATTACGAGTCATCCAGTCTGCAGAACCTATGTACATTTGCTCATCTCCTTGATTATGGAATAAGTAAATACGCCCGTGCTCCAGGTATCTATCTACAATTGATGTCATATAAATATTCTCACTAAGACCTTCAACACCCGGAATAAGACTGGTAAAACCTCGCACGATCATACGGATTTTTACACCGGCCTGACTCGCCTTATAAAGTAGTTGAATCATATCTGGGTCTTCCAGACTATTCATCTTTGCAATGATCTGCGCTTTTTTGCCGGCTTGAGCCGCTTCGATCTCGTTATGAATGAGTTTTTCTAAAGCCCTTCTGGTTGTAAATGGCGAAATCAATAAGTGTTTATTTCGTGGAATGATCAACTCGCCTTCAAGAACTCTAAAAACGCGTTCAAGCTCTTTAGTAATTTTCTTATGAGCAGTAAATAAACCGTGATCACAGTATATTTTTGAAGTTTCTCCATTAAAATTACCGGTACCTATGTAGGCGTAGCGTCTTGATTTCTCATCTTCCTCACGTATAATCATCAAGATTTTTGAATGCACTTTAATACGTGGGTAACTATAGATAACCCGAGCACCTTTTTCTTCAAATTTACGACCCCATGTAATATTATTCTCTTCGTCAAAACGAGCCTTGGCCTCAATAAAAATTGTGACCTTTTTTCCATTTTCTATAGCTTTTAGAAGAGAAGAGGTTAAAAAAGATTCATCTGCAACGCGGTATAACGAAATTTTAATATGAGTTACAGCAGCATCTTTAGAAGCCTGCTCAACCAATTGCTCTACATAATTAAAAGACATAAAAGGAAAGTGTACCAGCTGGTCTTTCTTTTTTATAGTCTCAAAGAAATCTGTTGAATTTTCTAGCTCACGATGTTTAATAAACGGTTTATCTTCATAATGCAAAGCAGCATTTTCAGTAGGATCGGGAAATTTAAAGAAGTCATTAAAGTTATGATACCTTCCGCCGGGCATCATATCTATTTTACCCAGTTTTAATAATTTTCGCAAGCGTTTTGCTGCAGGTTTTGGCATAGAAGCATCATAGAGCAGACGAGTAGGTTGGCCTTCCTGGCGTTGTTCTAAAGACTTATAAATACGTTCTGCAAGAATACCGTCTAGCTCATCATCAATATAAAGCTCCGCATCCCGCGATAATTTGATCTCGTAAACGCCTTCAATAGTTTCAGAATTAAAGATGTTATTTATTTCATACCTGATGATATCATCTAGAAACGTGATATTATGAGTTTCTTTTACTTTTCCGAGGTCAATAAAACGAGCATTAGTATCTGTAGGGATTTTAACAAAACCCAATTTTTTAGTATCTGTAAATGTCACGCAAAAATACAGGACCTGGTTTTCAAGAAAGATCTCTTTTTCTTTGGCCGGATCAATTATTATCGTTTCCAGACCATTTTTTATGTGGGCTATAAACCAGATATTAGCCAGTTGAGCCTGCACATTAGTATATTTTTCTGATGGAACCAGCACAATGTTATTTTCAGCCAGTTCAGGAATAATCTCTTCGTTATAAATTCTACCGAATTCTTCTTGCTGTTCTTTTACTTTAGCAAGAATTTCTTTAACCGTTTTATTAGGGCGAAGCGCTAGTTTTTTACGAATGCTTTTTTCAACCCGTTTCATTTGTCTAAGCTGACTTACGCGTACGCGGAAATATTCGTCCAGGTTAGAGGAGTAAATTGCTAGAAATTTCATGCGCTCATAAAGAGGGTTGTACTCTTTATCTTGTGCTTCTTGTAAGACGCGGGCATTAAAGCTAAGCCAGTTTAAATCCCTGTGCTTTATATTGTCTGCCAAGTCAGTTTCCATAGGTAAATTAGATTTTCCCAAAAATACGAAAGGCTTTAACGGTCTGAATTAAGCTTTTGTTAAAAGAAGATTAGAGAAGTGCTATACGATCTAGCGCCCAGATGATCATAGCGTCAACTGTTTGTGACGGCTTGCTGCTGAAGGTTTCTTTTGCACGGTTTGCAAGAATTGCATTAATCGAAAGTGCACGGTGCCCCAGAAGTAAACTCAATCCATAAATCCCTGAAGTTTCCATCTCAAGATTTGTTATAGATTCACCAGAAAATGAAAAAGTCTCTAACTTTTTATTCATTTGTGGGTCTTGAGTATTGAGGCGTAACTTTCTTCCCTGCGGACCATAAAACCCAATATTTGTTGCCGTAATTCCTGAGAAGATCGTGTCTTCAATAAAATGATTAAATAATTTTTGATCAGCCGAAATACAATAGGGTTTGCTTTTTTCGGGATTCCAATTGGTATGTTTTATAAAAGCATCTTCAAGGGCACGGTCTCTTAACGAATCGCTTTCATAAAAATGCAACAGCGCATCAAATCCCAATGCTTTTTTACTGATCAAAACAGAATCAACAGGGATGTCTTGTTGAATAGAACCACTCGTGCCCAGTCTGATGATATTGAGCGCTTTCAAGTTACCTTTGATGCATCGGGATTTGAAATCAATATTTGCTAAGGCATCTAATTCATTAAGTACGATATCAATATTATCGGTGCCAATTCCGGTAGAAATCACAGTTAAGCGCTTTCCTTTATAAAGCCCGGTTTGTGTTTTAAATTCTCGTTTTTGAGTTGAGAACTCAACAGATTCAAAATGACGGGTAACGTGCTCAACCCGGTCAGGATCACCTACGGTGATAATTGTATCTGCAATTTGTTCTGGTAAAAGGTGAAGGTGGTAAATACTCCCATCTTCATTGAGTATAAGTTCAGAAGGTGCCAGCGTCATTTAGCTGTGTTTAATAAGTTCGTGACTTGCAGGATTGTATAAAAAAGAATACTTGTTTGTGCCTCCGTAGGTAGAATTGTCTTTTAATGTATCGTAATAATTCTCAGTTCCGTCAAGTACACTTTTACCTTTTGTATTGAGAATTAACTGACCTTCTTTCATTCTAAAAAATGGTTTAAGTGCTTGGATCATGCGGTTTACTTGTAAATCTCCATAGCCGTAATAGCCTTGATAGTTTAATGCGTAACCGCACAATTGCTTAACCGAATTTATATCATAGAGATCTATAAGTTTTAAAATGTTAGTTTCTAAACTGTTTAAACCTGTGTCTTTGTTGGGAAAACGCTCTATATGTGCCCGAATACAGCTAGAAAGATATTTAAAGTTTGAACTCTTTTTGATCTCTGCTTTAAGTTCTATAGGTTTCTCATCACAATAGAGTTGCCAAATATGATGTGCAATTTTTAAATCTTCTGGAGCCAGCTGAATTTTTTTCTCATAATGGGTTAGCAGTTGCTCATCTGTAAGTTCTGACAGCCCTTTTAACTGAGCTTCTCCCTTTACCCAGCCGCTGCAGACAATATAAATGGGCATCGTATTTTTATGCTGAATGAGGTAGCTTATCGCCGCGAGCATATTAATGTGACAAAACAGATCAAACTCAAACCAGAGTATAACTTCGTCATACGTGTTTATCTCCGAAAGTTTTTTGAGTTCTGAAACAAATTTATTCTCGTAGTCGTCTGCCGGGATATTATAGGTGTCTTTGAAAAACGTTTTACGTGCCTCTATAAATGCTTGAGAACCTACTTCTTTAAGAGTAGGGCCTTCACAAAGCATTTCGCGCCAAATGACCAGGTCACCATCTAAATCTAAAGAATCTAATCGCTTGGTAAGACTATCACCATTTGTAATGTGCAACGTACTACTTCCCATAATATAAAGTTTTAATTATCCTCCTACACGTTTTACCTTAAAGCCTTTGTCTTTTAAAAAAGACATGATCTTATCGCGGTAATCTCCCTGAATGATTATTTTTTCCTTTTTGAAACTTCCACCTACACCCAACATTTTTTTGAGTTCTTTAGCCAGAATTTTAAAGTCTGAATCTGCACCGGTGTAACCTTCAATTATAGTGATGGGTTTCCCTTTGCGTTTTTCATATTTACAGATAAGAGGATCTTCTTGCATCCAGATACCCAGATCGTTTGCATCTTCTGTATTATCAGAAGGCTCAGGCTCGTGGTCCGGAAAAAGGTTCTTTAACTGGTCTTGTAAGTCCATTGAGTTATTTTTTGATCAATCCTATTTCAACAAGTCGTTGATGTAAAAATTCTCCTGCTGTAATATCAGGATAGGCTTTAGGATGATCAGCATCTATACATTCATCTAAACAATTGAGGGGCATCTCACTACGTGGATGCATAAAAAAGGGTATAGAATAGCGTGGCGTATCCCACTCTTCTTTAGGTGGATTCACAACGCGGTGAATGGTAGATCTCAGTTTATTATTCGTGTGGCGCTCTAACATATCGCCCACATTGATCACAAGTTCATCTTCGTTAGGTATCGCATCAATCCACTCGCCATCGTTACGCAACACTTGCAACCCCCCTGCAGAAGCACCCATTAAGAGTGTGATTAAATTGATGTCACCGTGAGCTCCCGCACGTACTGCACCTTTAGGCTCTTCGGTGATGGGAGGATAGTGAATAGGACGCAGAATGCTATTTCCATTTCTTGCCCATTTATCAAAATAAAATTCGTCAAGACCTAAATATAAAGACAAAGCTCTTAAAACATAAATCCCTGTTTTCTCGAGCATCTTATAAGCTTCCATTCCGGTAGGGTTAAAATTTTCTAATTCTTTAACCTCAACATTTTCGGGATATTCTTCAATAAGATTTGCATCGGCGTCAGGTTCCTGACCAAAATGCCAAAACTCTTTTAAATCACCTTCTTTCTTTCCTTTTGCGTGTTCTTTTCCAAAAGATATATAGCCGCGCTGACCACCTAGACCATCAATCTCATAACCTTGTTTTGTTTCGTCCGGAAGGTCAAAAAAAGATTTTACTTCTTTATATAGATCAGCAACTAAAGCATCATTTAAGAAATGATTTTTTAGCGAAACAAATCCTATTTCTTCATAGGCTATACCTATCTCATCAACAAATTTTTGCTTTTGTGCGGGGTCTTCGCTTATAAAATCTGAAAGATCTACACTGGGAATCGTATTCATAATACTTAAGGGTTCAATTTTATTCAAGTAATCAAATATATCAAATTTAACCCGCTTCTTATTTTAAAGAGAACTTAAAATAATAGGTAAAATTGATTACTCCATAAGCAGATAGAACTAAATAACTAAATTTAATCAATTCAATATATGTTATGTCACATCATCAATTAACTGCATCTAAACTTACTTTTGATCGACGGGATCTAGATAATAAGCTGCTTTTAGATCTTTACGTGTCGCTTTTAAAGCCCAGATTGATAGAAGAGAAAATGCTCATTTTATTACGACAGGGAAAAATCTCTAAGTGGTTTAGTGGTATTGGTCAAGAAGCTATTGCGGTAGGTGTGACCAGGGCATTAGAACGTGACGAGTATATTTTACCTATGCACCGCAATCTGGGAGTTTTTACAACAAGAAACGTCCCGCTTCCTCGTTTGTTCAGCCAATGGCAGGGGAAGGCCAATGGCTTTACCAAGGGCAGAGACCGCAGTTTTCATTTTGGTACACAAGAGTTTAAGATCGTAGGTATGATCTCGCATCTAGGTCCACAAATGGGAGTTGCAGATGGGATTGCTTTAGCACATAAGCTCCGTTTAGAAAATAAGGTTACAGCAGTTTTCACAGGTGAAGGAGGTACCAGTGAAGGCGATTTTCATGAGGCTTTAAATGTTGCATCCGTTTGGGATCTACCGGTATTATTTTGCATAGAAAATAATGCTTATGCACTTTCTACATCTACTTCAGAACAGTATCGTTGCAGAGATCTGGCAGATCGCGGGATAGGTTATGGGATAGAGAGTCACATTATACACGGCAATAATATTTTAGATGTCTATTCAGAAATAAAAAGGTTGGCAGCTTCTATGCGTGAAAATCCGCGTCCGGTTTTAGTTGAATTTAAAACCTTTAGAATGCGAGGGCACGAAGAGGCAAGTGGGACTAAATATGTGCCCGAAGATCTACAGGCGCATTGGGCCGATTTAGATCCTCTTGATACTTATAAAACTTATTTATTTGAAGCAGGAATTTTAGATGAGACCACTCATAATATATATGTAGAGCAGATTAATTCTGAAATTGATCAGGCTTATAAAATCACTTCCGAAGAACCCGAAATTATAGCAAATCTAGAAACCGAACTTCGCGATGTTTATGCTCCGTTTGAATTTGAGTTGAACGCGCCGGTAAATTCACAACAAACGACTATTCGTTTTATTGATGCGATCTCTAGCGCGCTTGATCTAAGTATGGCGCGAAACCCCAATCTCATTCTTATGGGGCAAGATATTGCCGAATATGGAGGAGTATTTAAAATCACTCAAGGGTTTATAGATAAATATGGTAAACAACGCATACGCAATACTCCCATCTGCGAGTCAGCTATTGTTGAAGTCGCTATGGGACTTTCTATAAACGGGTATAAAGCACTCGTAGAAATGCAGTTTGCAGATTTTGTGAGCAGTGGTTTCAATCCTATAGTGAACTATCTCGCAAAATCGTATTATCGGTGGGGGCAGCACGCTGATGTTGTTATTAGAATGCCTTGTGGCGCGGGAGTAGGAGCAGGGCCTTTTCACAGTCAGACAAACGAGGCTTGGTTTACCCATACTCCGGGATTAAAAGTGGTTTATCCTGCTTTTCCCAGTGACGCTAAAGGACTATTAGCCTCTGCAATAGAAGACCCTAATCCGGTATTGTTTTTTGAGCACAAAGCTTTATACCGTACCGTTTATGAAGAGGTCCCTGATAGTTATTACACCCTTCCCATAGGAAAAGCCGCACTCGTAAAGCGCGGAAGTAAAGCTTCGATTATTACCTACGGTGCGCCGGTGCATTGGTGTCTTGATCTTTTAAGTTCACGTGCTGAATGGGATGTAGATCTGATTGATCTGCGCACTTTATGTCCTTTAGATTATGAGGCTATTAAAACATCTGTAGCCAAGACCGGGAAGGTCTTATTACTTACCGAGGATTCAGGTTTTGGTAATATTATGGCTGATATTTCGGCATATATTGCAGAGGTCTGTTTTGAGTATTTAGATGCGCCGGTAAAGCGATTATCTAGTTTAGACACCCCAATTCCCTTTGCCCAAAATCTTGAGAAACAGTATTTAGCCAAGGCTCAAGTAGCGCAAGTACTTGAAGATCTATTATTGTATTAAGTGTTAAAATTTTATTGAAAATAACGCTCTAGTCGTTTTTCGTTAACTGTATTTAACAGCGATGAGTTAAACACTATTAATTCTAAAAACCCAAGTCTGGCTTCTGAGTATTTTTGAAGCATTACTAACCAATAAAATTCAGAATTATGTTAAAGTGGACTGTTATATTTATCGTTATTGCAATAATCGCAGCAATCTTCGGATTTGGTGGAATTGCATCAGGTGCAGAGAGTATTGCAAAAATTCTTTTCTTCATCTTTATAGTA